>Ga0194061_1000633_pt1 | contig 21212 bp, 21 predicted proteins | sample SepL2221m_MetaG_FD_163423 | JGI IMG/M metagenome (GOLD analysis project Ga0194061, IMG submission 163423) | Anoxic zone freshwater microbial communities from boreal shield lake in IISD Experimental Lakes Area, Ontario, Canada - Sep2016-L224-21m | ecosystem: Environmental > Aquatic > Freshwater >... | reverse complement strand
GGCCCAACACCCGGCTGACATCCTTGATAGCCGCTTTGGCGCCGAGGGTATTGAAGGTGATGATCTGGCAGACATTGCCATATTTCTGCCGCACGTATTCGATGATTTTCTGCCGGCCTTCCTGGCAGATGTCGATATCGATATCGGGCATTTCTTTACGGCTGGGGTCCATGAACCGTTCAAACAGCAGATCGTAGCGCAAGGGGTCCACGTTGCAGAGGCTGAGTACATAGCTGACCATCGCCCCCACGCCCGAGCCTCTGGCGCCCACCGGGATGCCGCTGCGTTTGGCAAAGTTGCAGAAGTCCCAGACGATCAGAAAATAACTGGAAAACCCTTTGCTTTGGATGATCTTTAGCTCGTAATCCATGCGTTCCTGGACGGCGGGAGTAATCTCGCCATACTTCTCGCGGGCTCCTTCCATGCATAACTCACGGAGATATTCGTCGGGGGTGGGACGTTTGCCTTCGATCGTGATCGGCGGCTCATATACCGGCGCGTGCCGCTGGCTGAAGTCCAGGGTAACATCACATTCTTCGGCAATTTTCAGCGTATTATCGCAGGCTTCGGGATAGTCCTTGAAGACTTCGCGCATTTCCTTGGGCGACTTGAGATACAGTTCGGTGGAATAGCGCAGCCGGTCGGGATCATCCACGGTGCGGCCCATGGAAATACAGCAGAGGGCATCATGTGCTTCGTGATCTTCCTTGAGCAGATAATGGTGGTCATTGGTCGCCACCAGCGGACTGCCCACGCGCTGGGCCACGGTCACCAGTTTGGGCAACATCGCCACCTGCGCGGGGTCGTTGTGATGCTGTAATTCGACATAAAAGTCGGCACCGAAAATATCTTTGTATTGCTTGGCCACGGCCACGGCGGTTTCCAGATCATTTCGTTCCAGATAATGGCTGATTTCCGTGCCGAAGTGGCCATTGATGACGATCAAACCTTCGGAGTATTTCGCCAGCGCCGCTTTGTCCACACGCGGCCGGTAGTAGAACCCGTCCACATAGGCAATACTCGCCAGCTTGAGCATGTTTTTCCAGCCCTGGGCATTCTTGGCCAGTACCACCAGGTGGTAGGCCGCATCGGAAATGCTGCGCGAATCTTTCTCGGTCAGGGAGCCAGGGGCGACATAAAACTCGCAGCCCAAAATCGGCTTGATCCCGGCCTTTTTGCCTTCGTTGTAAAATTCAATCGCACCAAACAGACTGCCATGGTCGGTCAGCGCCAGCGCGGGCATGTTGTATTCTTTGCACTTCTTACAGAGCCCCTCAATGGTGGCGCCGCCGTCGAGCAGCGAGTAATGGCTGTGGCCGTGCAGGTGGACAAAAGAATCTGAAGGATAGGCCATGGTGATGCCTCAATTATTAAGCGTGACCAGCCGGCGGACCGGCCCGAAAATTACTTCATCATTCCATGCCCGCGCACCAGCATAACGAGGCGGATGCAAGGGGGCAAATGACTGCGCAAAATGGTGTGTAAGTGGTTATTTATGCTTGACTTAACTACCAATCAGCAAAGCCGCGAACACCACCACCCAAGTGGCATCCAAAAAATGCCAGTACATCGCGCTGTAACGTATGCCGGGGTAATAGTTTGCGTTGTACGTCCCCGAACGGGCCTTATGCAAAGTAATGGCCAGCGGAATAATCCCGCCGAGGACATGGGCCGCATGCAGGCCGGTGAGGATGAAGAAGGTGAAGAGATACAGGTTGCGCCGGGCTTCGGGCAGCGTGGTGGCGGTAAAGATTTCCGCCCAGTTCCAGGTCTGTAAACCGAGAAACAGAATGCCCAGAATCAGAGTCAAGGTCAGATTAATCACGAGTTTGCGCTGGGCATTGGCCCGGACAGCCGCCACGGCCAGATGGATAGTAATGCTGGCCGACAGGATCACCAAAGTAGACAACCACATCAGCCCCGGCAGATGCGGCGCGCCATCGGGCACCCACTGCTCGGAACGGACGCGTACGATCAGATACGCCATCAGACTGGCGGCAAACAGCATCCCCAGCGAAGCCAGAAATAGACTCATGGCCAAAGTACCGGCCGCCAGGCGCGGAGGCGGGGTGAGGGTCGGATCCAATGGTAATTTTTCCGACATGGGCCACCTGTATGTAAAACCAGCCCTTACGGCTGCGCGGGGGCTTTGATCAGACCTTCGGGCGTCTTGTAGGGATCAATTGAGGGCTGATACGCCGCCGAATCCACCATCGCCAAGGTGATAAAGATTACCACAAACACGAGGCAACCGACAAATACGACCATATTGAACGGACGATCGTACAGCAAATGCATAAAGAACAGGACCACCAGGATACCCTTGATGCCGGCAATCACCATCGCGACCACCAAATTGACGGTCGGGCCAAAATCAACTTTGGTCACGCCCACGGTAATCCAGGTCAGAGCGACCAGGGCCAGAAAAATCCCGATCAACATCCGTTTGGACATGACGTGGGCCAGGCCGTGGGAATCTGCATTTTGCGTTGCCATAATGCGTCTCGTCTAGCGTTAGTGAATCAAATACAACAGGGGGAACAGGAAAATCCACACCAAATCCACGATGTGCCAATATAGCCCCACGCTGTCCACGGGGGCGAAATACTGGGCGGAAAATTCCCCGCGGGCGCCGCGGATCAGGATCCAGGTAATCAGGCCCATGCCCACCAGCACGTGGACGCCGTGCAGGCCGGTCATCACAAAATATATGCTGAAAAACAGTCCGGCGAGTCGGGGCGATTCCCCCATTTTGGCCGCATGGCCCTGCGTCATTTCGTGCTTCTCGGTCCAGGTTTCGACCACGCCGGTGGGACCAACATGCAAATCTTTGGCGGGTTCTTTGATTACCAGAGTTTCGACAATCCGGCCTTCGGCATCACGCTGGGTGGTGGCGGAAGCCGCAGCCACAACAGGAACAGCAGCCGGGGTCGTGGCGGCTTGGGTATGCGCCGTTTCATGGCCCTCGTGGGTATCGTGATGCTGTGGGTCATAGCGACTGACCCAGAGCAGTCCCTCATGCCATTTGTGGCGGTATTCGATGGACTTGATGCCCAGAAAGGCAAAAGCGCACAAGAGCGTCAGGCTGAGGGTGATGACCAGAGTTCTGCGATCCCCCATCTGACTAGCCCGTACGGCCCAAGCCATGGTCAAACTGCTGAACAGCAGCACGATGGTATTGATCGCCCCAAGATTCACATCCAGAAATTTATGGGCATAGATAAAAACTTCCGGGTGCGCAGCGCGATACACGGCATACCAGCAGAACAACGCGGAGAACAAGAGGATTTCGGTGGTTAAAAACAGCCACATCCCCAGCTTGCCCGCATTGTACTGCTGCTGGGGGTTATCGAAATGGTGGGCCAGATGGGCGGGATGCTCATGGCCGGGCTTCGTGGATTCCGTATCACTCATAATTCAGTTCCATGCGGGAATTAATGCGGCACTGCCGCGGGACCAGCCGGGGTATCCGTGGGCTTGTTCACATAGCCACCAATTGCCGGATCGTAGACGAGGTTATCCGTGTTATACGGTTCATCCACCGTGGGGGCGACCGCAAAGTTATCATGCGGCGGCGGTGAGGTGGTCTGCCATTCCAAAGTGCCCGAGCCCCACGGATTGGCCGGGGCCTTACGACCGCGGAACAGCGAATGGAGCAGATACACGGCGATCAGAATGAACGCGACCAACTGGATATAGGCCCCCACCGTCGAGGCGGCATGGTAGGGCCAGTATTCCGGCTCGTAGCGTGCCCAACGCCGGGGCATACCGTGCGAGCCCATAACGAACTGCGGGAAGAACGTGAGGTTGAAACCGATAAAGACCAGCAGACAGCCCAGCCGGCCCAAGCCCTGATGGTACATACGGCCAGTGATCTTGGGCCACCAATGATGCAGCCCCGCGAGGAAGCCGATCATGGTGCCGCCGAACATCACATAGTGGAAATGGGCCACTACGAAATAGGTGTCATGCAACTGCACGTTGGTGGCCAACGAACCAAGGAAAATCCCGGTCAGGCCACCGATGGCGAACAGGAACAGGAAGGCCAGGGCGTAGCACATCGGGGTTTTCAGATCAATCGAACCCTTGTACATGGTCGCCAGCCAATTCCAGACTTTGATGGCCGAGGGAATTGCCACGAGCATGGTCATGAAGCTGAAAATCGTGCCCAGCAGCGTGGATTGGCCATTGGGGAACATGTGGTGGCCCCAGACCAAAAAGCCGATGATGGCGATGGCAATCGAGCTCAGGGCGACAAACCGGTAGCCGAATACCGGCTTGCGGCTGTAGGTGGAAATCACTTCACTGATAATGCCCATAGCAGGCAGAATCATGATATACACCGCCGGGTGGCTGTAGAACCAGAAGAAGTGCTGGAACAGCACGGGGTCCCCTCCGTAGGCGGAATTGAAGATACCGATCTTCATCATCTTTTCCACGGCCAGCAGGACCAGCGTGATGCCCAGTACCGGGGTGGCGAGAATCTGAATGATCGAAGTGGCATACAAGGCCCAGAGCATCAGGGGCATTTTGAACCAGGTCATGCCCGGCGGACGCAGGGCATGAATGGTCACGATGAAGTTAATCCCGGTCAGAATCGAACTGAAGCCCAGAATAAACGCGCCCAGTACCATCAATTCCACGGCGGTATCAGTGCGCACGGAGTATGGGGCATAAAAGGTCCAGCCGGTATCCACCGCGCCGAAGATAATCGAGACCACAATCACGACCGCACCAATAACATACAGGTGATAGCTGAGCAGGTTGAGTTTGGGGAAGGCGACATCTTTGGCGCCGATCATCAGCGGCAGGATGAAATTACCCAGCGCGCCGGGAATCCCGGGTATCAAAACCAGAAAGATCATGACCGCACCGTGCAGCGTGAACATCTGGTTGTACAGTTTGAACTGCAACTGTGTGGTCCAGATCACGCCTTCGGGGGTGGATAATTGGGTGCGGATAATCAGCGCGAACACCCCGCCCAGCAGGAAGGATGCGATCACCGAGATCAGATACATGACACCGATCCGCTTATGGTCCAGCGTGAACAGCCAGGACATGATGCCACTACCATGGGTCAGGTAGTTGTCTTCACGTACCAAGTCCGGCGTCAGACTTGGTGGGGTGTGATTCGTGGTTACGGCGGTCATGATCTATTACCTCGTTGGCAAGCAAGCAAATTCCAAACGTTAATATCCGTCCGCATCACGGCACCGTGGGTGCGGTAGCAGGACGAATGGCCGGGGCACTGGTGGTTGTCGTGGCCACCATAAAGGCCGGATTACGCAGGGCGTCGCTCTTCATATAGGCGATCAGCGACTTACGTAGCCGGTCTTTGTATTCCGAGCCGGACAACTGGCCATCAAAACTCGCCATCACACCCTGAAAACCTTTGACAATCTTGGCGTTGGGCTTGAGGATGGATTCCGACAGGTAGGCATCCCACTCGGCCTCGGTATTGTTTTGGTCCAGCTTGGTACCATCGGTGAAGGCATGATCCGCCTTGCCGTACATCCCCTTCCAGGTGGGGCCTTGACTGGGGGTACCGTCCACCGAGTGGCATTGGAAGCAGCCGTATTTACGATAAAGCAGTTGTCCAACTTCGGCTTCACCCAGCGCCCGCTTGGTGGCCGAGTCCACAAAGATATTCTTCATCGCCGCCAACTTGGCCGAGTAATCCCCGGCGTCTACAACAATCACTTTGGCTTTCATCTGTGAGTGGCCATTGCCGCAATACTGCGTGCAGAAGAGATGATATTCCCCGAGTTTGTTGGCCTCGAACCAGACCATGGTCTGCCGGTTGGGCACGAGATTTTTGTGGACCCGGAACGCGGGAATATACAGCCCGTGCAAGACATCTTTGGACGTCAGCAGCAAACGGACCGGACGATTGATCGGTACCACCAGATCGGGGCCCTCTGCCCCATCGGGATAGGTGAAGTTGTAACCCCACATAAAAGCGGTGACCTGAATATCAATCGTATTGGAGGGGGGACGGTCTTTGTTGAGGTAGTCTTTGAAGCCCATCCAGAAAATGGCCACCACGATAATCAGCGGGATGCCGGTCCAGGTGACTTCCAACCAGGTATTGTGCGTCACGGCGCTGGTGGCCCGCTGATCAGATTGGCGCCGCCGGTAACGCACGATAAACACCAGCATCAGCCCCACGATCACGGCGAAGAAGAAAAACGAGATCGCCAGGGTGAAGTAAAACACTCCGTCGGATTCCTGGGCAAAATTGGACGCCTGATTGGGCAACCAAAAGGATTGCGCCAGAGTCGTGATACCGTTGTTGCTCATGTCTGCTTCCATCTTCTACTCAATCGGGTCCAAATGTAACCCGGCGACCTTAAGCCACCGGACCAGTGCGTAAAGCTTTGCTCTTCTTATATTCGCGGTACCAGAACCGCCCCAGCCAAACCGCCACCACGGCGAACACCACCAACATACTGATCTGCATCACGGCCCAGACCCGCCAGTTGTACATGCCGGTGGCATGATTAAATTCCCGCAAGCCACAGTTCAGGAAGAACCGTTCCAACGGTGAGCCGACTTTGCCTTCACCAGCCAGCAGCAGCGAATCACGCACCACATTGGCTTCGTATTCCACGCCGTAGGCGAGTCGGGATACCACACCTTTTTCCGTGACAAAATAGATCCCCGCCTGATGCAGATATTCATTATTGGCGGGGTTATAGCGATAACCAAAGCCCAGCACATCGCAAACCTGATTGATCTGGGCTTCTTTGCCGGTCAGGAAATGCCAGTATTTGTCAGCGCCGGAGATGGCGTATTCCTTCAGATAGTTGGCCTTTTTACGCAGGGCAAGTGGGGACTTTTCGCGTTCCACAAAACTGATCGTCACCACTTCGTAGTCTTTGCCCATCTCAAGTTTCTGCGCCTTCAGGGCCGTTGCCATACCATTAAGTATCATGTTACACAGTTGCGGGCATTCGTAATAGACCATGGCCACAACCACGGGGCGACCCTTGCCAAAGAAATCGCCCAGCCGGACGGATTGCCCGGTCTCATCATAAAACATGGCATCCAGCGGAAGTTGCGCCCCCAGATTTTCTTTGATTTCCGCCCCCAGTACCCCCGGGGTCAAGTCCGGCACGGTTTGGGTGACCGGGTCAATCGTCCCGGCATCATTCACTTTGGCGGACATATTAAATCCCTGCGCATGAACCGATGCCGTAGTCACCAGACCGAAGGTCAGGCACAGACAGGCCAGTAGGCGTGGGATTAGTTTCAACTGCATGGCATCCTCATTATTCTCGGGCAAACAGGTCTCTTGCGCCATTGTAGCGCGGCTATTCGCCTGCGGCGCCATCGCTGGCACTCTCGGCCGCATTATCTGCCGGGGCCAGGGTCGGATCATCGGTACCGTGTTCGCCCGCCGCCAAACTTTTTTCCGCATCCGCCGACTCAACCAGCGCGTCCACATCTTCCTGGGGCTGGTTGCCTTGGGCATTTTGATTGCCTAGCCAGGCCCAAATCATCATGCCCAGCAGTAGCAGCGCCACAACGGCCAACACTGCCACAATGGCCACTGCGATGAAAACTATACCGCCAGCGAACATAATTCCGTCTCTTCCTTAGCCCCAGGCCAATATCAGGGCTGACGCCCCTGTGTGCTGGCTACCGCTTGATAGCGTGCCACCACCAATTCTTTTGCCTTTTCGATGGGAATGCTAACCGTCTGTTGGGGCTCGTTAATCCAACGATACCCGTTAATCTGGTTATTTTGCTCCGCCAGCGTGGCCTGCAATTCCAGCGAGGGGGCCAATTTGCGTAATTCCTCGCCCCGGTCGGTGTTGTAGAACAGGGCCTGGATCGCCACCACAATCAGGAAAAATGCCACGGCCGTGAAGACCAGAATAATGGCCAGCATCTGCACATTCACATCTGTGCCGGCATCGCGGGCCGCGGTGGTATCATGGGCAGGGTCGTGGGCGGTGTCGTGTGCCATACCGTTTCCTTAGCAAGCTCAATAATTCTCGAAGGCCAGCGATTCACCCAGCCGCGGATCCTGCACCGGCCGCAGCGCGGCCCGTTTCAGCAGCAGCGCCAGGGTCGCCACAAACAACCCGCCCATACCCACCAGCAGGAGGCCCAATACCAGCATCGGGGTGGCCGTGAACGGCTCGGACAAGAGTTCGTAAATCTTGGGATTCGACAGGGCGTAAATATCGTCCGCTGATTTGGCAAAGCTGCTGACATATTTGCTGTCGGTCAACTCCAAAGCCTGCCCGATCCAATGCTGGGGAATCACGATCCAAAACAAGTCCACCAGACATACCAAAAGGGTCCATATAGCCCAGATGGTCAGCAACCCACGTTTGCGTTTGACCGCGCGGGAAATCATGCCCACAAACGGCACCACCAGATGCAGCACAACCAGCGCCAGTGACACCCAGCCCCACGGGCCCAGTTGCCGGGGGTAGTACCAGGCGGTTTCTTCCGGCAAGTTGGCGTACCAGATCAGCATGTACTGACTGAAGGCAATATAAGCCCAGAAAACCGTGAAGGCGAAGACCAGTTTACCCAGATCATGATAATGTTCCAGCGTGATCGAAGTCGTCAGGCGGCCGGTCTTTTGCAGCCAGACCGACAAGAGAATCAGTACACTGACCCCGGCCAGCACGCAGGTCGAGAAGTAATACACGCCCCACATGGTGCTGAACCAGTGCGGGTTGATGCTCATCAGAAAATCCACTGCGGCGAGGGTGACGGTAATGGCGTACAAAATCATGGCGATGGGTGACAGGCTTTGCATGCGCAGGGTGAGACTGTTGGCGCCGGTGTGATCCTGCCGGATGGACAAGCCACGGAAATAAAACGCAATGCCACACCAGACCACGAAATACACCGCCACGCGAATGCCAAAGAACGTGGGATTCAGATAGGCGGCCTTGCCCAGTAGAATCTTGTCTTCGGCTACGACATGGGTATGGGACCAGTGATACAAATGGTCGGTATGCGTCAAGACCGGAATCACAATCGGCAACGCCAACAAGGCCAGCAGCGGCAAGGTCGCACTGATCCCCTCGGCCAACCGTCGCACCACCACCGACCAACCCGCCCGGGTCAGATGCTGGATGAGGACAAAGAACAACGCCCCCAACGCAATCGCCAGATAGAAGCAGAAGCTCATCAGATAGGCATGGTAAAAATGCCCGCGTTGCGCTTCGGGCATATAGCCCAGCACAAACGCGCCGGCCAGACCGGCCACGCCGATGACCAGACCACCGGCCAAGAGCTTGGGCGCCAGCGTGTCCAGATGCAGCTTTTCGTCCAACTTCGGTTGTGTCGTTGCATGTCCCATAATGCGCTTATCTCAAATAAAAAACGTTGCGACTCAGGGCTTGGCCGGGGCGGTCGTCGGGGCCACCATCCGGCCCAGATCCCGCATCGCCTCGGACTTCAGACCCGCCGGGTCGGTGCCCAAATTATAATTTTGACTGGTTTCCAAAGCCCGTACATAGGCGACAATCGCCCAGCGGTCCAGCACATTGACCTGACGGCCATACGCGGCCATCGAGCGAGCGCCGTTGGTAATGGTGTTGTAGATACTGCCATCCGGCCGCTTGCGGATTTCGTCGGTGTGGTAACTGGTGGGGGCATTCCAGAGCATGGCCTGCGTGGAGCCGGATTCTTTCAACTGCACGGCCCGACGGGCCACCGGGCCGTCGCCATAGCCACTGCCGCCATGACAGGGCAGACAATAGATGTTATAGCGTTCCTGCCCGCGTTTCAGCAGATCGGGCGTGACGGCAATCGGAATATCCTTCACCCATTGATACACGCCCTGCGTGTCTTTGACCTGACCATACATAATGCGGTCATACTGCGCGGGATCGGTCATCACCATGGGGGTATTGTCCGAATTCAGCACCCGGGGATTGTCGGCATCGTTGAGGTATTCGGGTTTCAGAATCATGTCTTCCTTGGCCAGCGTACCGTCAATGCGCGGGCGGGCGATCCGGCCATCGGCGAAGATCGTGCTTTCACGCTGGGGGCGGAATTTCGGCTGCTTGTCCATATCCAGCACCAGATGCGGCGCCGTCTCGTCGGCACGCAGCGCACGACTGCGGGCAATGAGTGCAAACGGTAACGCCGCCGCACACACCACCAAGGCCAAAAGTACCCAAATCTGAGGCTTCATAAACGCATCCCAAGCAATACTCAAAAATTATTCGTCCAGGACATCTTCCACCGTTTTGGCACCCGCCGACTGCAATAAAGCAAAGGTTTTCTGGGCGTCAAAATGAGGGTCATTCGCTTCAATGGCAATAAAAAATGTGTCATCCGTGGCTGCCTTGAAGGCATTACGACTGAACACCGGATGGTGCCAACGCGGCAATTTACAAAACGCCCACAGACCGAAAAAGGTCGTCAACGCAGCAAACAAGACCGTCACTTCAAAAGCCACGGGGATATTGGCCGGCAGCGACCAGAAGGGCTTACCGCTGAAGATCATCGGATACGGATCCAGCGCCCCACCGTCGGTGGTGATTTGCGGGGTATTCAGGAACCACTGGCCAAATACCGCCGCAATCGTACCGGTCATGCCCGCACCAAAGACCAGCACCGGCAGGCGCGTGGGCTTGATACCCATCGCTTTATCCAGACCATGCACCGGGAAGGGCGTATGGCAATCCCAACGGGTGTAACCCGCATCGCGCACCTGCGCGGCGGCGTGCAATATGCCACTGACATCCGAGAATTGTGCCAGCACGCCGTACACGGTGGGCGGCGCGGGGGGCGATGATGGTTCTACCGGGGCGTGCATAACGCTACATCCATCCTTTAATGATGCGAATCATGACCGTGCGCCTGGGGCAGGGTCGCTTTCACTTCGGCCATGGCCACCATGGGCAGATACCGACAAAACAGCATGAACATAAAGAAGAACAAGCCAAAGCTGCCAATGAAAGTCAGGATTTCCACCAGCGTGGGGGTATAACTGCCCCAACTGCTGGGCAGGAAATCGCGGTGCAAACCGATGACGATGATCACAAAGCGTTCGAACCACATGCCGACATTGACCAGCAGACTGACGATGAACATCAGGACGATATTCTGCCGCGCCCAGCGGAACCAGAAGACCTGAGGGATGATCACGTTGCAGACGAACATAATGATGCCCGCCCAGCCCATGGGGCCCCAGTACCGGTTCATGAAGTGGAAGATTTCGTAGGGATTCTGCCCGTACCAGGCAATGAACCATTCCGTCAGATAGGCATAACCCACGATGCAACTGGTCACCAAAATAATCTTGCAGATCGTATCCAGATGCCGCATGGTGATGAAATTCTTGAGGCCGAAGATCGCCCGCGCCGGCACCGCCAGCGTCAGCACCATGGCAAAGCCGCTGAAAATCGCGCCTGCGACAAAGTACGGCGGAAAAATCGTCGTATGCCAACCGGGCACCTGGGAGGTGGCAAAGTCAAAGCTGACCACGCTATGCACCGACAACACCAGCGGGGTTGCCAGTGCGGCGAGGATCAGATACGCCTTTTCATACACATGCCAGTGGCGGTTGCTGCCGCGCCAGCCCAGCGCGGCAATGCCGTAGGCGTAATACGCCCACTTGTTCTTGGCCCGGTCGCGCAGGGTCGCCAAATCCGGCACCATACCCATGTACCAGAACAGCGCCGACACGGTGGCATAGGTGCTGACCGCGAACACGTCCCAGAGCAGCGGGCTATAGAAGTTGGGGACCATGCCCATCTGGTTCGGGGTTGGCCCAAGCCAATAGGCCAGCCAAGCCCGGCCCACGTGAATGCCGGGGAAAATGCCCGCGCACATGACCGCGAAAATCGTCATGGCTTCCGCAAAGCGGTTGATACTGGTCCGCCATTTTTGCCGGAACAGGAACAAAATCGCCGAAATCAGCGTGCCTGCGTGGCCGATACCCACCCAGAACACAAAATTCGTGATATCAAAGGCCCAGCCGATACGGTTCAGACCCCACACACCCACGCCCGTGAACAACAGGTAACCGATCATGCTGCCCAGAATCATCAAGCCCAAAAACGAGATGCCGATGATGATGTACCAGATGCGCGGCGGCTTGGGGGCTTCCACGATGCCGCAGATGGTGTTGGTGACAAAGCCAAAATCGGCCGGGCCGGTAATCAATACCGGACGCACGTCCGCACGATCGTGCGTGTTGTCGGGCTCACCGTTGCGATGGATGGGCAAACTGGTCATACAAGCCTCTACCTAGGGCACTTGGCCCAATATTCAATGTTCGTGCACAGGTGACGCCGGGGCGGTGGTCGCTTCCGGCACCAACATTTCGTTGACATTCCGAATCCGCGTCAGATGCTGGGCCCGCGGCTTGGTATTCAGTTCAAAATCGAGCAAGCCATAGGTCCGCGCCAAACCGTGCATCTGCGTCACTTTGCTGTTGGGATCATTCAGATCACCGAATACAATCGCCTGCGTCGGGCAGGCCTGCTGACAGGCGGTGACAATCTCGCCATCGGCAATCTTGCGCCGGCCTTCTTTATTGGCCAGAATGCGGGTCTGTTCGATCCGCTGCACACAGAAGGTGCATTTTTCCATCACGCCGCGGCTGCGCACCGTGACCTCGGGATTCTTGGCCATGCGCTGCAATTCGCCGATCGGCTCGCGCATCAGATTGGGTGTATACAGGTCCTTGATCGAACCATTGTTGTAATCGAAGAAGTTGAACCGTCGTACCTTGTACGGGCAGTTGTTGCTGCAATACCGCGTGCCGATGCAGCGGTTGTAGGTCATCATGTTCAGACCTTCGTGGCTGTGGGTGGTCGCCGCCACCGGGCACACCTGTTCGCAGGGGGCATTTTCGCAGTGTACGCACATCACGGGCTGATGCACGATATCGGGCTGTTCCGGATCGCCGGTGAAGTACCGGTCAATGCGGAGCCAATGCATCTCGCGGCCACCGATGACCTGTTCGCGCCCGACGATGGGAATATTATTTTCGGACTGACACGCCACCACACAGGCACTGCAGCCGGTACATGTAGTCAGGTCAATGGCCATGCCCCACTTGTAACCATCGTAGGGATGGGCGTTAAACAGACTCAGCCCCAGAACCTTCTTCTTTTCGCTGACCCCCAGATCGCGCTTGTCCAGATAATCATGGAAGGTCCCTTCGCGGACCAGTTCCGGCACGCGGCGGGCCATTTCCTGCACCGCCACCCAGTCCACCGCATGGTGGTCCTGGACACTGGCGATCCGCTGCTTGCCGGTGGTCGCGGTCACCTCGGCGGCCACCGCCACCTGCCCCGACTGCATCAGCGGGTAGACATTCACACCCACGCCATCACCGATATTACCGGCCTTGGTGCGGCCATAGCCCAGATTCACCGCAATCGTTCCATGTGCCATCCCCGGCACAATGAACGTCGGCAGTTCCACCGACTTGCCTGCGACAGTAATACGCACCACCTGATCATTCTTCACGCCCAGATCGGACGCCGTCTTGGGTGCCATTTGGGCGGCATTGCCCCAGGTAATCCGCGTGATGGGATCGGGCAATTCCTGCAGCCAGCCATTGTTGGCAAAGCGCCCGTCATAGACTTTGGCATCGGTCTGGAAAATGACCTGATACTTGCCCACATCCTGCGTGTCAGTTTTTCGGAACGACGACTCCACAGCAGCATAAGCCACTGCGGGCACCGCAGTATCTTTGACATAACCTTCAAACAAGGCCCGCTTCCACTTCCACTCACTGTCCACGCCATAGGCTTTGAGCGTGCGCTGCACCAGGTCATAGCCCGGCGTGGCGGTGCCATCTACGAGCAAAGCCAGCAATTCAATGACACTCTTGCCATTGAACATCGGTTCGATCAGTGGTTGGGTAATACTGACGGTACCATCAAAGGTGCGGGTATCGCCCCAGGCTTCCAGGAAATGGGCCTGCGCCACATGCCAGTGGGCATATTCGGAGGTTTCGTCGTCGTGGGTTCCCAGACGCACCACCTGCCCGACTTTGGCCAGTGCCCCGGCAAAGTCCACATCGCCCGGTGCGGTGTAAACCGGATTTCCGCCCAGAATAACCAAGGTCTTGACCTTGCCCTGCTGGGCATCAGCAACCAATTGTTGCAGGCTGGCCACACCGGTGGCAAACTCGGTTGTGGGATAATATTCCACCGTCTTGCCGACATTGCCCAAAGCCTGATTCAAACCCGCGACCAAAGCATGGACCGCCGGACTCTGCCGCGCCCCCGCAACCACCACGCATTCGCCGGGGTGTTCAATCAGTTCGGTGCCAATAACGTTCAGGAACTGCGTATAGTCCTTAACCAACTTACTGACCGGATGATTGGTGCGTAGGAAACCCTGATCCTTAAAGGTATACAGGTCATCGGCCACCGACTCAATCCAACTCGCTGGCACCGCCAGCCGATGATCCGCCGCAGCACCGGTAGTCGTAACCATCGGCTCGACAGCATACATGCGGTTCATGCTCGGGACCAGTGCTGAATCATTATGCAAACGCCGGCCCGCCGCGAAATCGCGGCTGTACTTTACCGCCAGTGGATGACCGTTAAACAGGTCGGCATCGAGCGTGACAATAATTTTGGCTTTATCGAGTTGATAGACCGCCCGCAGGGGTTGTCCGTAAAGTTTGAACAGCCCTTCCAACTCGTTTTGTGACCCCACGGGTTCATACGTCAGCCACTGGGTCTGGGGGTATTTGGCCAGCAACCGCTTGCGTAGGTCAATCACGCTGGGACTATTGCTAGCCTCGCTCAGGATATACAACCCCTGCCCTTGCGCGGGCATAAGGTTGGGAATTTCTTTGCTGAACTGTTCCCAGCCACTGGGGTCCGCGTGCGCGCCGCGTCCGGGTTTGTCGCGCTTAATTACGCCCAGACTGCGATCGGGATCATACATCCCCAGCAACGCCGCCTGCTGATAGGCATCACTGGCGCCCATATTCAGCGGATGATTCGGCTGGCCATCCAGCTTCACCGGCCGGCCGTCATAACTGGTGGCCACCAGCCCCACGCCCACCCCGCTTAATTCCGTCGCGGTGGCATAATGCACCGGCACGCCGGGCATGCGGTTTTCGGGCCGCCGGGCATATTCGACCACTTTTTCCTTGGGCCAACGCCGACAACCCACCAGACCCGCCAGCGCGATGCTGGCCGCCATGATTTTCAGGAAGCCGCGACGTGATTCGCCAACCCATTCCGACGCCTCGGTGGGGAACTCGCGTTCCAGAAATGTCTGAAACTCCGGTGTCCCCTCGAGTTCTTCGAGGCTGCGCCAGTAGGTCTTGCCCTTGCCGTGAGTGTTGGTTATCTGTGACATGTCACACAATCTACGTTGGGTTGTACGTGATACTTGTCCTTAAGCTGCCGGCCCAGTTGCACCTGGTCCCCGGCGGGCTTCCAATCCATATTGGTAATCTGATCGCGCGGCCGCAGGAACTTTTCCGGTTGCCGGTGACATTCCAGACACCACGCCATATTCATGGGCTTGTCCTGCCAGACGACTTCCATCTGGTTGACCTGGCCGTGGCAGGTATTGCAGCCCACGCCCGCATTCACATGCGCGGAATGGTTGAAATAGACATAGTCCGGCATGTCGTGCACCTTGACCCAGGGTATGGGCTTGCCGGTGCTCTTGGATTCCACCAGTGCCGTCAGTTTGGGGCTTTCCGGGAATAACGCCCGGTGACAGTTCAAGCAACTTTCGGTCGGTGGGATGGCGGCAAAGCCGGCCTTCTCGACAGTGCTGTGACAATACCGGCAATCCAGACCAAGTTTACCCACATGAACCGCATGGCTGTAGGGAATCGGCTGGGTGGGCATGTAACCCACACTCAGGCTGGTCGGATTGGCGCCGTAAACCAACAAAGTACCCAGGTACGCGGGCACAATCCCCATGATCGTCAACACGACGAAGAGCATCTTGTTGGACCAGCGCGGAAAGGTGAACAAAGGCGTTTCGCTCATAGCTCCAAATCGTCCGTAGCGGGTACCGTCTAACGTTGTCAAACCACAAAGTTTGGACAAGCCTAGGCGGCATTTTCATAAAGGCAAACATGAACCGACAAACCTTTGTGAAACATAGCACAAAGTGCGGGTGATACTACCAATGGAGCCGAGGCGCGTCAATTAACTGGACACAGTTATCCAATTAACGACTATAAGCTCTTTTAATATATTTAATCTGGCTCAATTATGCTCCGCGGGGAGCGCTGGTATTGCGCACCGGAACCCCATGCTTTTGCAGCATTGCTTTCACTTCATTGATGCTGAATTCCCGGAAATGGAAGATCGAAGCTGCCAGGGCCGCATCCGCCCGGCCGGCACTGAGGACATCCAGAATATGCTCCGGCTTACCCGCCCCACCACTAGCCACCACGGGGATATGCACCGCTTCGCTGACCGCGCGGGTCATTTCCAAGTCATAGCCATTGCGGGTTCCGTCCGAATTCATGACGTTCAGCACAATCTCGCCGGCCCCCAAACGTTCCGCCTCCATGACCCAATCCATCACGCCAATGCCCGTACCCACACGGCCACCATTGACATAGACTTCCCAGAACTCGCTGCCGTCGGGCTGTTTGACCCGGTTGGCATCCAGCCCCAGCACGGTGGCACAGCGGCCAAAACGCTGGGCAATATCCGCCAGCAAACGCGGATTCTTGACCGCGGCGGAATTTAAACTCACCTTTTCCGCCCCGGCTTTGATCAAGGCCATGGCATCGTCGAGGGTACGGATGCCGCCCCCGACGGTGATAGGCATAAACACACTGTCCGCCACGCGGCGCACCACATCGGTCATAATCTGCCGGCCTTCGTGGCTGGCGGTGATATCGTAAAAAACCAGTTCGTCAGCGCCGGTCTGGTCGTAGAAAATCGCCTGTTCCACGGGATCGCCCGCGTCCACATGGTCAAAGAACTTCACGCCTTTGACCACGCGCCCACGATCCACATCCAAACACGGGATAATCCGCTTCGCCAGCATAGCAGCAAACTCCTAAAACGCCTGTTCTATTACGGCAGCAGGCACCCGCGGATTGTACCGTATCCCCCCGCAGGACGATAGGCCCCGAATTCACCTGCACTCGGTCATTACTTCCAGATCGCCAGATACGCCCCCACCACCATCAGCCCGATTCCCAACCAATTCACCGGAGCCATCTTGTCCTGCAGAAAGATGACCGCCAGCAACACCGCAAAGGGCATGCTGAGTTTGTCCACGGCCGCAACCTGGGAAACCTTGCCCACGCTGATCGCCTTGAAGTAAAACAACCAACTCACCGCCCCCGCCAGCCCCGACAGCACCACGGCGATAATCGCCTTGCCGCTGATTTCGGTGAATTTGCCAAAACTCCCCACCACCGCCCCCCAGGAACACAGAAAGGCCGTCATAATCATGCTGCGGACAATCGTGGCCAGCGTGCTGTCCACCGACTGCATGCCCAGTTTGGCAAAGATGCCCACCCCCGCCGCGGCCAAGGCGGATAACAAAGCGTAAATTAACCAAGACGGCATAGGAATCCTTCCGGGTAAAAATAATCGGCAAATACCCAGCACTCAGCCAGCGTCCGTATTATGGCACAGTTAAGGCTTAAAATATACGTTTTTATCTGCGGATTTCGGCCCCGATTGGTTATAATTGCCTCCACACAGGAGCCCCACTATGAAACTAGCCATCATCGGTACCACGGGCCAGCTCGGGCACGATATGCAGCGTTATGCGGCGCGGATCGGCCACGAAGTGCTGGCCATTGCCGGCCGCGCTGATCTGGATATCTGCTCGGAAGCCGATGTGAATGCCATGTTGGACCGGCTCCAACCCCAGGCGCTGGTGAATACCGCTGCGTTTCATAATGTGGACCTGTGCGAAACCCAGGCTGAAGCCGCCTACAAAACCAACGTGCTGGCGGTGCGGCATCTGGCCCAGGCGTGTGAAGAACGCAAGATTCTATTCGTACAGGTGGGCACCGACTATGTCTTTGAAGGCGCCCCCGCCCGTAAGCCCCTGCCGGAAGATGCCCCCGTCTGCCCCAAGAGCATCTATGCCCTCACCCGTTTCGGCGGCGACTGCATGACCCAGGCCTTTGCCCCGCAATATGGCTACGTGGTCCGCTCCTGCGGGCTCTTTGGCGTGGCGGGCTGCAAACTCAAAGGCGGGCTGAACTTTGTGGACATGATTATCAGCATGGCCAAAGCGAAAAAGCCCATGCGCGTGGTCAACGATCAAACCGTCGCCCCCACCCCCACGGATGACCTGGCCCGGCAGATTATCAACATTCTGGAAAAGCGCATGCCCACGGGCATCTATCATGCGGTCTCGCACGGCGAGGCAACATGGCACCAGTTCGCCGTCGAGACCCTGCGCCTGGCCGGGATTGATCACCCCATCGAACCCGTCCCCAGCAGCACCTGGGCCGCCGCGGCGCTCCGCCCCACTTATAGCGTGCTGGACAACGCCCGCCTGCGCAGCATGGGCATGGACATCATGGCTCCGTGGGAAGAAAGCCTGCGGCGGTATGTGCGGGAAAAATATGGGTGAGGTGCTGGCAGAATGTGAACTTGGCGCGGCAGGCCCTATGACTGAGGCTTTTTGAACCATTTGGCCCGAATATTCCGACCATAAACAAGCCATACAAATATGGCTGGCACAAGCCACAACCACGACACTTGCACGGTATAGTTTTTACCGCCATTAAGTTTACGTTCTTTGAAATTAATTGGGGCTATTGCATCATAATCATAGAATCTTAACTCAAAATGTGCAATTGCATTTCCCCCTATACCGTTTTCAGTCGGGAGAAGATAAAACATGGGGGGTGAATGCTCTGGGTAACTTAAATACCAAAATTCAACATAGAGTGAAAGACGGCAAGATTGCATCTCCAAGCATTTGGTATTCCGTATTCCCTTCTCAATATATGAATGCCAGACACCAGAGGAATAGTCCAACGTATACAGCGTAACCATGATCAAAAACAGTGCAATCCACGCGACCCATCGCGGTATACGCCGAAATGGTGACGGTTGCTTACGCCAATAATCCAACACAGTCTTCATGATTACACTGGCAACCTAACGGTCCCTTGACGCCACTGCACACGCTTACATCCCCGCAATTCGGGGATTCACGAACACATTATCATGCCCCGGCACAATCATGTCGGCGATTTCGTAGAGTTCCAGCAGACTCGCTTTGGCCTGTTCCAGATCATACGCCCCCGGCAGGACCTGGCCGGCGATGAAATGGCCCTCGGTCGCCACCGCATCCCCGGCGATGATCACCGTGCGCGTGGGCTGGGCCACCAGTAGCCCGCACTGCCCCGGCGTATAGCCCGGCAGCGGGAACAGCGACACCCCCGCCGTCAATTCATCCGGCGCATCCTGCAGCCGTTCCAATAATTCCTGATCCAATTCCAACGGTTCCAAATCCAGCGCCGCCCCGGCGCGGGCGCGCTCCAGCGCCGCCGTCAGGCCCCGCTGCGCGGCATCGCGTTCGGGCGCGTGCAGATACCATGTGGCCTTGCGAAACGCCCCCAACCCGCGCCGATGCACGGGTTTGAAGCTGGTCAGAAATACATCGGTAATGGCATCCGCATGAATCCCCGCACGCTCGAACAGCCGGGCGTCCAGCACCTGTCCCGGCAGCGAGGGGTCCACCAGTATCTGCCGGTCCCCGCTGGTGATCAGCGTGGTGGTGGCGTGACTGGTCCGCGTCTCGCTGCGTTCGTTCCAGAGCAGATTCCGCGCCAGCGTTCCGATACTCACCACGATGACCTGACTCATAGCATTTACTCCTTATCGGGCCTAGCGGGCCGCACTGGGACAATCCTGGGCCACCGGACACGCCGCACACGCAGGTTTGCGGGCCATGCACATCCGTCGGCCATGCCAGATCAGCAGGTGGCTGAGCATGCACCACTGGTCGGCAGGAAATAATTTCATCAGTTCGACTTCAATCGTTTCGGGGGTGGCGGCCTTGGTTAGAGCCAAGCGCCCCGCCAACCGCTGCACATGGGTATCCACCACTACGCCAACATTAATCCCAAACGCATTGCCCAGCACCACATTAGCAGTCTTGCGGCCTACGCCGGCCAACGTAATCAGGTCTTCCATCCGCTGGGGCACCCGACCCTGGAAATTCGCCACCAGCGCAGTAGCCGTAGCATGCAGGGATTTGGCTTTGCTGCGGAACAATCCCACCGACGCGATCAAGGGCTCGATATCCGCCGGGGTGGCCCGGGCCATGCTGGCCGCAGCTGGATAACGCTGAAACAGGCCGGGCGTGACCAGATTTACCCGGACATCGGTACATTGGGCCGATAGGATGGTCGCCACCAGCAATTCCCAGGCATTACGATGGTTTAACTCGCAGTGCGCGTCGGGATAGATTTGCCGTAAGCCAGCGTAGATTCGCCCCGCGCGCTGCCGACGTTGTTCCAAGGTCTCGCGCGGCATGGCGGGCTTCCTTACCGGTTCAGCTTTCCATGATTTCCTTGGTCTTGACCGCGACCAATTCTTCCACCTTGGCCTCGTAGCGTTTCAGTAGTTCCTGAATGGACTCATGGGCGCGTTCCACATTGTCCTCGGTCATCAGACCGGCTTTTTCTTCGTTATCAATTTTCTTGTTGGCATCGCGGCGCACATTCCGCATGGCGATACGGGCATGTTCGGCCACGTCTTTGACCTTGCCGGCCAACTGTTGCCGGCGTTCGCCGGACAGCGCGGGCAGCACCAGCCGCACCTGTTTGCCTTCGATCTGGGGATTGATGCCCAGATTGGCTTCTTCCAGCGCCTTGACCACTTCCTTGAGCATACTGGCCTCAAAGGGTTTGATCACAATGCTGTTGGGCGGTTGCACGGTCAGAACGGCCACCGACTTCAAATCCGACTGGGCGCCGTAATAGTCCAGCTTGATGTATTCCACCAGCGCGGTGGTGGGCCGGCCGGTGCGCAGGCCACGAAATTCGTGCCGGCAATGCTCCACGGCTTTTTCCATGGTTTCTTCCGCTTCAAATTCGATTTCATCCAAGGGCATGATTGTGCCTCCGCAAAAGAGCTTTAGCGTCTGCAATGCTTACGATACCAACGTGCCGACCGGCTCACCGGCAATGGCCCGCATAATGTTGCCGGGCTGTTTGACGTTGAAGACCAGAATCGGCATCTTCTGTTCCATGGCCATACTGATGGCGGTCATATCCATCACGCGTAGATTAT
>Ga0194061_1000630_pt1 | contig 21228 bp, 16 predicted proteins | sample SepL2221m_MetaG_FD_163423 | JGI IMG/M metagenome (GOLD analysis project Ga0194061, IMG submission 163423) | Anoxic zone freshwater microbial communities from boreal shield lake in IISD Experimental Lakes Area, Ontario, Canada - Sep2016-L224-21m | ecosystem: Environmental > Aquatic > Freshwater >... | reverse complement strand
AGAACATTTGATGGGGTTATTCACCGGAGAATTCGCAATTGTATTTTGGTTTGCAATCTCAACAGCGATGCTGATTCCTATTATCATTTTAATTCAAAAGAAAGGAAGAAGACCTTTGCCAGCCTTTATTGCAGGTTTACTAGTTGTAATTGGTTCTTGGTTTAAAAGATACTTAATTGTAACTCCAACATTGTTACATCCATTCTTACCAATGACGGATGTGCCAGAAGGATATAAACATTATTTTCCAACATGGCAGGAATGGTCAATCGCAATGGGCTCTTTAGCTGGTGCATTATTGATTATCACCATTTTCGCAAGAATCTTCCCTATTATTCCAATTCAGGAAACCATCACCGAAATCGAAGAACATGAACAAGCATAGCAAATTAATTTTTACCGCTATACTATTACAGTTATTAGCGATTACTGCTTTTTCGCAGGCTGAAAAGAATGACCTCTCTTTAAGTATTAGTTATTTCAACAGTAACAACCATATACAATACTTGGTTGCTCATGCAAAATCTAAGATCGATGGTAAGTTTCAAATGATACCAAATGTTGATCTTAGTTTTTATATCGCAACAGAAGATGCCGCTAATTTATTGGGGAAAGCGGTTACTAATGATAAAGGAGACGCCTTGTTGTTTATTCCACCAACTGCAAAAAATGAATGGAAAAAAGCAGCAAAAGTTAGCTTTATTATTGTTTCACAAAAAACTAAAGCGTTTGAAGAAGCAAAAGGAAATGTAGAAATCACAAAAGCTAAAATTCAAATTGATACTGCCGCTGATAGAAAGATCACTGCTACTTTAATGGAGTTGAAAGATACTGTATGGGCTCCTGTAAAAGCCATCGATGTAAAGTTTGCAATTAAAAGAATGGACGCAGATTTAAATGTGGCAGAAACACCAACTTATGCAACAGATTCATTGGGGATAGCTAGTGCTGATTTTAAAAGAGATAGTTTGCCAGGCGATTCAAAAGGGAACCTTACTTTGATTGCTAAAGTAGAAGATAACGACATCTACGGCAATCTTTCATCTGAGAAAATAGTTCCATGGGGCAAATCAATTAAGTATTATACTGAATATGATAAAAGAACATTATTTGCCAGAAGGGGAAAATCGCCTATTTGGTTAGAATTATTGGCCTATACTATTGTAGTTGCTGTATGGGGAGTCTTAATTTATTTAATTGGACAAATCAAAAAGTTGAAGCAGCTAGGCGTTAATTAGCATTTATAAATTAAAAGATACCAAGGAAAACGGGTGAACATTTGTTCGCCCTTTTTATTTTCATGATTTCGTTTATGTAAAAATTAAAACGGTTTCAATTTCTTGCATTAAATTCAGGGCTATCTAAAACTCTGTTATGCGGAAAATCGTATTTATAATTTGTATTTTATTTTGCTCTTTTGTTATTGTTGAAGCACAAAATATACCTACTCCAAAATCGCATTTTGGATTTTCTATTGGCGACAATTATCAGTTAGCCACTTTTACTCAAACAGAAAACTACTTAAAAAAAATAGCGGCCATTTCAAAAAAAATGAAATTGGTTTCAATAGGTAAAACCGAAGAAGGTAGAAACCAATATATGGTGATTGTATCGGATCCTTCAAACCTTGCAAAGCTTGATAAATATAAATCGATTTCACAAAGAATGGCTAGGGCGGAAGGTTTAACAGACGCCGAAGCAAAAGTGCTGGCATCAGAAGGGAAAGCAGTTGTGTGGATTGATGGTGGTTTGCATGCCACAGAAGTGGTTGGTATTCATCAATGGATTGAATCGTTATATCAGCTCATCACAAGAACTGATGAAGAAACAAAAAGGATCTTGCAATCAACCATTATTTTATTTGTCCATGCAAATCCAGACGGGCAAGAATTAGTATCCAACTGGTATATGCGTAATCAGGATACTTTAAAAAGGTCCACTTCCAATTTGCCGAGGCTTTATCAAAAATATATTGGGCATGATAATAATCGCGACTTCTATATGATGAATATGAGTGAGTCTAAAAATATGAGCAGGCAGCAATATATCGAATGGATGCCACAGATCTTATATAACCACCACCAAACTGGTCCTGCAGGTACTGTAGTTGCTGGTCCTCCTTATCGCGATCCATTTAATTATGTATATGATCCATTATTGGTAACTGGAATAGATGCTGTGGGTGCAGCCATGAGTAGCAGGTTAAACGCCGAAGGAAAACCCGGCTATACCATGAAGAGTGGTTCGGTTTATTCTACCTGGTGGAATGGCGGACTAAGAACTACAGCTTATTATCATAATATTATTGGACTTCTTACTGAAATTATAGGAAGTCCTACTCCTTCTAAAATACCATTTGTTCCAAACCGTTTAATCCCTAATAGTGCTACACCTTTTCCAATAGAACCTAAACAATGGTTGTTTAAAAACAGCATCGATTATTCTGTTTCTTTAAACTATGCGGTATTGAATTATGCAGCAAGGTATAAGGATGAGTTATTAATGAATATTTATACGATGGGTAAGCACGCCATTGAAGCGGGCAGTAAAGATCATTGGACACTATCTCCGAAAAAAGTTGAACTAGTTACCGATTTATATAAAGAAGATAAAAAGGAAATGAAGGGTGATACCATTCCAGTGGATTATTTTGAAAAAATATATCGTAAGCCAGAATTACGAGATGCCAGAGGTTATATCGTACCCATTAATCAACCAACCACTGCCATTACATTTATCAATATTTTGATTAATAGTGGCATACGTGTAGAACAGGCCAAAGCCGATTTTACGGTATCAGGTAAAACCTATCAAGCAGGATCATATATCGTTAAAACAAATCAAGCTTTTCGCCCGCATGTAGTAGATATGTTCGAGCCGCAAGATCATCCCAATGACTTTCAATATCCTGGCGGCCCGCCTGTGCGTCCATACGATGCTGCGGGATGGACTCCTGCTTTTACCATGGGAATTCAATTTGATCGGTTGATAGAAAATTTCGATGGCCCATTTGAAACAATACCTTATGGACAAGTACAAGTTGCTAAAGGAAAAATACAAGTGTCTTCAAATGTAGTTGCCTATTCCTTTTCTTCTAAAGACAACGCAGGCTTTATTCTTTTGAACGATTTATTGAAAGCAGGTATTCCTGTTACAAAAGATGCTGAGAAGTTATACGTATTAAATAGCGCTGCAGTGTTGCCTTTGTTAAAAAAAGCAAGTGAAGATTATGGATTAACTATCACAGCTGAAAATAGTTTGGCTAAAGCAGTTTCTGTAGTTTCGTCAAAACGAATTGCTCTTTGGGATGCTTATGGTGGTTCTATTCCAGCTGGATGGGTGAGATGGATCTTTGAGCAATATCATTTTTCATTTAGTTTAATTTATGTGAAAGAAATTGATGCGGCATCTTTGAAAAGTAAATATGATATGATAGTTTTTGTGGGTGGTGCAATACCTTCTGTAAAAGCAGAAGCCCCAAATGCCTGGGACGATAAAGAACCCAAGGCTGAAGAAATTCCGGCAGAGTTCCAACCCATGCTTGGAAAAATAACTGCAGCGAAATCTATTCCAGCCTTAAAAGAATTTTTAGAAGCAGGTGGAGATATCGTTACCATTGGTAGTAGTGCCAATCTTGCCTATCATTTACAATTACCAGTGCGTAATGCATTAGTAGAAGTTGTAAATGGAAAAGAGAAAAATTTACCTGGAGAAAAATTCTATATTCCTGGGTCTGTGATGCAAATTGAAATTGATAATAAACAAATTGCTAATTGGGGACTAGGAAACAAAGCAGATGTATATTTTAGTGCCAGCCCGGTATTTAAATTATTAGCAAGTTCCATTTCAAATGGCGATATCACACCGCTTGCTTGGTATGGTTCTGATAAGACGTTGAGAAGCGGATGGGCTTTTGGTCAGTCATATTTGCAAGATGGGGTAGCCGCATTTGTTGCTAAAGTTGGGAAAGGCCATTTATTTGTTTATGGTCCCGAAATTAGCTTTCGTGCACAAACCCATGGCAGTTATAAAATGTTATTCAACCCATTATTTACGATGAAAGAATAAGTACTGAATTTAATTTTCCCTCTTACGTAAATCAGATTTCCCTATATCGAAATGCTTCATCATAATTTGGAATTTCCTTTGCGGAAATATTATTTATGAGGGTGTTATTATACTTTTTTATTTTTTTTCCGATCATTGGATTTGCACAAATAGATACCAATGAGGTACATAAATTAAACGAAATAAAAGTTTTTGCTTTTAAAACAGTAAGGGGTATTGGACATATGCCTGAAATAAAAGATGGAATTATTTATGCAGGAAAAAAAACAGAATTAATTCTTGTGGATAGCTTAGATGCAAACAAAGCAATAAATAATACCAGGCAAATTTTAGGTCGAATTCCGGGTCTTAATATTGTTGAAACTGAAACAGGTGGATTTACAGCAAATGGAATAGCAACAAGGGGATTAAACCCAATTCAGAGTATTGAAATGAATACTCGGCAGAATGGATACAATATAAGTGCAGATATATTTGGGTATAATGAGGCCTACTATATTCCACCTATGGAAGCTGTGCAAAGAATTGAAATGGTAAGGGGGGCAGCTTCCTTACCATTCGGTTCCCAATTTGGGGGCTTGGTAAATTATGTGCTAAAAGATGCACCGGTTAATAAGCGATTTGAGTTTACTAGTTCTCAAACCTTTGGCAGTTATGGATTATTCAATTCTTTTAGTTCAGTGGGAGGGAATTACAAAAAATTAAGCTACTATGCTTTTTTGCAATACCGCTATATGAATGGGTACAGGCCCAATAGTGCACAATGGCAGGTTTCTGGATTTGGTAAAATAGGATATAAAGTGAACAATAATTTGCGTGTAGGAATTGAATATTCACTCTTAAGAAATGAATTAAAAATGCCTGGTGGGTTATCGGATAGTCTATTTAATATTGATTCAAAAATATCTACACGTTCAAGAAATTGGTTACGAAGCCCCTGGAATATTATTGCAGCAAATCTTAACTATGCAATGAATGAACAAACAAACCTTACAATAACATCCACTTATTTATTTAGTAGCAGAGCATTGGTATGGCGTAATGAAGATGGAGGACCAGAGGCTTTAGATATTATAGACCCCTTAACCAATGAATTTGTGCCTCGCGAAGTTGGAATTGAGAAGATGAATAATTCTACCACAGAGGTTCGGCTATCGCGAAATTATTTACTGGGTAATCAAAAATCTACTGTTGCATCAGGTATACGACTGGCATATGCTTGGTTTGATAGAAAAGGCGGAGGAGAAGGAAGTACAGGTACAGATTTCGATTTGAATATACAAGGTAATTGGGGTTATAATCTTCAATTCACAACAAAAAATATGGCTCCTTTTATCGAAAACATTTTTAAGCTAAACGATCAAGTATCTATTACACCAGGATTTAGGTTAGAGTATTTAGAAAGTACTTCGAAAGGGTATAAAACAAAAGAAAATGTAAAATTGATATCCAACGAAACTAGAACTAGATTATTTCCTTTATTTGGTGTTGGCATACAATATAAAAATTCAAAGAACACCAATATATATGCAAATATAAGTCAGGCATACAAACCTATAGAATATGGTCAGCTGGAACCCTTTGGTGTTAACTCAAGAATTGATCAAAAATTAAAAGATGCAAATGGATTTAATTCTGATTTAGGTTTTAGGGGTACCATTAAAAATTATTTGAATTTTGATCTGGGTTTATTTTTTATGGCTTATAATAATAGAATCGGAGTAACCCTACAAACTGATCCGTTAACAGGTAATCAATATTCGTTTAGAACAAATATTGCCAATAGTGTACATAAAGGATTAGAAACCTATATAGAGTTTAATGTTTTAAAATACCTCGATACACAATCTCCATACGGATTGAGTTTATTCAATTCATTTTCATTGATAGATGCAAGATATACCAGTGGGGCTTTTGAGGGCAAAAGAGTAGAAGCTGCAGCAAAAACCATTAACAGGGTTGGATTAATCTTTAATTCAAAAAAACTTTCAGGCACTTTTCAGATCAATTCAGTAGGTGATGCTTTTGGTGATGCTTCAAATGTAATGTTTAGTGACAACCCAGTAGGAGGGTATATTCCAGCTTATACTGTGATTGATTTTAGTGGAACCTATAAAGTAAAATACTACTCCTTAAAATTTGGAATAAATAATCTTTTGAATAAATCATATTTCACCCGAAGAACGGATGAGTATCCGGGCCCTGGCATTATACCTTCCATTGGAAGAAGTTTCTATGTTGGGATAGCTATAAAAATTTAAGTCATAGAAAATAATATTTGGTAAATTAGATGTACATACATACATTTGTGTTGTGAAATTAGAAGAGGCCATAAAAAGCAATAAATTCAAAAACGAAACGCAGAAAGCAGCTTTGAATGTGTTGTATACGGCCTGGTGGTTGAAGACTAATATGAGCAAGGGTTTAAAAGAGTTTGGTATCACCCACGAACAATACAATGTGCTTAGAATTTTAAAAGGGAAATATCCAGATCAAATTTGTGTAAGGGATATAGCTTGTAGAATGATTGAGAAGAATTCAAACGTACCAAGAATTGTAGACAGATTAGAAATTAAAAAATTAGTAAAGAGAACTACATCGCAATTGGACAAAAGAGAAACAGTTATTTCTTTAACTCAAGCTGGAATCTTATTGTTAGAAGCAAGTACCAAAACAATTGATCATACAATGGAAACAGTTACAATTCTTACAGAAATGGAATCAGTTCAACTAAATAAACTATTGGAAAAATTGCGTAGTTCAGAAAAGTAGATTTTTTTTAAAATAATACGTGTATATACATATAAATTAACAACATGAAAACGATATTACATAAAGCAGCTTCAAGAGGTCACGCCAATTTTGGATGGCTGAATAGTTATCACACATTTAGTTTTGGTGCCTATAATAATCCTGAAAGAGTACATTTCGGAGCACTGCGTGTATTGAATGATGATACGGTTAGTGCTGGTATGGGTTTTGGTAAACATCCTCATGATAATATGGAGATCGTTTCTATTCCTCTTTCTGGCGATTTGCATCACCAGGATAGTACAGGAAGAAACGAGATTATTCGCGAACACGATGTACAGATCATGAGTGCAGGTAGTGGCATTGCACACAGTGAAATGAATGCCAACAAAGACAAAGAAGTTAAGTTCTTACAGATCTGGGTGTTTCCTAAACTAAAGGACATTACGCCACGCTACGAGCAAAAATCTTTTTTACCGCAAGACAGGATCAACCAGATTTTAAATGTGGTTGCACCGGATAATCAAGACGCCATTTTTATTAACCAGGATGCATGGTTTTCTCTTGGAAATTTTTCAAAAGATTTTACAACAGATTATCAGATCAAAAAAACGGGTAATGGTGTTTATGCATTTGTACTTTCGGGTAATGTAATTGTAAACGATCAAGCACTAGAGGCAAGAGATGGACTCGGTATTTGGGACACAGATACCTTACACATTACCGCATCAACAGATGCTGAGTTTTTGTTGATCGATATTCCAATGCAACTATCATAATTATAAAAGCAATTGTATGCTAACAAATAGAACAATCAAATCAATATTATACGGAACACCCATGGATATGGGAGGCTTTCCAATTAGGCAACCGTTTCCATCGCATAAAACGGAACAAATAGATCCATTTCTTCTTTTACATCACGCGGAAGTAAAAGTTCCATCACATAAGCCAGTGTTACAATCTGGTGTTGGTCCGCACCCACACCGTGGGTTTTCGCCAGTGAGTTTTATATTCAAAGGAGGCGTGCACCATCGCGATAGCAGGGGCAATAATAATGTCGTCTATGCTGGTGGTACCCAATGGATGAATGCAGGAATGGGAATGATCCATAGCGAAAGACCACCTGCAGATATTCATGACATTGGTGGTGTTCAAGAACTGATTCAATTATGGGTGAACACACCTGCTAAAAATAAAATGAACCAACCTTCTTATCAGCCATTAACCGCTGATGAAACACCAAAAATTATTTCTGAAGATGGTTTAACACAAATAAATATCATCGCAGGAAATTTAGAAACAGTAAAAGGTCCGATCCATACTTTATCTGATGTAAACACATTTACCATTAACATGAAGAAGGGTGCTAAATATTTCTTTACCATTCCCGAAACACATAATGCATTCATCTATATCATGAATGGACAATTGCAAGTTATTGGCGATGCAGTAGTTGATGCAAAATACGTAGCAAGCTTTAACCAAGATGGATTAGGCATTGCCATAGAAGCACTAGCCGATTCCCATTTTTTCATGGGCACAGGTGAACCACTCAACGAACCATTGGCATCTCACGGTCCGTTTGTGATGAACACGCAAACTGAAATCATGGAAGCGATGCGTGATTACCAGTTGGGGAAGATGGGAGTCTTAATAGAAGAGTGAAAAAATTCAAAAGAAATACGTTAACCCAGCTTTCAAGCTGGGGCAAACATCTAAGCATATTAATTATTATTAAAAAAAACAAAAAACAAAAAACAAAACATGTCAACTTACAAAATCGATGCAGCACACAGTGAAATTACTTTTAAAGTGAAGCACTTAATGATCACAAACGTTTCTGGTAGCTTTGCGAAATTTGATGCTACAATGGAATCTGATTTTGCTGATTTCAGCGATGCAAAAATTAACTTTGAAGCGAATGTAGATTCAATTTCTACCAACAGTGCAGACAGAGATGGTCACTTAAAAGGCGATGATTTCTTCTCAGCAGCAAAATATCCAACCATCAGTTTTAAATCAACTTCTTTACACAGTAAAGGCGGTTCTGATTATACTTTAACCGGAGATCTTACCATCCGTGATGTTACCAAATCAGTTTCTTTTCCTGTTGAATTTGGCGGAACTGCAACTGACCCTTATGGTCAGGTAAAATCTGGATTTGAAATTGCTGGTAAATTCAATCGCTCTGATTTTGGTTTATCCTGGAGTGCACTTACTGAAGCTGGTGGTGTTGTTGTGAGCGATGAAGTAAAGCTTCATTTAAATGTGCAAATGATTAAGCAGGCTTAATCTTAATACCAAAGAAAGAATTATTGAGGTAAATTTGTCCTATTCTTTAAATTGTTTTAGGTTGGATGAACCGAGAACCAATTATCATTGTTAAAGTTGAATCATCTACAAATCTGTGCACATGAATATTGCAATTATATCTGGAAGTCCAAGAAAAGGTAGTGTCACGCACCGCCTGGCTTTATTTCTAAAAAATCAGTTAAAAGAGAAAACAGCTCACGGAGTGAACATCATTGATGTTCGAGACTGGAACCTCCCCCTTTTACAAGATGTTTTTATGTCTGTTGAAAAAACTCCAGAACCATTTAAACACTTGTCAGAGCAAATGTTTGCTGCTGATGCATTCATTTTGGTTACACCAGAGTATAATGGTAGTTATTCTCCCGCTATGCAAAATTTATTAGACCATTTTCCAAAGCAAAACCATAAAGTTTTTGGAGTAGCCCCCGCTTCGGTAGGAGCGATGGGTGGAATGCGGGCAAGTCAGCAATTGCTTTTATTGGTTCCTGCACTTTTCGGGATTGCATCACCCTATATGTTAATTACCCCTTTTGTGGACAAAAAATTCAATGCTGAAGGTCAATTATTGGATGAAAGCTTCCAAAAGATGACTGATTTGTTCTTAAATGAGTTCCTATGGTTGGCAGAAACGCTAAAACCGGAGCCGGTTACTGTTTATAATTAACTAAAATAAAATGTGGCGGAGTTGTAACTTCGCCACTTTCTTTTAATAAACATCATGAGCGACGAGATCAAACATGAATGTGGGCTTGCCTACATCCGCCTTAGAAAACCCTTTTCCTATTACCTGCAACAGCATGGTTCAGTAACCTATGGGCTAAGTAAGCTCTACCTGTTAATGGAAAAACAACATAATCGCGGACAAGATGGTGCCGGGTTTGCTTCTGTTAAATTGGATACAGAGCCAGGGAATCCCTTTCTTTATAGAATGAGGAGCAATGCTCCCCAGCCAATCGCCGACTTATTCTTCAAAATTGGACAGGAAGTAGCGGAACTCGAAAAGTACCAACCGGATATTAAACAACATCCGGGTCTAATGAAAGGACATCTGCCTTTTCTAGGCGAATTATTATTAGGACACTTGAGATACGGAACTCAGGGTAAAAATAATGTTGAGTTTTGCCACCCTTTTATCAAGCGCGATTTAATGCCTGGAAAAAACATGGCATTAGCCGGTAATTTCAATCTGGTAAATACGGATGAGTTATTTGATTTAATTAATTTGAGTCCGGGTGATTTTCAAAAGCAAAGTGATCTTGCGGCTATGCTGGAAGTGGTGCACCATTTTCTTTCAAAAGAAGACGAATTGAACCCGAATGCGGCAGATATTGTAAAGGTTTTGAAGAAAGCCACGCCACTTTTCGACGGTGGCTATACCATTGGATGTTTACTAGGAAATGGATATAGTTTTGTAATGAGAGACGCGCATGGCATTCGACCTGCATACTATTATATCAATGATGAAGTAATTGTTTCTGCAAGTGAAAGAGCAGCCATCAGAACTACGTTTAATGTAGGTGAGAATGAAGTGTTGGAACTAATGCCAGGATCTGCTTTAATCGTTGACGACAAAGGCAATTATTCGATAGCACAAATACTCGAACCCAAGGAAAGACGTGCTTGTAGTTTTGAAAGAATTTATTTCAGTCGCGGTAGTGATGAAAAAATATACCGCGAAAGAATTGCATTGGGTCACCATTTAAGTAAAACGGTTTTAGAAAGTATCAACTACGATTTAAAGAACACCATCTTCTCTTATATTCCCAACACTGCCGAAGTAGCTTTCTACGGATTGGTAAAGGGCATGGAAGAATATTTGAATAAGATTAAAGTAGAACGTATTCTAAGTTGGGGCAATGATTTCTCTCCTGAAAAATTAGAGGAAATGGTGAATAGAAAAATTCGCCAGGAAAAAATTGCAATCAAAGATGTGAAACTACGCACTTTCATTACTGAAGATGCGAATCGTAATGAAATGGTTCAGCATGTGTACGATATTACCTATGGTACCGTTAGAAGAGGAGAAGATACTTTGGTGGTAATTGATGATAGTATTGTTCGTGGTACTACTTTAAAAGAAAGTATCATTAGAATGCTATCGCGCCTTGGACCTAAAAAAGTTATTGTGGTTTCTTCTGCCCCACAAATCAGATATCCTGATTGTTATGGAATTGATATGAGTAAGCTGGGCGATTTCATTGCCTTCAAAGCTGCTGTTGCCTTATTGAAAGATAGGGACATGGAGTATATTTTGACGCAGGCCCTTGATAAAATAAAAGAATTACAACGCAATAATCAATTGCATTCTGAGAATGTAGTTCGCTCGATTTATAAACCTTTTACTACGCACGAGATCTCTGATAAAATTGCAGCATTAATTACCCCTAAAGATGTTGATATTGATGTGCATGTGATTTATCAAACCATTGAAGACTTGCACGATAGCTGTCCAACCAACAATGGTGACTGGTATTTTACAGGAAATTATCCTACACCGGGGGGTAATAAAGTGGTAAACAAAGCCTTCTTAAATTATATGGAAGGGAAAGATGTAAGAGGTTATTAATATGTTATACGCGGTAACAAAAAGCATTGATATTCATACCAGCTCCAACTGAAGCAAACATCACTATATCACCTTTTGTAATGCTATGATCTTGTAGTAAATTCCTTTTTACCAAATCGTATAAAGTAGGAATGGTTGCAACAGAACTGTTTCCAAGTTTATGAATGCTCATGGGCATGATATGTGGAGGCACTTCTTTGATGCCATATAATTTATATAATGCTTTTACAAAACCCTCATCCATTTTTTCGTTTGCTTGGTGCAGAAAGAATTTTTTAACCTCAGTAATTTGAACGCCTGATTTATCCAGGCATTCTTTCATAGCAAGTGGTACATATTTAATTGCATATTCATATACTTTTCTTCCCTTCATTTTCATGTAACGAATATTGGGATCAGAATCTGGAAAGTAAGATTGGCCCATTGTTAAATAGAAAGCTTCATCAACACAATGACTCTGCACGCAGGTGGCAATAATGCCACTATCTGTTTCAGGGGCAGTCACAGTTTCAATGATACAAGCGCCGGCACCATCACTGAAAATCATACTATCGCGATCATGTATATCGATCACTCTGCTTAAAGTTTCTGAGCCAATGACGAGGCATTTTTTTGCAATTCCTGCAGTGATAAAAGCATGGCCTTGAATCACACCCTGGATCCATCCGGGGCAACCAAATAAAATATCATAAGCAACGCATGATGGGTTTCTAATTCCAAGGCCATGTTTTACTCTGGATGCCAGGGCAGGTAATACATCTATTTGAATACTATCTTTTACAATGTCTCCAAAATTATGGGCGAATATAATTTGATCAATGGTTTCTGGATCAATGCCTGCATCTTCTATTGCTATACGGGAAGCAATCAACGCCATATCAGATGAATTCATTTTAAGATCTGCATATCTCCTTTCTTCAATACCTGTAATGCCTTTAAACTTCGCCACTATTTCATCTGCTGGGGTGGGAAGTCGTTGGTGGTCTTCCCCATAAAATTCGGAAGAAGTAAAATCTTGATTGGTCTTGATATGTTCTGGAATGTAACTGCCAGTTCCTGTAATAACTATTCTTGATGCTTGCATGCTGATATGGTTTGCTGCTTTAGAAGAGCCGATTCTTTCAAATTTAAACATTAATTTCAAAAAAAACTACCCAAAATTATCGGCAAGTTTAAAAAAAAAGCGATCAACAATTGCTGTTGACCGCTTTCTAAATCATCTATCAGTATTATAAGTACCTATCGCCTTTGTTTCTTTTAACTTCAGCAACGTATTCTTTAATGGCTTGTTCTTTTTCTTTTTTGCAAATCATCAATACATCTTTTGTATCAATAATGATGCAATCATCAAGTCCTTGAATCAGTACCAGCTTATCATGAGGTGCAGAAATCATGCACTTGGTAGCATCGATTACAATTACATTTTCACTAGTAACAGCATTACCTAAGTAATCTTTATCCAAATTATCATATGCGCTATTCCAGGTTCCAAGATCGCTCCATCCGAATGATGATGGAATTACAAATACATTATCTGCTTTTTCCATGATTGCAAAATCGATAGATACATTGGTACAAAGTGGATAGATACGGTTTATAGCATCTTTTTCATTAGGTGTATTGAAATTTGTTTTTTCATTATCAAACAACTCATACATTTCTGGTTGATACTTTTCAAATGCCTTCATTACATTTTTTACCTGCCAAACAAATATGCCAGCATTCCATAAGAAATCTCCGCTAGATAAAAAGGTCTTAGCTAATTCCAGGTTTGGCTTCTCTGTAAATGTTTTTACTTTATAAATACCCTCGCCCGCAGCAATTGTTTCATGCTGGATATAACCATAACCAGTATTAGGATGTGTTGGTTTTATACCCAGTGTAACCAGCGATTTAATTTGAGTTACAAAGTCTAAAGCTTTATAGGTAATATTTCTAAAAGCTTCATTGTCTAAGATCATGTGATCGCTAGGTGCTACGATCAAAGCTGCTTCAGGATCTTTCTGTAATAATTTGTAAGAAATATAAGCCACACATGGGGCAGTATTTTTTCTGCTTGGTTCTGCTAATATATTTTCAAAAGGCAATTCAGGTAATTGTTCGTGAACAATCGACACATATTCATCTGAAGTAACAATGAAAATATTTTCATTAGGGATGAATGCAGCATATCTTTCATAGGTCCATCGAATCAAAGACTTACCAGTATTTAAAATATCTAAGAATTGTTTAGGGTAACTAGCTCGGCTTTTTGGCCAGAAACGGCTTCCAATTCCACCAGCCATAATTGCTACATAATGATGTTTATTCATACTGTGAAAGGGTTTATTTAATTGTCTAGATTTTTAATGCAATAAGTGCGCAATTCTAAACGATTTTTTACAAGTAGTTATTGTTTTTATTAAACAATTCCTTCTTTAACTAAGTCATGAAGATGCAAAACGCCGATATAGTTATTATTTTCAGCCACTAATAGTGCACTAATATCATTTTCTCTTAATGTATTTAATGCTTCCACTGCAAGTGTATTTGCTGTAATAGTTTTGGGATGTTTCGATAAGATATCCGAGGCTTTAATATGTTCGATATGATTACTTTTTTCTAACATCCTCCGTAAATCACCATCAGTAATAATTCCTACGATCTGATTATTTTCATCCACAACTGCAGTTAGTCCTAATCTTTTTTCTGTGATCTCTACTATCACTTCTTTTAAGCTTGCCGAAGCCAATACCTTCGGTTGCGCATTGTGTTTGCTTAAATCGTCTACACGCAGGTATAAGCGTTTCCCCAAATTTCCTCCGGGATGATATTTTGCAAAATCCCTACCACTAAAGCCATTAAGGTCCATTAAACATACCGCTATGATATCGCCCATTACCATTTGTACGGTAGTACTGCTGGTAGGGGCTAAATTATTGGGACATGCTTCTTTACTTACAGTGGTATTTAAAACAATGGATGCCTGTTGTGCAAGGAAACTATCTAAATTCCCCACCATGCCGATCAGAATATTTCCAAAATTTTGAATCAATGGAACCAATACTTTGATTTCAGGGCTTTCACCACTTTTACTAATTAACAACACAATATCTTCTTCTTGCACCATGCCCAGATCGCCATGTATAGCATCTGCGGCATGCATAAAAAGAGATGGGGTGCCCGTTGAATTGAGGGTTGCAACAATTTTTTGTGCAACAATGGCGCTTTTGCCAATGCCACTAATAACAAGTCTTCCTTTTGCTGCATGAATAGCGTTGATTGCTTTTTCAAAATCAGCATTGATAAAAGCCGATAGGCCTGCAACAGATTGTGCTTCCAATTCAATGGTTCGCAGGGCTGTTTGTTGGATAGATGAATTCATCGATGCAAATGTAAACTTTAACAGCTTAGAGTTACTATTCAAAACTTAGTTCGTTAACTTCGTTAGCCAATTTTAGGGATTTTTTCCAAAATTGGCAGCGATTATCCTGCCTAACCAATCTGACCCACTAATTATCAGCTATTTAAAGTTTTAACTAGGGGTTACGGGAAAAAAGTTTTAACTTTTATTAAAATGTTACCATCCTCATAAACAGGGTGAAAATAGATATAGATACATGGCTACTACAACTAAAAAAGCGGCTCCTAAAAAAGCTCCTATTAATAAAAAAAGTTCTCCGAGAAAAGATAATAGTGCTACTATAACAACCGAGCATCAATACGATATTCATGCGGGGCTGGAGAAATATTTTGGATTCAGAGAGTTTAAAGGCACGCAGGAAAAATCGATCAATAGTTTATTAAATGGTCAGGACACATTTGTGATCATGCCCACTGGTGGTGGTAAAAGTTTATGTTATCAACTGCCAGCTTTGTTAATGGAAGGATGTGCCATCGTTGTTTCTCCTCTGATTGCGCTCATGAAAAATCAAGTGGATCTGGTTCGTGGTTATAGCGAAAAGGATGATGTGGCACATTTTTTAAACTCATCATTGAATAAGGGTCAGATTAAAGCAGTAAAGGATGATCTTCTTTCAGGCATGACCAAATTATTGTATGTAGCTCCAGAAACATTGACCAAACAAGAAAATCTTGATTTTTTTAGTGATCTAAAAATTTCATTTTTCGCAGTAGATGAAGCGCATTGTATTTCTGAGTGGGGTCATGATTTTCGTCCGGAATATCGCAGGCTTCGTGAAATGATGGAAATTATCAATCCGGATATTCCCGTAGTGGCCCTAACTGCAACAGCCACACCTAAAGTGCAGAGTGATATTGTAAAAAATCTCGGCCTTAGAAATCCAAATATTTATATCTCGTCATTTAATAGAGCAAATCTTTATTACGAGATTCAGCCAAAGATCAAAAAAGATCAAACGGTAAAGAGCATCGTAAAATTTATCAGCGGACATAAAGGCAAGAGTGGTATCATTTATACCCTCAATCGGAAAACCACAGAAGAGTTGGCAGAATTATTGGTAGCAAATAGCATTAAAGCAGTTGCGTATCATGCTGGCCTGGATCAGAAATTAAGGGCCGATCGTCAAGATCAATTTTTGAACGAAGATGTTCAGGTAATTGTAGCCACTATTGCATTTGGGATGGGTATCGATAAACCTGATATCCGTTTTGTGATCCATTTTAATATTCCTAAATCCATCGAGAATTACTATCAGGAAACAGGGCGTGCTGGCAGAGATGGCATGGAAGGAATTTGTGTATTATACTATTCGCACAAAGATGTTTCAAAGCTGGAGCATTTTTTGCGCGATAAGCCTCTAAGCGAACGTGAAGTGGGTGCACAGCTGATAGATGAAACAGTGGCATATGCTGAAACAGCAGTATGCAGAAGAAAAGTATTGCTTCATTATTTTGGAGAAGACTGGGAAAATAAGAATTGTGGCAATTGCGATAACTGCTTGAATCCAAAGGAAAAAATAGAAGCGAAAGAAGATGTGGTAAAAATGCTTCAAACAGTAAAAGCGCTGGATGAACGCTTTGTAACAGATTATGCTGTGAATGTGGTAATGGGTAAATTAACCCCACAGATCAGCATGTTCAGACATGATACGTTACCAGTTTTTGGATTGGGTGCAGATAAAGAATATCATTTGTGGAGTAGTTTGGTGCGTCAGATGTTATTAGAAAATTTATTGCAAAAAGATATTGAAGAATATGGCCTTTTAAAGGTCACTGAGAAAGGCGAGAAATTTTTGAAAAAGCCAATTTCTTTTAAAATTGTATTGAATAATTTATTTGAAGAAGCCAATGCCGATGATGATGAAGGAGAGAATGCTTCTCAGACTGGCGCTGCAACTGATGAAAAGTTATTTGAGATGTTAAAAGAGCTTCGTCAGAAAGAAGCGAAGAAAAAAAGCTTGCCTCCTTTTGTGATCTTCCTGGAAAACAGTTTACAAGATATGGCCACTTTATATCCTACTACACTAGAGGAAATGGAGAAATGCCAGGGTGTGAGTAAGGGAAAATCCATCAAATACGGAAAGCCTTTCGTAGAGATGATTGCAAAATATGTAGAAGAGAACGACATTGAAAAGCCCGACGATTTTGTGATGCGTAGTGTGGCCAATAAAGGGAATAATAAAATTTATATCATCCAAAACGTAGATAAAAAAATTCCTCTGGAAACCATCGCAAAAAACAAAAATCTCAAGCTCGATGAATTGTTAGAGGAAATGGAAACCATTGCCGCAAGTGGAACCAGATTAAATCTTGATTACGCCATTGACGAATGGCTCGATGAATATGATCAGGAAGATATCATTGAATATTTCAAGAGTTGCCAGACCTCTTCACTCGATATTGCCCGTCAGGAACTGAGCGATAATGATTATAGCTGGGAACAGCTTAAGATCATGCGGATTAAATTCCTGAGCGTATATGGAAATTAAAAAATAAAAAGGGTTAACCTTTGGCTTCAGCCAAAATTTGAGTGAAATATATACAGAAAGGTTGTTAACCCTAGGCTTCAGCCTAGGGGCAGGGATGCATTTTGATTTTGGGCTTCAGCCCTAGCGCTCTTCACTTTCTACTTGAGATAGGATATCAACTTTTATGCACTCATAGCGTTGGGGCTAAAGCACCGATTCATTTGCTACATTCTAATCCCCAGCCTGAAGGCCGGGGTTATCGTATTTTTTTAGATCTTAATCCCCAGCCTATTGGTAGGGGTTACCAATATCTTTTTTTTATACAATGCAGCAAATTCATATTTGTCTCTGTCTTTTACTGTAACCTCCCAGTGTATAGTCCAGATATTGTTCAATTTTAAATGCACATGTATGTACATTCAAAGTTTGCAACCTATTTTGGTAGAAGAAAACAGCTTTCTAACAGTATTGGAGAGCAAGACCGGTAGGTTAGTTTTAAAAGTGCTAGACTTGGAAGGAAGAATAGCCAAAACAGTGGTTACCCTAACAGAAGAGGGTAACCAACAGATAGATTTAAATATGAGTGATCTGAGCAGTGGTGCTTATGTACTGAATGCTTTTTTTAAAGATCGTTTTATACAATCGATTCGGTTTATTAAACAGTAAAAATCCAATTTCCTATTGTAAAACCGTTTGGCCCCATTCTTCGGAATGGGGTTTATTTTTTCCAAAAAGCATTAATCCTAGTCTGTACATTTTCTCTGATACTCACGTAATACAGGTTCAAATCTGCAATATGGAAGTTCTTAGAAGTGTAAAAAATATTTCCAAAAAAATGGGGTTTGCCCGCCCAAAGAATTTTATCAGTTACTGTTGCATCAGCTACCCTTGGAACTATTTCATTAAATTTTAAAAGAATCCCGCCCTTGTTTAAATTCCGATCAGCATGAGGAATATTAGCATCCCATGTAAGCGGATTAGTAACGATAGAATGAACTTGTTCTTTTTCTACAAATGGCGGTATAAAATCATTTTTATAAGTACGCCAGGCACAGACACAACCCGTTTGGTTAGGTACTGCACATACAGGAATTGTAGAAAGATAATGGGGATCAAATACCATTCCGATTACATAGGCAGCCACCAGTTTGCTTTTTAGTGGCTTATTATCAAAGTACTCTTTTAATAATCTCTTGGCGTGGGTGCTACCCTGACTATGTGATGCAATGACAATAGGTCGGCCTCCATTATAATTTGCCAGATAATAGTCGAACGCAGTTTTCACATCCAGATAAGCCAATTCAAATGCTTTCATTGCTTCTGAACTGTCTGATGAGTTTTGAGGAAAGTATGCCGACAAATGTGCCTGTCGATATCTGGGTGCAAAAACCCTACCTGCCTGGTTAAAAATACTGGCCTGATATAAAATAGAACCATAATCGGTTTTGCCATTTAAATCCGCATCTTCCAAGCTTGCATTCCAGCCAAAACTTTTTTCTGGAGCTGTATAACTAGTTGGGTGTACAAAAAATATGTCGACCGTAGAATCCGCTCTGTAATTGGCTTTCAGAGGTTCAGGAACGCTGTCGGATGGATCTTGTTTATAGGGATGAGCAGCCCAGTAATGCAGGTCGGCATAGTTTGGTTTGCCATTATCTGTTTTAATCTGATACGCTTCTTTTCCTTCAAATTTTTGAGGAGGTTTTGAGCAACTAACTACTGCCAATAGCATTAAAATAGAAAGATAATTAATTAACTGCTTCATAAAATAAGTGGATATATTTCTTGCAATTTGCTTCTTTTATTCAAACAAAAGCATATGCGGGTTCTTTTGTATTTTTAACAATCCTAATTTAACAAAGTTTATTTTTAGAAGCCATTGAAATTTTTACGTCATATCCCCTTTTTACGTGCTGTGCTATTGCATAGCATTACTGCCTTTGGCGGTCCGCAGGGTCATATGGGTATGATGATGAAAACCTTTGTGCAGCAAAGAAAAGATATTACTGAAGAAGAGCTGATGGAATACAATGGTTTTTGTCAATTACTTCCTGGTGCATCTTCTACACAAACGCTTACTTTGATTGGCTATAAAAGAGGGGGACTTACTTTAGCTATTTGGACGCTGATCATCTGGATCATACCAGCTAGTACCATCATGGGTGCTTTATCTTTTCTGATAGATTATATGGATGATAAAAGCCTGCCGCAAGGAATTTTTCTATTTGTGCAACCCATGGCGATAGGCTTTATCGTGTATTCTACCTTCCGAATTTTTGGAGTAGCAGTACATAATACGATTACACAAGTGATCATGGTAATCGCAACTTTAGTTACATTTCTGGCTTTTAAAACGCCCTGGGTTTTCCCTGGATTGATATTAGTAGCGGGCATTACCACCAATTTTAGTGATCGAAGAATTCCTCAAAAAGGGATACCACCAAAGCAAATTAAGTGGGGCAATATTCTCATCTTTTTGGCATTGTTTGGTATCGCAGGTTATCTCTCTGAAACAGCTACCCGACAAAATTGGCCAAATAGAAAGCCATTCAACTTATTTGAAATGACTTTCCGAAATGGCAGTTTGGTATTTGGCGGTGGCGATGTATTAATGCCACTGATGTACGAACAGTATGTAACAAGGCCAGAAACAAAGCAAGTAATCAATTCGCATCGGGAAGTACTTCGAATGGATAAAAAAGATTTCCTTACCGGATCTGGTATTGTACGTGCCATTCCCGGTCCCGTATTTTCGATAGGTGCTTTTACAGGAGGTATGCTATTGGCGGATCAGGGGTCCGGCCTTCAATTTCTGGGTTGCGTAATTGGAACCATTGCTATCTTTTTGCCCAGTGCATTATTGGTCTTATTCTTTTTCCCGGTTTGGCAAAATTTAAAAAAGTATGCGGTCATCTTTCGATCTTTAGAAGGAATCAATGCAGCGGTAGTTGGAATCATGGCAGGTGCAACCTGTTATTTGATCAAGGATAATTTCCTATTCCCACTTCTCGACGGGAAGATGATTGGCTTTATGGACCTGGGAGTAGTTATTCTTACATTTCTATTGCTAAAATCCCATAAAATTCCGGCTCCTTTTATAGTATTAGGCTCAATTTTACTAGGCTGGTTGGTACAGTCTTTTTAAAATTACTGTATCTTAGAGTATGATCACACTGGCAATCTACAATCTGAAGGGCGGTGTTGGAAAAACTGCATCCGCTGTTAATTTAGCTTATTTATCTGCTAAAGAAGGTTACAAGACACTTGTTTGGGATCTTGATCCACAAGGCTCTGCGTCCTTTTATTTTGGAAGCAGTTCTACCGTTAAGAATGAGTCAAAGAAATTGTTGAACGGAGAACTTGAACTTTCTGAAGCGATTCAGGGAACCAATTATGAAGGCTTAAGCATTATTCCGGCAGACCTTTCAGCCAGACATGCTGATTTATTATTAAATGATATGAAGCAATCCAAGAAAAAAATTGCTTCTTTAATTTCAAGCTTAAAAAATGAGTTTGATGTAATTATTTTAGACTGCCCTCCTGGAATTTCATTATTGCATGAATCCATCTTTGTGGCTGCAGATTGGATACTGATGCCAAATATTCCTACTACACTTTCAATTCGATCTTACGATACTATTCTTGATTATTGCAAAG
>Ga0194061_1000629_pt1 | contig 21231 bp, 18 predicted proteins | sample SepL2221m_MetaG_FD_163423 | JGI IMG/M metagenome (GOLD analysis project Ga0194061, IMG submission 163423) | Anoxic zone freshwater microbial communities from boreal shield lake in IISD Experimental Lakes Area, Ontario, Canada - Sep2016-L224-21m | ecosystem: Environmental > Aquatic > Freshwater >... | reverse complement strand
CCGGTATGATCAGCAGCCGCAACCGGACGCTCAAAATCGACAACGTGGTCTACGAAAACCTGATCCAGACCGATTCCCCCATCAACCGCGGCAGCAGCGGCGGACCGCTGGTCAACGTCAGGGGTGAAGTGATCGGCGTCAACACTGCCATCTTCGCTCCCACCGGCGTCTTCAACGGCATCGGTTTCGCCATTCCGATCAACCAGGCCTCAGAACTGGTTGGCGGAGTCGTCGACTTCAACAACACCATGCCCGACGTTCCTGCCGGTCAGCTGGCCGCCTGGGCCCGTTGCGGCAGACAGATCGGCAACACATTCCGCCAAGCGGACGGTCAGGTGATCACCCCGCCCCACCCTTACCGGGGAGCCTGCGTTGACTGCCATCCACAGCTGTTTGGTCAGACGGGGCCGGGAAGCGGTCAGGGGTCGGTAGGGCAAGGACTGGGACGTGGCAACGGTCAGCGGAACGGTTTCCGTAACAGTGCGCCTGCCAATCAGATCGGCCTGAGAAACGGTACCGGCCCCGGTTGTCTTCCGGTGGCTGGCACGGTGGCAGCGACTGATCCGTACCTCGGTATTGAACTTGTCGAGGTAGATGCTGTGATCGCCCGCCAATTCAATATGGTGCACCCCGAAGGCGTACTTGTAAATAATGTGCGTACGGGAGGTCCGGCTGAGGCATCAGGGCTTCAGCGGGGAGACATCATCATCCGGGTTGTAGGGCGGAAAATTCAGAATATCAATGACCTCAATCAGATACTTGCAGGACAGAAGATCGGCAGCAATATAGAGCTGGTGGTTTTGCGAAACGGTTCCCGGCAGACGGTCAAAGTCAAAGCCGGTGAAGTTCCTTTCGTAACGTCACCGGTGCCGCAGGTACGGCAGGCAGCGGAATTCGAGTGGCTGGGCGGGGAGATGACTCCTCTCAGCCCGGCGCTGACTCCGTATCTGAAAAATGGTGTGTATGTGGCTGAAAGCGGCGGAATATTATTAATGGCCGGCTTGAAAACCGGTGACGTCATCGTCGGAATTGACGGTAAACAGGTAGCTGATATGAACACATTTATCCGGTTGACCAAAACAGTGAATGCGAAACGTGGCTTCATGCTGGATGTCGTCCGTGCCGGGAATCCGCTGTATATCACTGTAAAAAGCTGATTTTTGCCGGTTTGACGGAAGCAGAGAAATATATTCATTCCAGTAGTAGAACCAGAGCACGCACATAATTTGAAAAGGAGATGACTATGATTCCGAATTGTCCGAATGTTGTTGGCAGTGCAAAAGCGGTGGCGTGGGGTAAAGGTGCGGGAGCAGGTGCTGGTTATGGTGCCGGTGGCGGGTTTGGAGCAGGTGCAGGATGTGGAGCCGGTGGCGGATCCGGTATGGGAATGGGGTTTCACGCCATGGCCGGCGGATGCAAGGCCGCCTGCGGTGCGGTATTAGGACATGGGCTGCTGCCGTTGGCGCTGGTTGCCGCTGTCGGGTACCTGGGGTACAAGGTCTATAAGATGTCAAGCTGCGATTGCCAAAGCGGGCAAATTAAGACGGTTTAAAAATATCTGCTTGCCGTAGAAAAAAGTAAAATCAAGGCAGTCGAAGATAACTGCCGCAATCTCGCCTGTATGGAGGAATGTATGAGAACCAAAATGGTGCGTATGTTAATACTTTCGGCTGTATTTGCTACCGTGGCAGGCCCGCTGACGGCACGTGCTGCCGAAGATGATTTACAGAAAAAAGTTGATCAGTTGGTCAAGGAGGTTCAGGAACTCAAAAGCCAGGTTAAAAAAACTGACGATAAGTCGCTGGGCAAATGGTTGACTATTAACGGCGAATACCGTTTCAGGGTCGATTCGCTTCACGGGGAGACGGTTGCTTACAGTAGCGCGCTCGGAACAATGAAGAGCATGGTAGGCGATTTTCTGACCGGTCCGAATGCTGCAGCAATATCAGGGCCGAACGGTTTTGCCAGCTATGCGCTGATGTCCGAGTCTGGCAAACTATTTTCTCCGACCCAGTTCAGTACCATCCTGGGCACTTATATGCCCAACGCCATGTACGGCGGTTTTACCAGCAATGCCTTTCTGACTCAATTCAACACCATACTAAGTGCCGGTCAGCCGGGTGTTGCCGGTGCTTTGAGCGGCAGCGCTCTGACGGCCCAGCAGGCCGGAATTCTGAATACTCTCACGAGCTATGGTGTGATGGACAAGGTCTTTGCAATGCCGGCTTCTGCCAACATCAAAATGGGGGGCGTTCAGGTGCCAGGTGCAACGCTCGGTGCCCAGTGGAACAATATGATGACGGGTCTTGCCGGCAGGGGGCTCAATCCTGCTCAAGTGACACAGCTGGCGCAACAGATGCTGCTGCAGGGTTTTCTTGGAGCTGGTTCCCCCTACCTGACACCCAACCAGATTGCTGCCTACAAACCGAAAAACGAAACTCTCTACACCAACAAATTTGGTCTTAATCTCTCTGTCAAGGCAACCCAGGATATTACGGTGAATGCCAAGCTCGATATGTACAAGGCCTTTGGTTCGCAAAGTGATGCGGCAGTTACTGGCAATTATTTTGCCGATCGCGTCGGAGTTTTCGACGGCACATTAGGTCACGTTGCCAACGACAGTCTGTTGAATGTTGATCGTGCCTACGCCACCTGGAGCAATATTGCCGAGCAGCCGCTGTGGTTTTCTGTCGGACGTCGTCCTTCAACCAACGGGGCTCCCAGCAACCTGCGGCTCAACAGGGAACGTCCTGGCAATGGCGGCACACCGGCACTGCTGGTTGATTACGCTTTTGACGGTATGACCATCGGTTATGCGCCCGACATTGATGCACTGCCGGGCGCCTACGCAAAGATTTGTTATGGTCGCGGCTTTGACAGCGGGCTTAAAACATCCGGTAACAGCATCAAGGATACCGATATGCTGGGCATTGCCGTTATTCCGGTTGATACTGATCCTCTGCGGGTTTGGCTGCAATGGAATCGCGGCTTCAATATTTTCGATTTCCCGGTCATGAACAACACCCTCTTCGGTAATACCGCCCCAGCCACCAACCTTGGCGACATTGACTGGTACGGCGCCGGTGTCATGAGCACACTCAAAAATATCGGTCCCGGCAAACTTAACCTCTTCACCGATTTCGGCATCAGTGTGTCCCACCCTAACAATAACGTTTCCACCAACGCCGGGTTCCAGGGGCTGATGACAGGTCAGTTCTTCGCCCAGGAAGCGCCAAGCAGCAAGACCGGCTGGGCTGTGTACGCCGGCGTGCGCTATGACCTCCCCTCACGGACCAAGCTTGGTTTTGAATTCAATCATGGCTCTCGTGACTGGATCACTTTCGCGCCAGCCGCCGACGACATGTGGACCAGCAAGGTTGGTACTCGTGGCAACGTCTATGAACCCTATATCATCCAGGAACTAAATCTCAAACCGGTTTCATCCTATTTCTCCAAGGCCTTTTTCAAGCTGGGTTACCAGTATTACGACTTTGAATACACCGGTAGCAACAACTGGGTCGGTTCACCGCAGAAAATTTCCTCCATCCAGTCCACTGACTTGATGCTGCTGGCACCGCTCAAGGAAGCACATAATATTTATGGAACCCTTGAGGTTCATTTCTAAGCACTTCAGTAGTTTGTTTGTACAGCATAAGCGTACATAAACAGGGGGGATCAACATGCGTAAGATTGGTATTTCAGTGATCGTGGCTGCTCTATCTACCCTGTCAGTCATATCGACAGTGCAGGCGGCAACCGATCATGCAACGCTTGTCAAAGGGCCGTTCAAAAGTGGTGAGCAGGTAACCAAAGTCTGCCTCGAATGCCATAGCAAGCAGGCCGGTGATTTCATGAGAACAACCCATTGGACCTGGAAAGGGACGCCGAATCACATCAAGGGAATGGAGAACGATACGAAAGAATACGGCAAGGCCAATATGACTAACGCCGTCTGCACCTCGATAGAAGGCGGTCCTGACGGCGTGGTGCATGAGCAGTGCGGTAAATGCCATGCCGGTTACGGGTGGACGCGTACCAATTTCGATTTCAGTGACAAGGGCAAGGTTGACTGTCTGGTCTGCCATGCTCAGAAAGGGAACTACTCACGAGCAATCGGCAGCACGGTTGATTATAAAGCCATGGAAAAAGGGATCATGAACCTTGATCTGGCTGCCCAGAGCGTTACCGCTCCAACCCGAAAAAACTGCGGTTATTGTCACTTCTACGGTGGCGGCGGTGATGCTGTCAAATCGCCGGGACTTGACTCAACGCTTGAAAAGACCACCAAAAAACTGGATGTCCATATGGGTACGAAGGTCAGCGGCGGCAATGACATGAGTTGTCAGGCCTGTCACACCACACAAGAACACAAGATAGCCGGCGCATCCAGCATGACCGCCCATTATGACGCCCGCGTACGCTGTGAAGATTGCCACAGCGGCAGCAAAGCGCCTCATCAGAAGTCTAAAAATGGCGCTCTTATCTCCCGGCATGCAGCTTCGGTAGCCTGCCAGACATGTCATATCCCTTTCTATGCCCGCTCACAGGCGACCAGAATGTCGTGGCTGTGGTCGGAGGCCGGTAAGGATCTCAAATCAGAGGAGCAATTTGACAAGGAAACCTACGAGAAAAAAATGGGGCGCTTTACGTGGGGCATGAACGAAAAACCAGTATATGCCTGGTATAACGGAAAAATTGAACGCTACATGAAAGGGCAGGTTATCAAAGATCCGTCTAAACCGGTCGTAGTCACAAAACCGGCCGGTAACATCCGCGATGCCACAGCAAAGATATACCCCTACAAGCTGTTTAGCGGGGATCTACCCATGGATTCAAAGTACAAATATTTGAATATCACCCAGCAATACAAGTCGTTCTGGGTGGATTTCAACTGGGACAAGGCTCTGCAGGGGGGAGCGCTTGGTTCGGGACTGCCGTACAGCGGTAGCTATCAATTCGTCAAGACACAGTCCTATTTTTCAATCAATCATGAAGTAGCACCGCGGGAAGAAGCGCTACAGTGCGGTGAGTGTCATCTGGGCGAAGCACGCATGGATTGGAAGGCGCTCGGTTACAAGGGAGATCCGATGCAATCCGGTGGGCGATTTTCGAAAAACAATCTGAAAAAGGCTGTCAAACGTTAACAAAGGAGCACGCTATGAAAAGAACTACTTCAATATTTGTCGTACTGGTACTGATGTTCGTGTCGTTTGCCCTGGGTATTTCTGATGCCCGTGCCGAAGAGGTGAAAATGGTCGGCACCATCAGTAAAATTGAGCTGGCCGCCGATGGCAAGGCAGCAACCGCCATCCTCAAGGACACTAAATCGGGCGAATCGGTCACCATCATTGTCACTGACGAACTTACCCTTGATAAATTCAAGGACAAACGAATTGTCGAAGGGGATGAGATCCGTTGTAAGTTTGAAAAAGAGGGTGACAAAAACAACAGCAAACTGTTCCGCAAGACAGCCGGTTGCTGAGGCTGACCGGAGCACACGGCGCATCCTGATACATGGAGCGGCCCTTGACAGAGAAACGAGGAAACATACATGCATACCATCATCACACTATTCATTGCGGCCTTACTGGCCATCGCCACAACTTCATCCCCAGCTTTGGCCGGACCTGATCATGCGGAATTTGTCAAGGGTCCCTTCAAGGATGGCCCGGATGTTACCAAAGTCTGTATCGGCTGCCACGATAAGCAGGCTAACGATTTTATGAAGACAACCCATTGGAAATGGAAAGGTACCCCCAACCACGTCAAGGGGATGGAGAAAAGTACCAAAGAGTACGGCAAGGCCAATATGCTGAACGCCTTCTGCACCTCCATCGAGGGGGGCGCAGACGGTCTGGTGCATGAGGCTTGCGGAAAGTGTCATGCCGGTTACGGCTGGACCCGTACCAATTTTGACTTCAGTGATAAAAGTAAGATGGATTGCCTGATCTGTCATGCCCAGAAAGGTAATTACCAGCGGGCCTCGACCGGATGCAGCGTTGACATGAAATCGATGGAAAAAGGTGTCATGAATCTTGAGCAGGCGGCGCAAAGTGTCGGCGTACCCACACGCAAAAACTGCGGCTATTGCCACTTTTTTGGAGGCGGTGCCGATGCAGTCAAATCGCCCGGCATTGATTCCCTGATGGAAAAAACCGATAAAAAACATGATGTCCATATGGGCAGTAAAGCCAGCGGCGGTCAGGACATGAGCTGCCAGTCCTGCCACAAGACCAGTGATCATAAAATATCAGGTGCTTCCAGCATGATGGCCCATTATGAAGGGCATGTCCGTTGCGAGGATTGCCACAGCGGTGCAAAAGCACCGCATCAGAAATCAAAAAACGGGCATATATTGAACCGGCATGCGGCTTCTGTTGCCTGTCAAAGTTGCCATATTCCGACTTTTTCCCGTGGTCAGGCCACCAAGATGGCTTGGTACTGGTCCGATACCGGCAAGAATCTCACATCAGAAGAGCAGTTTGATAAAGAGACCTTTGAAAAACGAAAAGGTACGTTCAAGTGGGATATGAATGTTACGCCGGTCTACGCCTGGTACAACGGGTCCATTGAGCGTTACATGAAAGGGCAAGTCATAAAGGATCCGTCCAAACCAGTTTTCATGACAAAACCCGCTGGAAGTATCAAGGATAAGGGCGCCAAAATTTACCCCTATAAACTGTTTCAAGGTGATCAACCGATGGACTCCACGTTCAAGTACCTGAATGTGTTTCAGCAGTACAAATCATTGTGGCTTGATTTCAACTGGGACAAGGCGCTTATTGAAGGTGCCAAGGGCGCGGAACTGCCGTATGGTGGGAAATATCAATTTGTGAAAACGGTATCCTATCTGTCGGCCAGCCACGAAGTGGCACCCAAAGAAGACGTTGTACAGTGCGGCGAATGCCATTTGGGCGGTACACGCATGGATTGGAAGACGCTAGGGTACAATGGTGACCCTATGGCCCTCGGAGGAAGGTTCAAGTCATCACAAAAAAAATAGTGCGCAGACTTGTGAGCTAGTCAATAAATTTGTGCTCAATCTAAAAGGAGAAATTGCATGGTGAAAAAACTCGTTGGAATGTTGGCAGTTGCAGGGTTGGTGGTCAGTCTGTCAGGTTCTTTGTATGCCGGGTGCAATCAGGGAACGGGGGGCGACTGCGGCAACTGCCTGAAGCCTGCCACCATGACTGACCCGATGAAAAAATTCCAGGCCGACACCATAGACTTACGGCAGGAAATGATGATGAAGCGTTTTGAACTGCAGCGTGAGAATCTCAAGCCTGTACAGAATGAGAACAAGGTAAAACTGTTGCAATCAGAAATAAAAAGTCTCCAGGTCAGAATTCAGGATATTCGTCAGAAAAGCGGCTTGCCGACTGACAAATGCGATGGCGAGTGTGATTTTGGTACTCGCAGGGGTGACTGTAAAAAAGCAGGTGATTGCAAGGCTACCGTGGGCAATAGAAAAGAATAAACCAATCGTTCACCTGGTATGTGCAACTTGCACAAGCCTGAGTGCAGAATCTGCACGATATAGACGGCTCAAACTTGGGAAATCTCAGAAAATATGCCGTAATTACAGTGCACTGCATCGTTGGCATACAACCTGATACCTGACAGAGTGAAGTTACCTGACGAGGTAGCAAACATCTCTCGAAGGAGGAACAGGAAATGAAGAAACGGATCAGCACCATCGCAGCAGTGGCAGGATTATCGGTCATCATAAGCGCAACAAGCCTGATTGCGGCGGGAAGAGGTAATGGGGGCGCAAATGGCGGTAACGGCAGCCAGAGCGGAACGTGTATCAGTCAGCCGGGCACTACGACTGCTCGTCCGGCAAATTCCCAGCGGCGGGACGGCACCTTTCTAACAACTGGTGTCACTGCCAACGGTTCAACCGTACGCCCGATAAACGGCAATGGCCCACAGGATGGATCGCACCTGAACACCCCACCAGTAACAACGCCCGTACCAGCAAAGTAGTATTTGCTCTTCTGCCCCGGCAGGGCCGAACTGCCGGGGCACGGAATGGATGTGGATATGAAGCTGGTATTCTTTTCGATCATAGCACTTTGCCTCTGGAGTGAAGGGGCTTTGGCCTTTTGGGGAAGCGAATCGACAGACGCTGCAAGCGGCCTCAATGTGGCAACAGGTTTTGACGTAAACACGATCGCCACCGTTGCCGGAACGGTAAAAACACTGCCAGAACGAAAGGGGCAGGACCAACACGCCGTCATGTTGCTATCCGCTCCGCAAGGCACCGTTACGGTTGTGCTGGGGCCGTGGTGGTACTGGGAAAAGCAGGCTATTTCTGTGACCAATAATCAGGGGGTCAGCGTTACCGGTTCACTGGCACAGGGCAAAGACGGCACATTCTACCTGTTTGCACAAAAGATCGAGAACCGCAATACCGGTGAAGCTGTCATACTCCGCTCGGAATCTGGTAAGCCGCTCTGGTCACAGAGCGGGGGGAGTAATCTCAACGGGAACCATTCCCCCGAAGGTACCGCTCCCCGTTCGGGTGCAGGCAATCGCGGCAGTGGCGCACGAGGGGGCAGACGATGAGATGGAGATCTCTGCGTTTTTGCAGTGTGCTGCTGACGGTTGTCTTCGCGTTCAATGCTGCTCGTCAAGGGTGCCACAGCACCCTCAGACTACTCGAGCAACCTTCTGGAAGTTCGCGCTCGCCTGATCTGGGCTTTAACCGGTTCAACTTCGCTTGACCTGTACGGTTCCCGTGGAATTGCTGACAGCAGCCCGGAATACGGTGGTGGCATCACGATCGTTTACTCGTTTTAAACATGCCCAAAACATCGCTTCTCTTCATAGGCATATCATTCTGCTTTACCCTGCTGGTTGCCTGGTTTGCCTGGTCTGCTTTTAAGGCTGCTGCTCCTCTTGCGGTCGAAAATTTACGTGGCACCGGCTTGTCAATTTCCGCAGCAATCGAGCAGCTTGCGGTTTCCGATCCTTCATTACGTTCCCTGACGCGCTATACGACGACAGATATCGCCTACTTTACCTTGGTTGACCGTCAGGGCACGGTCCATTTTCATACAAATCAGAGTCTTATTGGCAAGCCCTATCCCGATCATGCCCAAACCGTTTTTCCCGGGAAAATGTCTGAACGGCGGGAACGTCTCGGCACCGGAGAGGAAGTCTATCTTCTACGTACCAGAGTTCATACCGGCTCTGATGAGTACCTCCTTGTTCTGGCGCTCCACACCTATCGCGCTGACAAGGTCATACGCAGCGCAAAAGCGGGCATAACGGTAGTGTCTGTTTTGACAACCTCACTATGGTGTCTGATTCTGTTAGTTTCTGTCATGCAGCTAAGGGAAAAACGTCACCGGGTAGAAATGTTACGACGCAAAGAACTGGTACGACTTGGAGAAATGTCTGCCGTAATGGCCCACGAAATCAGAAACCCGCTGTCCGGTATCAAAGGGTTTGCCCAGTTGGTTGAAATTACTGATAGTATTGATAAGGCGCATCAGTATGCCGGAAAAATTGTTGTCCAGTCTCTCAGGATGGAAACACTTGTCAATGACCTCCTCGTTTTTGCCCGCGACGACCCGGGGGAGCGTGAAACCATCGATCTGACCTCCATTGTTCAGGAGTGCGCCGTCCTGTTGCATACGGAAGCGGCGGGCCAGAATGTCACAATAGCGGTTAATGCTCCGCCTCTGGTGATGGTCAGTATGGTCGTTGACCGGATGATTCAGATGCTGTTGAATCTTATGAAAAACGGTATTCAGGCCATGCCGGACGGTGGCAGCCTCGTAGTCAGTCTGCATCAGAAAAACAGCTCCGTTAGAATCAGCATCAAAGACAGTGGAACCGGCATTTCTCCGGAACAGTTCGAACATATCTTCGAACCGTTTTGGACCAGCAAAACACAGGGGACCGGTCTGGGACTTGCCCTTTGCCGCAAAGTGGTGGAGGAGCATGGCGGGAACCTGAGGGTTGAAAGCAGCTTCGGCCTGGGAGCCGAATTCATTGCCGTAATACCGTTGAACCAAAGGGAAGTGTTTTCATGACGTCGGCTACCATACTGATTGTTGAGGATGATGTGGTCTTTCGCGAATTGCTTGCCACCATCCTTGATGAAGCGGGATACACCGTTTCGACAGCTGTCGACGGCGGTGATGGTCTGCGCCGCATCCAGCGTGAACAATTTGATCTGGTACTGTGTGATCTGAAAATGCCGGTGCGGAACGGTCTTGAGCTCTTCCGGGCAACACGCAGTGAACCAGCCCGCCCATTATTCATCTTCATAACAGCATTCGGCCGGGTCGAAGAGGCTGTTGCTGCCATCAAGGGAGGGGCGTTCGATTTTCTGACCAAACCCCTCAAGGATCCGGCAAGTCTGCTGGCCGTCGTACAGAAGGCGCTTGAACAGGTTGAACTCGGACGGCTGACGGTCTCTCTTCAGGAGATCGAGAAGGCGGGACTCCCCCCGGAAAAGCTGATTTTTGCCGGCAATGTGATGGATAGTGTCAGAAGGATGGTGCAGGATGTGGCGCGAACGACCGCCACAGTTCTTTTGCACGGAGAGAGTGGAACAGGCAAGGAACTGATTGCACGAATGATACACCTGGCAAGTCCCCGCACGTCGGCGCCGTTCATCCCGCTCAACTGCGCCGCAATTCCGGAGAACCTCCTTGAAAGCGAACTGTTCGGTCATGAGCGTGGCGCCTTTACCGGTGCGACACAAGCAAGGCGCGGTAAATTTGAGCTGGCGCAAGGTGGCACCATTTTCCTGGATGAAATCGGTGAATTGCCTGTACTACTGCAAGTAAAACTGTTGCGGGTACTACAGGAGCGAGTATTCGAGCGATTGGGGGGAACACTCCAGATAAAGGTGGATGTGCGGGTGATTGCAGCCTCCAACCGAAACCTTGCCCGGGAAGTCAGTGAGAAGCGCTTCCGCGAAGACCTCTTCTACCGGTTGAATGTATTCCCGATCAATCTGCCGCCACTCCGTGAACGGATTGATGCTATTCCAGCCCTTGTCCGTCATTTCTGTGCGCGATTTTCTACCTCCTCAGGGTTCAGGCGTCCTGTCGGCATCTCTGATGATGCACTGAAAATTCTGCGAAATCACTCCTGGCCCGGGAATGTGAGAGAGCTGCAGAATATTATCGAACGTGGCGTAATACTTGCCAAAGGTGAAATAACTCCGGCAGAACTGCCGCCGGAATTGCTCGAACATAATCCGTCTACAGATAACTCCGAAGGAATACTGAAACACCGGGAGAAGGATGCTATTGAAGAGGTACTTCAGAGGTTTAAAGGGAATCGGAGACAGACCGCCGAAGTTTTGGGGATTTCCCTGAGAACATTGCAGTACCGTCTTAAAGAGCTTGGTTTACTGATTAAGGAGGAGTGAGTTTTTTTCAGGAAACCCTCATGTCTGTTTCTTTTGATAGAATTCTGTCATTGGATCTGTTACCCGCAGCTATTTGAAATGGTGGTACGGTGTCTGTCGACGTCGTTTCAGTGCCTTTTTTCCCTTGATTTCTGAGATGTTATTGTGATAATTATGCATACTGTATACAATTGTCGGTAGCATTTTTGTCTAATAATTGCAGGCACTTAACCCCCTGAGTCCCCTCAGGGTTGGTTGTGGGAGGTTTGTGTGGCACAGGTCGTCTTTTCTACATGGGGCGGTGAGGTCGTCGATAACAGGAATGTTTCTGGAGAACCGCACGCGGTTAGTTACCGGCTGCCGGTAGCATTTGACGGTGAGCGGCCGCTGAGGGCATTCATGGGGTGGGACGGCATCATCCTGTTCGATAAGTACGTTGATGTACCGGCCATGACGGCCGAATATATGAAGCGCGTGCAGACGCTCTACTGCTGCGGCCGCTGCACACCGGGAAAAAAAGGGACAAAGGTGCTGATGGACCTGTTCCGCAACGTGCTGGAGCGCAAGGCCAGCGAGGCAGACCTGGATGCGGTCGGCGAACTGGCAGAGCTGCTGAAAAACTGCAAATGCACCCTCTGCCAGAGCGCAACGGTGCCGGTATTTGATGCAGTCAAGCATTTCCGTGCTGATTTCCAGTCGTACATCAACGAGGCCTGTGGGCCGAATACAGAGCCGGCCACATTTATCCATAAAATAACCGCTCCCTGCATGGACAAATGCCCGTCCCACATCGATATTCCTAAATACATCGAAGAGATCAAAAATTACCAGTATGGCGAGGCATTGGCCACCATCCGCGAAAATATGCCGATGCCGGCCGTGTGTGGCCGGGTCTGTCCGCATCCCTGTGAAACGGCCTGCCGCCGCAAGAACGTGGATGATGCAATCAATATCATGGTGTTGAAGCGCACCGCCTCCGACTACGAATGGCAGCACAACCTGACTCCCCCTCTGCAGCCCAAACCACCCAAAGACAAGAAGGTAGCCATTGTAGGTGCCGGTCCTGCTGGTCTGGCCTGTGCCTACTATCTGGGACTGGAAGGCTATAAGTCGACCATCTTCGAGGCGCTGCCCGAGGGCTATGGCGGCGGCATGATTGCCGTCGGCATCCCCGCCTACCGTATGCCGCGTCACATCCTGCAGCGTGACGTAGACATCATCGAATCGGTCGGCTCCGAGATCAAATACAACATGCGGGTCGGCAAGGATATCACCCTGCCGGAGTTGAAGCAGCAGTACGATGCCGTGTTTCTGGCGCCCGGTGCCCACCGCTCCAAACCAATGGGCGTTGAGGGTGAGGATAAGGGCTATAAGGGCTTTCTCTCCGGAGGAATTGATTTTCTGCGGGAGGCCTACCTGGGAAAACCGACCGGCATGGGTAAAAAGGTCTGCGTAGTCGGCGGCGGAAATACCGCCATCGACTGTGTCCGGGTTGCGCTACGGGAAGGCGCGGAGGAATCGATCCTGCTCTATCGCCGTTCCCGCAAGGAGATGCCGGCGGATGTGTGGGAGGTTGACGGTGCTGACGAGGAAGGTGTCAGATTCGAGTTCCAGGTGCTGCCGACCAAAATTGTGGTGGATGACACTGAACAGGTAATTGGCGTCGAGTGCGTCCGTATGGCCATGGGTGAGCCGGATGCTTCCGGCCGCCGTCGTCCCGAACCGGTGCCGGGTAGTGAGTTTATTGTCGAATGTGACACGGTTATTCCGGCCATCGGCCAGGATCCTGATTTGAGTTTCATCCCCCCTGACATGGGCATCGACATCACCAAGTGGAATACGGTCGTCACAAAATATCTGCCGCTCAAGGATTCCGCCGGTAAAGATCTTAAGGACGGAATGGGCAACATGCTCTCCCGCTCGCTGATTACCGACTGTGACGGCGTGTTTGCCGGCGGTGACGCTGAAATCGGCCCGCTGACGGTTGTAGCCTGTATCGGCAATGCCCATCGCGCTGCCCTGGTCATCCAGCGTTGGCTCGAAGAGGGAAAAGCCTATCTGAGCGAGCAGGATATTTTCGATGACCTCCTGTCCTACCTGGGGGTCTACGACAAGAACGAAAAAGTTGCCTGGCTGGACTCCAGCGACCGGGCTAACCAGAAAGAGGTTCATGGCCGGGCGCGGGCTGCCAAAGGAAATTACCGCGAAGTCGAACTGGGTTTCAGTGACAGCACGGCGCAGATCGAGGCTGACCGCTGCCTGAGATGCTATCGCATGGCGATGGTAGCGGTGTAGGTTACTATATCGATGATTTCAAGATTGATGGAGATATAACGGCATGGCACACACAGAGCCCAGTGAAACGAAGACGACTGCAACACTGACTATTGACGGCAGGCAGGTAACTGTGCCTGCTGGTACCACCATACTGGATGCCGCTGCGCAGCTGGAGATCAAAATCCCGACGCTCTGCTGGCTGAAGAAAGTTTCCACTACCGGCGCCTGTCGCATCTGCGTTGTTGAAGTGGAAGGGGTCGAACGCCCCATGACCGCCTGCAATACCCCGGTTAAAGACGGCATCAGTGTGACGACGACGTCGCCGAAGTTGGAACAGATTCGCCGCAGCACCCTGGAGCTGATGCTGGTCAACCATCCGCTGGACTGCCCGATCTGCGACGCCGCCGGTGAATGTGATCTGCAGGACACCTGCTACAGCCTCAAAGTGGATAAGAACAAATTTGGTGCTGATCTCGAGCGCCTGCCGATTCGCTACGACTGGAAACTGCTGGAAAGCGACCCCAACCGCTGCATTCTCTGTGAAAAATGCGTCAAAGTCTGCCGCGAAATCGTCGGCCGGGAAGCGATCGAGATCGTTGACCGGGGCGACCGCACCATCATCGATACCATTAGCGGAGAACCGCTGGATTGCGATTTCTGCGGTAATTGTATCGCCGCCTGTCCCACCGGCACCCTGATCAGCAAACCATTCAAATTTCGCGGCCGCCCCTGGTCGTTCGAGGTCACGGAGAGCGTCTGCGCCTTCTGCTCCTCCGGCTGCCAGATTGAGTATCACTCCGCCAACGGCTGTGTGGAGCGGGTTACCAGCTCCGATGAGAGCTTCAGTCGTGGCAACCTCTGTATCAACGGCCGTTTCGGCTATGCGGCTTTCAACGCCTCCGGGAGGCTTGTGACACCGCTGGTCAAGGATGGCAGCGGCGTCCAGCAGAAAACCGGTTGGGACACAGCTCTGGCAGTGGTTGCCGGGAAGCTGCGGAACATAGTTGCCACCGGCGGCGGCAGCGCTGTGGCCGGCATCGGTTCCCCCCGCGTGACCAACGAGGAAAACTATTTATTCCAGAAGTTCTTCCGGGCAGCGCTCGGCAGCAACAACATCGATTCCGAAGCCCGGCTTGGTTATCTGCCGTCCCAGATAGTTCAGTGGGAGCAGCTGGGCTGCAGCGGCGGCACCCACAGCATGGACGCCATCGAAAAGGCCCGTGTCGTTATCGTTCTCGGTGCTGACCTCAAGGCCGAATCGGCGGGTTTTGCCTATCGTGTCATCCAGGCAGTCACCAAAAACGACGCCAGGCTGGTACTGGCACACAGCCGTGCAACCTCGTTGAACAAATTTGCCAATGCGTTCCTGCAGTATCGGCCGGGGAGCGAGGCCTGGCTGACAGCGGGTCTTGCCAAGGCGGTGCTGACTGAGAATCTGTCAGTCACCGGAACAGCAGGTGTTACGGGATGTAATGATTTGAAATTATCGCTCGATGCACTGTCGTTCGAACAAATTACCGAAATCAGCGGCATCAGTGAAACGGAGCTGTGCGAAGCTGCCCGCATGATAGGGCAGGAAGGGAATGTAGCACTCATCTACGGCACTGAAATAATCCGTTCCGCCGACATGGCCGCTGCAGTTGGCGGGGCCATTGATCTCGCACTGCTGACCGGTTCAGCCGACGGGGCGGGAGTTTATCCGCTGGATGAAAAGAACAACACCCAGGGAATGCTGGACATGGGTGTCTGTCCGGAATATCTCCCCGGCTACCACACCTATGACCACGCGGCGGCAACGTTCGGAGGGGCATGGAAATGTACTGTTCCCGCAATTGCCGGGAAAAATCTGTTCCAGATCTTAGATGGCATTGAATCGGGAGAAATCAAAGCCCTCTACGTCATGGGGAGTGATCCGCTCCACTTCATGCCCGACCGCAATCGTATTCTCAACGCCCTGAAAAAGCTTGATCTGCTGGTGGTGCAGGATGTTTTTGCCACTGAAACCGCCGCGCTGGCCCATGTGGTACTTCCTGCTGCGACGGCGGCAGAAAAAAGCGGTTCGTTCACTTCCATCGACAACCGGGTGCAATGTTTCAGTGCCGCAGTCAAACCGGCTGGCACCGCCCGCAATGACGGCGAAATAATTGCGGCTCTCCATGCCATGATCGTTCCGGGAGCAGCACCGCTGACTGCCGAAGTGCTGCACCGCGAAATAACCTCACTGACAGGGCTCTACAGCGAGTCCTGCGATCATGACGGCTGCCGCATGGGAAGAACCAAAAACCGTCGCGACACCTCGCGATGTGTGCCGATTGCGCCCCTTCAGCCTGCAGCAGTAATAACGGGGCGCACATTCATGCTCACAGTTGGCCCGTTGCTGCACCATAATGGCAGTATGACGACCCGCTCGGAAAACAACCTGCTGGCTTCGGGTGAGGCGTTCGTGGCACTCTCGGGTGCGGACGCTACAGCAGCCGGAGTGAATGACGGAGACGCGGTCACGGTAACATCAGACCTCGGTTCGGTAACTCTCAAGGCACGTATCTCGGACTGCCAACTGCCCGGATCTCTCTTTGTTCCGGCCCATTTCCGGGGAACGGGCATAACCACCCTGATGAATTCATCTTCATTTCCACAAAGGGTATCATTGGCGAAAAACTGATCGGTGCCCGAAGATGAAAAGACTTTTGATACTGCTGTTTCTGTCGTTTCTATTCGCTTCCTGTACCACAGTGGCACCCCTCCCCCCGGTTGTTCCGGCGGAAAGTCCGGCCACGTCACGCCTGCTCTACCCCTATGAGTCGTCTCAATCGTGTAAGGGGTGCCATGCCGAAATCCATTTGCAGTACGACGAGTCAATGCATGCCAAAGCGTTCAGCGACCCCGCTTTTACCGCCCAGTATTTCCGGGAGGTAGTTCCACGGGCGCAGAAAGACAAATCCTTTGTGCCGATCGCCCGCAGATGCATTGCCTGCCATGCCCCGGCGGTGTTCATGAATTACACCGGTCTGGTCTCCACACCCGAACAGGCAGCCCGATACGAAACCGGCGTAACCTGTGACTTCTGCCACACGCTGAGCGGCTATGCGGCCAACGGGGATTATCTCCAGAACCCTTCCGGCAAGAAGCAGGGGCCGCTTCAATCGGTTTCTACCCACCACGCTGAATATTCCGGTTTTTTGCAGGTCGGCGACTACTGCGGCAACTGCCACAATGCCACCAACCATTTCGGGTTGGATGTAAAATCGACCTATTACGAGTGGCGTGAAAGCAGGTTTGGCAACGATGGTTTCCCCTGCCAGGATTGCCACATGAATAAAAACGGGTTTCTGCGCAAGGGGGTCGCTGAATTTGAAAGCGGCACCGCGGCATATATCAATATCGGTTCACATCGCAAAGAAACTGCCGTGCATGACAAGCTCTACACCCATCTGTTTCCCGGAGCCCACAGCATCAGCCAGATTGAGGACGCCCTGCTGCTTGACTTCCGTGTTGGAGTCCGCAAGGCGGATGCACAGGGAAAGTTCCGCTTTGATCTGCATGTCAGCAATGAGCGTACCGGGCATAAAATGCCTTCCGGCAGTTCCGATCTCCGCTTCTTGTGGTTGGAAGTTATTGCCGAAACCGAGGATGGCACGCGGCTTCCGGTTCATCTCTACAGCGGCAGAACCCGTGGTGCTTCGGATTATTCGGTTGCCGGGGCAAACCGTGATGACGAGGCGATCCTCGGCTCGGATGTTCCCGGAGGCTCTCGGCTGTACCGATCGGTATTTGTGAACGCTGCCGGTCGTCAGACCCTTTTCAACTATGATGCGGTCAAAAATCCTTTTGACAATCGTCTGAACGCTGGAGAAGTCCGCAACGAGCAGTATGAAATTCAGCTTCCCAAAGGTTTTTCGGGCCACGTTACTCTGACCGCTACACTCAACTATCGCGGGGCTCCGAGCTCCTTCAGCAGGCGGCAGCAGATTCCCGATTTCAAACCGGTTGCCATAGCCAAGCGTCAGAAGAAAATCACAATTTCTGCGGGCGCTCCTACAGTGCCTGTAAAGTGACACTCCGATCGTTGCCGATGTTTGAGAAAACAGGTGACGAAGAATGAGCAGAGATTTCAACCGGCGCACCAAAGAACTTCTCAGCTCGGAAATACACCTTTCCCCCCGTTCGCGTGTCGGCCAGCTGAGTTTCTGCCTGGTTTCCCCCACCCACTACCGGACCGGCATGAGCAGTCTCGGTTTCCAGACGGTCTACGGCCTGTTGAATGATTCTCCCGATATCAAATGTGAACGGGCATTCCTTCCCGAACGCGATGAGATAACAGAATACGAACGCAGCCGTGCGACGTTGTCATCGTTTGAGTCGCAGCGCCCCCTTGCCGATTTTGACGTTGTTGCCTTTTCAACCTCCTTCGAGCCGGACTACCTCCAGATTCCCCTGATGCTCTCCCTGGCTGGAATCCCCCGGTTTTCCTCAGAGCGCGGAGAGACTCATCCCCTGATTATCGCAGGAGGCGCCGCTTTTTTTATCAATCCGGAACCGGTAGCCGATTTTATGGACGCCATCTGCATCGGCGAAGGGGAAGTGATCGTCCCCCGGATAGTTGCACTGCTGCTGTCACCAGACAATCAGGGGCGCCACGGATTGTTGAACGCCTTGTGCAGGGTGCCGGGAGTGTATGTCCCCTCACGTTATTCCCCCATTTATGACGGAGAACAGCTGACAGGATTTGAGGTGCGTGACGGTGCGCCGCTGCCGGTAGCCCGCGTTTCAGCCTGCCTCGACCGGCACCCGCCGGCGGCATCCCGGATTTTGACGGATCAGACCGAATTTGGCGACATGTTCCTGATTGAAGTCAGCCGTGGCTGCCCGCGTGGCTGCCGTTTCTGCAGCTCCGGCTTTATCTACGGCGCCTTCCGCCAGCAGTCGTTTGATCGTATAGCCGGGTTGGTTGACACAGGGCTGGCCTATCGCCGGAAAATCGGCCTGGTGGGTGCGGCAGTGTCGGATCACGCCGAAATCGGCCGCCTCTGCCGCTATATTGTGGCGAAAGGCGCCACAGTATCCGTTTCATCCCTGCGCATCGACCGGATCGATGAGGATATGCTGGATGCCCTGATCACCAGCGGTCACAAGACCATTTCACTAGCACCCGAAGGAGGCTCTCAGCGCCTGCGTGACCTGATCCGGAAAAACCTTACTGAGACTCAGATTCTGGATGCCTGTGACATGCTGATTTCCCGCGATATCCTCAATCTTAAACTGTACGTGATTATCGGGCTGCCAACGGAAACCGATCACGATCTCGACGAACTTGTCAGAATGGTTGAAACCATTCGTCTGCGGATGATTGAGCGGGGTCGTGCAAACAAGCGGCTGGGTGAGCTCACTCTGTCAGTCAACCCCTTCATCCCGAAGCCGTTCACCCCGTTCCAATGGTGCGGCATGGAACATCTACCGTCGCTGGAGCGTAAGGTCAGGGTATTGCAGACCAGACTGCGACCGTTGTCGAACGTGAAGCTCAAGGTCGAGAGTCTGCGGGAATCCTACCTGCAGGCGCTGCTGTCGCGGGGGGATCGCCGCCTGGCTCTGCTGCTGTCGGCCATGGCTGACGGGGCAAACCTGAAAAAAGCGGCCCGTCTCAGTGACATTGATACTGACCGGTATGTTTACCGCTCGATTCCCCTGGACACTATTCTTCCCTGGAGCATCATCGATACCGCTGATATGGGCATGCTGCGGCGCGAGCAAGAAAATGCATTTGCGGAGTGCGGGCAGACAACATGAAAAACTGCGCACTGTGTGCCAAAGAATTTGACGAGACCGCAGTTCTCACCGGTTACGCCGAGGCGGGGGAATGGCTGGCGGGAGAAGTGTGGCACGATGAAGGAGACCTCTGCCCGCTCTGCCTGGAAAACCGTGCCAGGCTGGCCATGATGTATCTGCATGAGCATAATACCTGATACCTGATTCTATGTGGTGTGGAAGGAGAGCATACGCATCAAAACTTAAAATAAATTGACAATAAAACAGGAATATTCTAGAAAGATACACATTTGAATACGGAACATTTTTCTACTTCTTTGCAACAAATTGCGCTTACGTGTGTCGGTGACAGCGGCAAAGGGGGAGCCATGATAGAAACAGCAACAATAATCGATGCGCTCCACTACATCCTCAGCAGGGTTAAAAAATCCGGCAAGATCAAGCTGATCAAGCTCATCTACCTTGCCGACAAATATCATCTGTTACGGTACGGACGCACCGTGACCAATGATGATTATTATGCAATGGAACGTGGACCGGTTGGAACAACCGTGAAAGACGTGCTTTCTTTGGATAAGGAGATGCTTGCCAAAGAATACAACTATATCTCCAGGCTGATTGGGAAGGTTGGTAACAACTATGTTGCAAACTCCATCAATCACCTCCAATATGACCACCTATCCGACACAGACAAGGAAGCGCTTGATTTTGTCATTGTCACATTTGGTAATAAAACGGGTGCCCAACTAACCACCTATACCCATAAGTACCCGGAATGGGCGCAACATGAGCATCTGTTCAAGGGTAAAGCTATCCGTCGTGTGCGTATCGAGCCTGAAGAGCTGCTTTCAGTGATCGATGATAACTGCTTTGGGGTATCGCCAGAACATGTGGAAGAATCCCGGAAGATGGTTACCGGAGCCTTTCACTAATCGTGAAAATATCGATACCGCCGTCAATCCAGATAAGCGCCATTTCATCCCCCTGCGTTTGCCACTTCAAAGACAAACAGCATCGCCCCGAAGGCCCACCCCATTTTTATGTGATCATACCGGTCAATTCGGCAACTGATCTGGTTTTAACCATGATCACATCACAAGTCCAGAGCAAGATTGATTACTACACTCGCACCAATGTCGTCGCAGCAACAAGTCTTATTGCTGTTGATGGAACTGATCTTCAGTTCCTTAATCGGCCAAGCCTGATTGACTGCAATAGCGTTGAACTGGTTCCCAAAGCGGAGTTGTCGAAGAAGTACGACCCCGCTCACGGATTCGAGATAAAACTGCCTGTTATCCCGGATGCGCTCAAAAACCAAATCGTTGTTGCCATCAATAACAGCCCCATCGTAAAGCCGATTATCAAGAAGCTTTTGAAACAAGACATAAAATGAACCAAGAAAAAGTGACGAAGGATGAAGTATGAGCAGCCATGATGAGGATTACGATATTGAGGATGACCAGAATGATCTCCCCTTAGTAAAAAGAACCATCAGGACTCAAGCGAGTGATCCAACCATTAAGGATTTATGCGAAAGGATCAAAAAAGGCCGGTTGGTTACTCAAGCTGACTTCCAGAGGCAATATGTCTGGAAAAATGATGCAAAGCTAAAAAGCAGATTGCTTGAATCTGTCATCGAAATATAGATACCCCTGAACATTCGGATCGCATCAATGACATAGAAAAAACAAGATTCTTTCGTAAATTAGTTGCAACTGGTTGAAACCTAAGCCCAATGCTGCTCTTTCAAAATAGTATAGTTGCACCGGTTCAAGCTTTTTTCTGATAGGTTTTTGTTTCCCGACAAATTCCTCGAA
>Ga0194061_1000625_pt1 | contig 21277 bp, 28 predicted proteins | sample SepL2221m_MetaG_FD_163423 | JGI IMG/M metagenome (GOLD analysis project Ga0194061, IMG submission 163423) | Anoxic zone freshwater microbial communities from boreal shield lake in IISD Experimental Lakes Area, Ontario, Canada - Sep2016-L224-21m | ecosystem: Environmental > Aquatic > Freshwater >... | reverse complement strand
GTGATGGGGGCGGTGGGGGCGCCAAGGGCCCCGGAGGCCCTGCGCAGAGAATTGTTCGATCGCTACGCCGATCCCTCCCTCTGGCGGGTGCTGCCGGGGGTGGCGGAGCACCTGGAGCGCTGGCATGGCCAGGGCCTGGCGCTGGCGGTGGTGAGCAACTTCGACCGGCGGCTGGAGGGCCTGCTGGAGGGGCTGAACCTGGCCCGCTGGTTCGAGGCGGTGGTGGTCTCCAGCGCCAGCGGGGCAGCCAAGCCCGATCCGCTGCCGTTTCGCCTGGCCCTTGAGGCCCTGGGGCTGACGCCCGAGCAGGCCTGGCATGTGGGCGACAGCCCCGAGGACGTGGCCGGTGCCGGGGCTGCGGGTCTGCGCTGCCTGCGGATCCATCACCGATGAAGCAGGCCGTGCTCCTGGGGCGCACCGCCGGCCTGCGGCCCTCGGTGGAACGGCGACTGGAGCGCCTCTCCCAGCGCCGCCACCCCGAAGACTGCGGAGCCGACCTGCTGACGCTGCAGCGCCTGGCGGCCGAGAGCCGGGAGTTGGAGCTGCCCCTGAGCCTGGTGGTGGATGGGCGGGGCCTGGGCCGCCTGCTCTGGGTGGGGCCCCTGGAGCAATCGGGACGGCTTTTGGAGCGCCTGCCCGGCTCCCGACGGCGCCAGGGGGGCGAGCTGAGGCTGTTCACCTGCGTGGGCCGCAGCCGCCACCTGGAGCCCCTGGCGGCGGAGGCCACCGTGGGGCTCGACCTGCAACCCCAGGTGTGGCTGCGCTTCGCCGACCATGCCGAGGCCGGGGGCCGCTGGCCGGCGGCGGGCTTCATGGCGGGCGAGGACCCAGGCCAACCCTGGCAGGTGTTGGCCGAAGGGGACCTGGGGGATCTCTGCGAGCCCGATGCCCTCGTGCCCCCCAGCGAAGCCCCCGCCCGAGGCGATCAGGCCCGCCCTGGAGGGTCGACGGGTCCGGAGCGGGTGCTCTTGCTGGCGCTCACACCCGGGGATCCCCAGGAGGCCCAGCGGGAGGTGGGCGAACTGGAGGGGCTGGTGCGGAGCGCCGGCGGAGAGCCGGTGGGGCTGGTGCAGCAACGCCGTCAGCAGGTTTCCCCCCAGACGGTCTGGGGAGAGGGCAAGGTGCGGGAGGCGGCGCTGGAGGCCCGGCGGGTGGGGGCGAGCCTGGTGGTCACCGATCGGGAACTGACTCCGGTGCAGGCCCGCAACCTGGAGCGCCTGCTGGATCTGCCCGTGAGCGACCGCAGCGAGCTGATCCTCGACATTTTTGCCCAGCGGGCCGCCAGCAGCGCCGGCCGCCTGCAGGTGGAACTGGCCCAGTTGCGCTACCGCCTGCCGCGGCTCAAGGGCCGGGGGCTGAGCCTGTCGCGTCAGGGGGGAGGCATCGGCACCCGAGGCCCCGGTGAAACCCAGCTGGAAAAGGACCGCCGGGTGATCGCAGGCCGCATCGACCGGCTGCAAAAGGAAGTGAAACAACTGGGGGAACACCGCTCCCGACTGCGCCAGGGCCGCCGTGGCCAACGGCGGCTGGCCCTGGTGGGTTACACCAACGCCGGTAAGTCGTCGTTGCTCAACGCCCTCATCCAGCCGCTCGCGGGCGAAGAGGCCCTGGCGGAGAACAAGCTCTTCGCCACCCTCGATCCCACCACCCGTCGTCTGGATCGGCCCCATCCCGCCGGCGGCCCCCCCACCAGCCTCCTGCTGACCGACACGGTGGGCTTCATCCGCGCCCTGCCTCCACCCCTGGTGGAAGCGTTCCGGTCCACCTTGGAGGAAACCCTTGAGGCCGATCAGCTGCTGATCGTGGTCGACCTGGCTGACCCCGCCTGGCCCCATCAGATCCAAACGGTCGAGGCGATCCTGGACGGCCTGGGCAGCACGGCCCCCCGCCGGCTGGTGGGCAACCAGATCGACCGCTGCGACGCCGCGGCCATCGAGCTTGCCCGCCGCCACGATCCCCAGGCCCTGTTCGTCTCCGCCACGGCCGGCCTGGGGTTGGAGCGGCTGCGGAATTGGATGTTCGAACCGGACAGGTCGCTGTAACCACGGGCACCTTGCGGCCCCACCAAGGGCAATGGGGAGGGTCTCCTATGGCAGCATCGTGCCGTTGGCCCCTTTGCATCCATGACACTGCTCCTCGGCGACACCGTCCCCGATTTCACCCAGGACTCCCAGTTCGGTCCGATCAACCTCTACGACTTCGCTGGCGACAGCTGGGTGGTGCTGTTCTCCCACCCCGCCGATTTCACTCCGGTCTGCACCACCGAGCTCGGTGAGGTGTCCCGCCTGCGCCCCGAATGGGAAAAGCGCAACGTGAAAACCCTGGCCCTGAGCGTTGATACGGCCGAAAGCCACAAGGGCTGGATCCCCGACATCAACGAAACCCAGAACACCACCGTCGATTACCCGATCCTGGCCGACGGCGACAAGAAGGTCAGCGACCTCTACGGGCTGATCCACCCCAACGCCCTCAACAACCTCACGGTGCGTTCGGTGTTCATCATCGATCCCAAAAAGAAGCTGCGCCTGCAGATCACCTACCCCGCCAGCACCGGCCGCAACTTCGATGAGATCCTGCGGGTCATCGATTCGCTCCAGCTCACCGACCACCACTCCGTGGCCACACCGGTGAACTGGAAAGACGGGGAGGACTGCGTGGTCGTTCCCTCGATCTCCACCGAAGACGCCAAGATCAAGTTCACCAAAGGCGTCACCGAAGTGAAGCCCTACCTGCGCTTCACCCCCCAGCCCAACAAGTAGGACCCGCTCAGGTCCCACAGTCAGGCCGAAACAGGGCCATACTCAGCCCCCGGGTCTTTCCGACCCGGGGCTTTTCATTGCAGCACCTCACCGCTTGTCCCTCCGTTCCCGGTTCGACCTCTGGCGCCGTCAGCTCACGGTGCCCCAGTTCACGGCCGTAACCGGGGCCCTGGTCATCGCGGTAGGCACCGTTGTGCTGGCCACTCCGCTCTGCTCCAGCGACAGCGTCGGGCTGTGGGAAGCCCTGTTCACGGTCACCTCGGCGATCACGGTGACCGGGCTCTCGATCATCGATGTGGGCAAGGAGCTCACCTTCGTCGGTCAGGTGGTGCTGGCGGGGCTAATCCTCACCGGGGGGCTCGGCCTAATGGCCATCACCACCTTTCTACAGGGGTTCGTGCAGCGTCAGGCCGGGCTGCAGCGGCGCCTCGACCGCGGCCACGCCATGGACGAATTCGGTGTGGGGGGCATCGGCGACACCTTCCATCAGATCCTGGCCACGGCCGCGGTGGTGATGGCCGCGGGCACCTTGGTGCTCTACTGCTTCGGCTTCACCGATATCCAGCGACCGGGCGAACGGCTCTGGGCCTCTTTGTTCCACTGCATCAGCGCCTACAACAACGCTGGCTTCGGCCTCTGGAGCGACAACCTGGTGCGCTACCGAGACCAGCCGGTGGTGAATGGGGTGATCGCCGCCATGATCGTGATCGGCGGCATCGGCTGGCGGGTCACCCAGGAGCTGTGGACCAAGCGTTCCCGCCTGCATCGGCTGGGGCGTTTGAGCCTTCACACCACCCTGGTGCTCAAGGCCACGGCCGCTCTGGTGCTGCTCGGGGCCCTGGGGTTGCTGTTCACCGAACACTTCGCCAGTGATGGCATCGTCACCCCGTTGCTGTGGTGGCAGAAGCTCCAGGTGGTGCTGTTCCAATCGGTCACCACCCGCACCGCGGGCTTCAACACCGTCCCGCTATCGATCCACAGCATCTCCGATGCCGGCCTGCTGCTGATGATCGCCCTGATGTTCATCGGCGCCAGCCCGGGCGGCACCGGCGGCGGCATCAAGACCACCACCTTCGCCGCCCTGGTGGCCGCCACCCGCTCCACCCTTCAGGGTCGCAACGCGGTGGTCATCCACAACCGGGAGATCTCCGAAAAAACTGTGCTCAGGGCCGTCGGCGTCACCCTGGCCTCGCTGCTGTTCGTCGTGGTGATGGCGCTGTTACTGGGTCTGGGCCGGACCACCGGCGGTGAACTGGGCAACGAGCATTTCAGCTTCATCGAGAAGCTGTTCACCTGCATCTCGGCCTTCGCCACCGTGGGCCTGGACGTGGGGGTGACCGCCCAGCTCAACCGCTGGGGCCAGCTGGTACTGATCGTGGGGATGTACGTGGGCCGGCTCGGGATTCTGCTGCTGCTCTCGGCCCTCTTCCCCACTCGGCCCCAGAATCGAGTCGGCTATCCCCGCGAAGAGCTTTATGTCTAGGGAGTGGCAGCCATGAACCCCTGGTGGCAAGGGAAACCCGGCGATCGGCCCGCTCGCCGCAGCTTCGCGATCATCGGCGTCGGTCGCTTCGGCACTGCGGTCTGCAAGGAACTGGTCATGGCCGGAGCCGATGTGCTGGCCGTGGACCTCAACCAGCGGGCGATCGATGAACTGCGGCTGATCGATCCCGGAATCGAGGCCCGGGTGGTGGACTGCACCGACGAGGAAGCGCTCCGGGCCGCGGGCGTGCTGGATCTGCCCACCGTGGTCGTGGCCATCAGCGAGCCGATCGAAGCCAGCATCACCGCCACCTTGATTGCCAAGGACGCCAAGGAAAGCCGCGTTCAGACCGTGATTGCCCGGGCCACCAGCGATCTGCACGAGAAGATGCTGCTGCGGGTGGGCGCCGACAAGGTGGTCTTCCCCTCCCGGATGCAGGGGGAGCGCCTGGGCAAGGAGCTGATGCGACCCAACCTGCTGGAGCGGCTGCGGCTCGATGACCGCAACAGCATCGAGGAGATCAAGGTGCCGGGATCGTTCGTCGGCCGCTCGTTGCAGGAGCTCAACCTCCGCAAGACCTACGGCATCAGCGTGCTGGCGGCCGGCCAGGCCAATCAACTGCTGGTCAACCCGCCAGCCTCCCTGGTGCTCAATGACGGTGAGCTGCTGGTGGTGATGGGACCGAGTTCGGCCCTGGAAACCCTGCCCTCGACCTGAGCCCATGCATGTGCTCGGCCTGATGAGCGGCACCAGCGCCGACGGTGTCGACGCGGTGCTGGCCGATTTCACAGGCCCCCCGGCAAGGCCCCGCTGGCAACTGCTGTCCAGCGCTTCCACCGACTATCCGGTAGATCTGCGCCGAAAGCTGGTGGCGGCCGGCCAGGGGGCATCCCTGACGACCTCTGACCTGCTGGAGCTGGCGGAAGCCGTCACCGAAGCCCAGGCGACCTGCGCCAGGGCCTGCGACCCCCACGGCCAGGCCCAATTGGTGGGCTGCCACGGCCAGACGCTCTGGCACCGCCCCCCCGCCGGCGGGCGCAGGGGGGCCAGCTGGCAGGTGCTGCAGGGGCCCCTACTGGCGGAGTTGCTGCAGCGGCCGGTGGTGTTCGACTTCCGCGCCCAGGACCTGGCCCTGCAGGGTGAAGGGGCCCCCCTGATGCCCGCTGCCGATGGGGCCCTGCTGCCGGCGATCGGGGGATGGCGGGCCGTGCTCAACCTGGGGGGGATCGCCAACCTCACCCTGCTGCCACCGGCCGAAGGACCCGACCGACCCCACCCGGTGCGGGGCTGGGACTGCGGACCCGCCAACACCCTGCTGGACCTGGCCGTGGGCCGGTTCAGCGCCGGGGCACTCCGCTGCGACGAGGACGGCCGCTGGGCGGCCCAGGGACGGGTCGACGAAGGCCTGATCCGGCGCTGGCTCCAGGAGCCCTATTTTCTCCAGGCGCCACCCAAGTCCACCGGCCGGGAACTGTTCGGCGAAAGGGATCTGGAGCGACGGCTGGCCGACCTGGGCTCCACGGCCTCCCCAAGCGTCGATCCGGCCGATGCCCTCGCCACTCTCACCGCCTTCAGCGCGGCGGTGGTGGCCGCCGACCTGGCGCGCGGTGTGATGCCCCTGGAGCTACTGGTGGCCGGAGGGGGGGCCCGCAACAGCGTGCTGATGGCGGAACTGCGGCGCCGCTGCCGGGGCACCTGGGTGCGGCCGCTGCGGGAGCTCGGCATCGGTGACAGCCAACGGGAGGCCCTGGGTTTCGCCCTGCTGGCCTGGTGGCACCACCGTGGCTTCCGCGGGTCGCTGCCCTCGGTCACTGGGGCCAGCCGGGCGGCCGTGCTGGGGGTGCGGGCGAATCCCCAGGGAACCGTCAGCGCCCGGGCCCAAGCCCCCTGAACGAAAACCGCCCCTCAGCGATCGCTGCGGGGTCCGGGCCGCTGCAGCCGCAGCCGGCGGGGCACCCCCCGCAGCCGGGGGGGCTGCTCCAACCCCTGTTCCTCCAGGGCTTCGCGGAAACGATCGGTGGAGAGTTGGCCCCGCTGGGCGGGGGTCGCCGTGCCGGCTCCGGCCCGCCTGGCACCCTCAATCCGCTCCAGCCCCTGCTGGATCAGCACCTTGGCCATGTTGCTGACCGTGCGGGACTCGGCATCCGCCACCGCATGGAGGCGAGCGCACAGATCCTCCGGCAGCACCACCTGGATCCGGGGCGATTTCGGCTTGCCGCTCGAGGAGGTCTGTCGGGTGGCCAAGGTGAACGGAAACCGATGGGTCGGGGGGGGTGAGGTGCAGAGGAGCCTCAAGGCTGGGCTTCCAAGTCGGCCCCAGGTGGCCGCCCCGAAAAGCGTTTCGCTTCAAGCCTTCCGAAGGGAAAGCCCAGTGCGCTCAACCCCGGCTGGACCAGGAGAGGAACCCCAAGGAGCTGGGATCCGCTGGGTTGCACATGGATGGATCCACCTGGATCCACTCGGTTCCCCAGGGATCCCCAAGGATAGCGAAAAGTGCACAGGGATCCACAAGGGTAGTATCCGTGTTTATGCTTGTGGGGCGCACCGACTTAGACGCGCGACTTCCTCGCCCCTTCACCCATCTCCGGGTAGCGCCCCGCCAGCCATGGCTCGCACCACTCATCCGCCGTCGATCACCCCCTCGAAGAACGACACCGACCGGTCGATTGACCTTCCCGGCATCGGGGCCCTGCCGACCAAGACCGGCACCCCCGGGGCGGGCAAAGCCGACCTGGAACCGGAGCCCCACCCCCAGGCCGAAACGCCAACCAGTACGGGTCGGCGTGCGTCCACCCATGGAGACCGAACAGCCCTATCCCCAGAAACAGCCCTATCACCAGGAACAGCCATGGCCTCCCGAACCGCCGCATCCAGCCGTAAGGCACCACCGCAGCGCAGCGCCGAACGCAGCGATGTGCTGGTGTCAGCGGTGATCAGCACCTACCTGCTCACCCATCTCCATCACGTGCTGCAGCGGTCCGAGTTCAGCGCCCAGCAGGAGGGACGGTCCGCCCTGGCCGCCAACTACGCCCAGCTGCGCAAGGTGCTCTGCCTCGATGCCCGCACGATGGAAGACGCTTCAGCCATCGGCGAGGACGACCACGAGCCCCTGCAGGCCGCCTGAGGCTCCTGCCTGACAGCCCATCACCTGACAGCCCATCATCTGACAGCCGTCCGAACCAGGCATAGGGTCGATGCCGCCCAGCTCCATCCAGACAAGCCGCACTCCATGGCCGACTCCACCGCCTCCCAGCTCTACGACCTGATTCGCGCCGATGCCGAACTGACCCAGTCCCTCTTCCGGCAGGCCCTCCAGGACCCCTCCAGGACCCCTCCGGGACCTTGGCGCGCATTCGCCAGCTGGGCCTCGACCACGGCCTGCCCATCAGCGACGAGGAAATCCGCCACTTCGTGGCCTCCCTCGACGACGACGCCAGCAAACAGTGGCTGATCAAAGCCCGTGGCGGCCTCTGATTTGCTGGCCGAATGGAGCGGGCGCCTCAGGGTCGCAGGGCAGGAGGGTTCCCCCCTGACTCACCCTTGGTGAGGGGAGGCGGCGCCGGATCAAGGCGCCGCTCGCCGCCGTGCTTCGCCCAGCTGAAGAACAACCAATAGCTGACGATGGCCAGGCCGGCCGCCACCACCAGGGCCGCCACCTGTTCCAGACGCTTGACCATGGCGGAGGAAACGGCGAGGGGCGGTGGGTTGAGTCTGCCGAATGGCAGGGTCCCCAGGCCCAGCAGCGGCCAGGCTGGCTGCCAGGGGAGCGGACTTCGCGCCAATGAGCGGTGATGATGGCGTTACACCAGTTCTCCCCACCGCTCCGTGCTTCGTCTTGAACGCGTTTCAAAGATTTACCCCACGGGCGAGGTGCTGCGCGATGTCACCTGGGAGGTGAAAACGGGCGATCGCATCGGTCTGGTGGGGGTCAACGGTGCCGGCAAATCCACCCAGATGCGGATCATCGCCGGACTGGAGGAACCCACCAGCGGCTTGGTGGTGAAGCAAGGTGATCCGCGCATCGCCTATCTCCAGCAGGAGTTCGATGTGGATCTGGAGCGCACGGTGCGCGAGGAGCTGTTCCAGGCCTTCGGGGAAGCCGCCGACGTGCTCATCCGTCAGCACCAGGTGGAGCACGAGATGGCCAGCGAAAAGGCCGCCGACGATCCCGATCACCTCGATGAGCTGATCCACGAGCTGGGCCGCCTCCATAGCCGCTTCGAATCCCTGCACGGCTACGAGCTGGACGCCCGCATCGACAAACTGCTGCCCTCCATCGGCTTCACACCGGAGGGGGCTGAAGAGTCGGTTGGCTCCTACTCCGGTGGCTGGCAGATGCGCATTGCCCTCGGCAAAATCCTGCTGCAGGAGCCGGATCTGCTGCTGCTGGACGAACCCACCAACCACCTGGATGTGGAGACAATCCAGTGGCTGGAGGATTACCTGATCGCCCAGACGGTGCCCCTGGTGGTGATCAGCCATGACCGGGCCTTCCTCGATCGGGTCTGCAACCAGATCGTCGAAACCGAGCGGGGCATCTCTCGCAGCTACCTGGGCAACTACAGCCAGCACCTGGAGCAGAAGGCCCTGGAGCGGGAGGCCAGCCAGGCGGCCTTCGACCGTCAGCAAAAGGAACTCAGCTCCCAGCAGGCCTACATCGACCGCTTCCGGGCCAGCGCCACCCGCAGCACCCAGGCCAAGAGCCGCGAGAAGCTGCTGGAGAAGGTCGACCGCATCGAAGCTCCGCTGGAGGGCGTGGCGGGTCCCCGCTTCCAGTTCCCGCCGGCCCCCCGCAGCGGTCGTCAGATCGCCCTGCTCGACAACCTCACCCACAGCTACGGCGAAAAGATCCTGTTCCTGGGGGCCCACCTGGAGGTGGAGCGGGGGGATCGCATCGCCTTCGTGGGACCCAACGGCGCTGGCAAATCCACCCTGTTGCGCCTGGTGATGGGCAGTGAGTCCCCCGACGAGGGCGTCGCCCAGTTGGGGGAGCACAACGTGGTGGCTGGCTACTTCGAGCAGAACCAGGCCGAGGCCCTCGACCTGACCCGAACCGTGATCGACACCCTCTTTGAGGCGGTGCCGGACTGGACCCAGACCCAGGTGCGCTCCCTTCTGGGCAGCTTTGGCTTCAGCAACGACACGGTCTTTAAGGACGTTGGCAAGCTTTCAGGCGGCGAGAAGGCTCGACTGGCCCTGGCCCTGATGCTGCTGAGCCCCTGCAACCTGCTGGTGCTGGACGAGCCCACCAACCACCTGGACATCCCCGCCAAACAGATGCTCGAGGAGGCCCTGATGGCCTACGAGGGAGCCGCCCTGCTGGTCTCCCACGACCGCTACTTCATCTCCAGAGTGGCCAACCGCATCGTGGAGCTGCGCGATGGCGCTCTGGTGCTTTACCGCGGCGATTACGCCTATTACCAGGAGAAGAAACGGGAGGAGGCCGAAGCCCTCGCCGCCCAACAAAGCAACCTCCAACGGGAGGCCCAGCGACGGGCAAACCAGGAGAAGCAGAAGGCGAAGGCGTCGTCCCGGCGGGCCACCGCCGCCTGATCGTTCATCTTTCTTAGCCCTAGCACATCAGCTCGGTTGAGTGCCCCACTGGGGCAGGTCCCCTCCATGGGCATCGATGCCTAGGAAGGAAGGCTCATTTCCCTTGCCCCACTCAAATGTGTGCATAGGCTGACCAGATCAACCTTGCTTCGGGTTCGATGAACAGTTTCATCAGCGGTTTTTCCTCCACCCCCTCCCGCCCCTGGGAGACCAGCGGCGATCCCCATCGTCACCAGACCCGGGAAGCCACTGAGACCTACTTCGAATGCATCACCACCTGCTCGCTGGATGACGGCGAGTGCATCACCCGCTGCGTCGAGCAGTTGCGCGACCAATCCTGAGCCCGCTCCCGGTCGCACAACCGGTGCGGGGGTCCTGACAGCAGAGGCCTAACTCTGTGGCATTGGATACGCGGTAGCTCGAAACACTTCGTAGCATTGGATCAGCTCCAACGCCCCGCTGCGGTCAGTGCCATGTCCGATCAAATCGCCCTCAGCCTTGGCCAGCAATTCGAACTGGAGCGCATGAACCGCGTCATCGACTCCACCGGGGATGCCCAGATCCTCAGGGGCCTGGCCAAGCAACTGCTGCAGGCCTGGCAAAGCCAGAAGGCTGCCACCCAGTGGGTGATGCGCCAGCAGTTGAGCACCCCATCGAGCTTCGGCATTGATGCGGCCAAGGGCCTCGAGCTGATGGCCGCAGATTCCGGCACGGATGTTCCCCCCACCTTCGGAAACTTCGACGTTCTCTGACCCCCGTTCAGGGACCCAATCCCATGACCCACTGCCAAGGCCCATCTCGGGTGCACCTTGGAGGTGGGTTCGCCTATTCAGCGCTGGGTGGGTGCTGAAAATTCCGTGGGAATGACCTGCAACTGCATCGGAGATCCAGCACGGATCAGATTCAGTTCCAGAGGCTTGCCCACACCGTTCAACTCCACGGCAGCCACAAGCTGGGGCGGCCCCACCACGGGCGCACCGGCCACTCCCACAATCACGTCACCTTTGCGCAAACCAGCCCTTTCCGCGGGACTGCCCGGCGTCACCGACATCACCACGGCACCTCGGTCCACCCCCTGGTTCGCTCCGGGCTTCACCTCATCGAGCCCCACGCCGATCATGGCGTGACTCACCCGGCCCGTCGCCAGCAGTTGCCGCACGATTGAGCGGGCCCGGTTGATCGGGATGGCGAATCCCAGTCCAGCCCCGGGGCCCGATCGCACGAGGGTGTTGATCCCCACCACCTCACCATCGGCGTTGAGCAAGGGTCCACCCGAATTGCCGGGGTTAATGGCGGCGTCGGTCTGGATCAGGTCCAACCGCTTGTCAGTGATCCCGAGCTTGCTGACATTGCGGTTGAGGTTGCTGATGATGCCCAGGGTCACCGTGTTATCGAGGCCATAGGGATTGCCCACGGCGATGGCCCAGTCCCCCACCTGAAGGGCATCGGAATTGCCCAGGCTGGCCACCGGCCAGGGGCCCGCCCCCTCCAGGCGCACCACCGCCAGATCGGTGACCGGATCAAGGCCCACCACCTTGCCCTGCACGCGCCGACCATCCTTCAGGCCCACCGTCACCCGACTGGTCTGCTCCACAACATGGGCATTGGTGAGGATCAAACCCTCCGCCTGAAAAATGACGCCACTGCCTTGGGAGCGCTCCGTGCGCTGGGTGGGCGGTACGTTCTGCGGCATCCCGAAGAACTGACGGAAAAAGGGATCCATCAAGAAACCTCGCGGCAGGGCGATGCCACCGGGGGTGACCACGGTGCGCTCCGTGTCGATCGTCACCACCGCCGCTCCCGTGCGGCGCACCGCCTCGGCCACAAACGATTGCCGTGAAACCCCGGCAAGCCCCCCCCCGGCGACCTGGGAGCGCACCGGGAGACCCAGCAGCGCAGGGGAAGCACTGGCGAGCAGCAGGGTAGACAGCAGGGGAAGGGTCCAGGAGGACCGGAACGGAGGCCTCGGCATGCGAGGGATGGGGCGATCTGGGTCAACGGTAGAAAGGCCACCAGGACGTTGGACAGCGGGAGGATCGCCGAGATGTGACCGGATACGAGAGCGCCCGAGCGCCCAGCGCCCTAAGATTGGTGAACAACTGTTGCAACCCATGGACACCGAACGGCTGCTGCTCGCCTTTCTTGCCTTCGGCGCAGCCTGTAGCACCCTCTGGGCCTGGACCCTCGCCCAGAATCCTCCGTCTCGGCAATGATGGGAGCAGAACGGCGTTCAGCTCCCTTACCCCCTGCACCGCCATGGCCCCCGTCCTCTCCCAGTTGTTCCCCCTGCTGTACGGAGCCTGCTTCCTGCTGCTCCTCTGGCAGGCCTTCAAGGTGATGAGCCAGGGCTACCGCGCCGTGCCGAAGCCGGGCGATGCCTCCGCCTCACCCAGGGTTGAAGGCTCGGACCGCACCGGGCGGCTCACCATCCACCCCGAACTGTTGGACGCCGAAGGCGAGATCACCAAGGAAGACCTGCTGACGGTGCGTTTCAACGGCGACAACGAGCCCTCCTCCCTGCCCCGGGACCCCGCCTGAATACTCTGGAGCGGGCCCGCCAACTGGTACAACCGGTTCGTGCCCGAGATAACCGGTGGAGGCTTCATCGTTGGACCAGAGAACGCGAATCGTGGCAGCAGTCCTGCGGGGACTGAAGCTTCCCCCCCGCTTCCGACTGCACCTGATCAAGGAGGACCCGATCCGGCTTGAGCTCAGCATCACCCCCGCCTATGGCAAGGATCCGATCCTGGTGGGACTGGTGGAGTCCCAGGATCTGGTGGCCCGCCGGGACCGCGAAGGGCGCATCCCCCGCGACCTGCAGGGCACCTGGGACTGGACCGTTCGCCATGGCGCGGTCACCACGGGTGGCTGGAACCCCTATCTCAAGGAGGCTCTCCAAACCATGTTCGAGACCGGCCTGCCCGCCATCGTCTACGAAGAGACCACGGGCGAGCTGTACCACCCGGTGGATGGGGCCCGCCACGTGCGCTGAAGCCGAATGGTGCCGATGGCCACCGCCGCCCCTTGGCAGGGGCGCTACAAAGGGGACCCGCAAGCCTTCAGGATTTCTTTATGTTTTCCTCAAGACTGGTCATCGGCCCCCTCGTCCAGTTGCTCGCGGCCCTGGGCTTGCTGAGCACCATCCTGGTGGCGGTCACCTTCGGTGTCCTGAGTTAGGCGATCAGGGGCTCCGCCCATGAGGCCCCTCCCCGGGGCTGGCCCCCTGCCGATCGACCCTCTGCTCGATCGCATCGTCAACGCCCTTGCCCCCGGGGGCACCCTGCTGCTCCAGGCCCCCCCCGGCGCCGGCAAGACCACCCGGGTCCCCCTGGCCCTCCTGGACCATCTCCTGCCGTCACCCCCCGGAGTGCGGCAGACCATCTTGATGCTGGAGCCCCGCAGGCTGGCCGCCAAGGCTGCGGCAGAGCGTCTGGCGGCCCAGCGAAGGGAGGAGGTGGGCGCTCTGGTGGGCTATCGCGTGCGATTGGAGCAACGGATCTCGGCCGCCACCCGCCTCGAAGTGGTCACCGATGGCCTGTTCCTGCGCAGGCTCCAGGCGGATCCCAGCCTCGAAGGGGTGGCCTGCGTGATCTTTGATGAGTTCCACGAACGCCGGGCGGACGCGGATCTGGCCCTGGCCCTGGTGCGGGAGGCCCGTTCGGTTCTGGCCCCCGAGCTGCGTCTGCTGGTGATGTCCGCCACCTTGAACCTCCAGCCCCTGGCCGAACAGCTCGGCGAGGCCCAGGTGATCAGCAGCGAAGGCCGCAGCTTTGCCGTCACCGTGGACCATCAGCCGCCGCGGGAACGGGAGCCCCTGGCCCGGCAGGTGGTCCGGGCCCTGGAGCAGCACTGGCTGCCGCAACGGGCCGCGGGCGAGACCGTTCTGGTGTTCCTCCCCGGCCAAAGGGAGATCCGACAGACAGCGGACGCCCTGGCGGGTTGCACCTGGGAAGAGCCCCCGGAGGTGGTCCCCCTCCACGGCGAACTCCCCCTGGTGGCCCAGCGACGGGCGATCGCCCCCGCCAAGGGCACCGCAGGCAAGGTGGTGCTGGCCACCTCCATTGCCGAGAGCTCGCTCACGATTGAAGGGGTCTGCCTTGTGGTCGACAGCGGGCTGAGCCGTCGCAGCCGCTTCAGTCCCCGCACTGGCATGGATGCCCTGGTCACGGCGCCCGCCAGCCAGGCCAGCGCCGAGCAGCGCAGCGGCCGGGCCGGCCGCCTCGCCCCCGGCCGCTGTGTACGCCTTTGGTCACCGGCGGAGCAGCAGCGCCGCCCTGCGTTCGATCCTCCGGAGCTGCTGGAGTGCGATCCCGCCCCCCTGGCGCTGCAGTTGGCCCAGTGGGGGGCGGGGCTAGGCCAGGACCTGCCCTGGCTGGAACCGCCGCCTGCCGCCAGCATCCAGGAAGGGCGGGCCCTGCTGCTGCAGCTGGGCGCCCTGGACAACGACCACCTCACAGCCCACGGGCGGGCCATGGCCCACCTTGGCCTGCATCCACGCCTGGCCCACATGCTGCTCATGGCCAGGGATATCGCCCAGCTCGACCTGGGCTGTGCCCTGGCCGTCCTGCTCAGCGAGCGGGATCCCCTCGAGCGCAGCCAGGAGGGTTGCGACCTGATGCGGCGACTCGACTGGCTGCAAAGAGAGGACGGCGATCCCCGCCGCCGCCAGCTCCGGCAGCTGCAGAGGCAGCTCAAGGGGCAGCTCCAGCGCCAGCAGGAGAGCGGGCCCGAGAACGACACCACCCCAGCCACCCCGATCGACGCCACAACGGCCGAGGGGGAGGTGGCCGCCCGCCTGGTGGCCTGGGCCTACCCCGAACGGGTGGCAAGGATTCGGTCGCCTGGCTCCCCCCGCTACCTGATGCGCGGCGGCCAGGGGGCCCAGCTCCATCCCACCGATCCCCTGGTGGGAAGTGAGACCCTGGCGATCGCCGCCGTCGATGGGGCGATCGGCCCCGGTGGCTCCCAGGAGGCCCGGATCCTCTCCGCCATGCCCCTGGGGCCCCACAGCCTCGCCCAGCTGCAGGACGACGAGGGGGAGGAGATTGCTCGCATCCGCTGGGACGCCAAGGAAGAACGGGTGCGCTGCACGATCGAACGGCGCCTGGGGGCCCTGAGGCTGGAGAGCCGCCCCTGGCCCGACGCGCCCGAGCAGGCCATCACCGCCTGCCTGTTGGAGGGGCTGCGGGAACGGGGCCTGCAGGTGCTGCCCTGGAGTCCGGCCCGGCGCCAACTGCAACACCGACTCGCCCTGGCCCATCGCTGGCTGGGGGAACCCTGGCCCGACCGCAGCGATGCCGCCCTGGAGGCCGACCTCGAGGGCTGGCTGGCGGACCACCTGATGGGCCTGCGCTCCCTGGCGGATCTGGCCCATCTCCCCTTGGAGGTGACCCTCTGGGGAGGGGCTCCCTGGGGCCTGCGGGCCGAGCTGGAGCGGCTGTTGCCCCAGCAGGTGCCCATCCCCACCGGCCGTCTGGCGCGACTCGACTATGGCTCCGGCGAACCCGTCCTGGCGGTGAAGTTGCAGGAGCTCTTCGGCAGCCACGAGGGCCCCACCGTGCTCGATGGCAGGCTGCCCGTGACCGTGCACCTGCTCTCGCCGGCTGGCCGGCCGGTGCAGATCACGCGCGATCTGGCGGGATTCTGGCGAGGCAGCTACGGCCAGGTGCGCCTCGAACTGCGGGGGCGCTACCCCAGACACCCCTGGCCTGAGGATCCGCTCTCCGCCGCACCCACGGCCTTCACGAAGAGGAAGACGGCCAGCCTGCCCCCGTGAAGAGGTGGTCGAAGCCGAAGTGGTGCAGACCCTCCACGATGCCGGCACAGCCCTCGCCCCGGGCCAGATAGGTGCCCGGCAGTCGGGGCAGGTGCTGCCGCAGGGCTGGCTCGGCGTTGGCCACCATCACCCCGCTCAGCCCGGTCTCGAACATCGCCAGGTCGTTGAGAGTGTCCCCCGCGGTGACGACCCGACCCGCCTCCACTTCAAGCCAGCTGAGCAGGTCGAGCAAGGTGGAGCCCTTGTTCACCCCGGCGGGCAATACGTCGAAGTAGCGATCGTCAGAGAGCAGGCAATCCACCCCCTCGGTCCGCAGGCGTGGGATCAGACCCGGATCGAGGCAGAGGGGGTCGTAGTAGAAGGCCAAACGACGGTTGTGGCTCCGGGGCTGGGGCACCAGGCCGGGCTGATCCAGCAGAAGGGGTTCAAGGCGCTCGGGCAGCCCCCGCCAGCGCTGATCGATGGGCTCCACCGCCAGGGGAATGGGCCGCAGGCTTTTGCCGCAGGCGACGGTGCAACCCACATCGCTGATCACCAGGTGGGGAGCCTCCAGCCCGAGGTGCCCATCCTGCTGAAGAACCCGGGCCACCGAATCCAGATCCCGTCCGGTGCAGAAGACGTGCAGAACCCGGTGGCGTTCCTGTTTCAGCCAGCCATAGAAACCACGCCGCCAGGCCGAGGAGCCCGCCAATAAGGTGCCATCCAGGTCAGTGACCAACACCAACTCCGGGGACTCCGGCAGGGACACCGAGAGCTGGGACTCCAGGAGCCGGCGGCGGGTGGCACGGGCCAGGAACCAGCAGAGCGAAGGGACTTCAAGCTAGGGCAAAGGACCCTCAAGCCCGCCAGCCAGGCTGCTGCGCAAGGTCGGCAATCCGAACGCAAAACACGGAAGACGCAAATCCTCCTCTGTCAAGTCGGCTCAAGATTTTGTTACTGTTATTCCAAGCAACTTACTTCCCCTTTCCATGTCTGACACCACCCAGCCCCGCTTCGGCTTCGTGAGCTTCGCCGAAACCTGGAACGGCCGTCTGGCCATGCTCGGTTTTGTGATCGGCCTCGGCACGGAACTGCTCACCGGCCAGGGGATCCTCTCCCAGATTGGCCTCGGCTGATCCCCATCCACCCGCTCATCGGCTCCCACCAACGGTTGCCGACCCAGCCCCGACGGGCTCCACACTCCCCCGCGGGGTTTTTCCATGGTGAACACGTGCATCCACCAGAGTGGGTCTCTCCCCGTCGATCGCCCTTGGCCCGCTTTTACGTCAACAACCGTCGTGACGGCTCCCGTCTGCTCAGCAGCGCCGTGGTCATCGGCACCGTCGGCTTGATCCGCAGCGACCTGCTGGCCGGCCGGATCGTGGCCCTTGTGGCTGGCCTGGTGAGCGTCTACTGGTGGTCCTGCTATCGACGCCTTGACCACTGAATCAGCCTGGCCCTTGGTTGACCACGGCTCTGTGGTGGAGGTTCCCTTCGGCTCGAACCAAGGGCTACCCCGCTACAGCGTGGCGAGTTTCAACCAGGCGGTTGGTCAACTGCTGGAGCGAGGATTTGCCCCCCGCTTTCTGATCGACGCCACGGTCTCCCGCCCCCAGATCAAGAAGGGCCACCTCTGGATGACCCTTACCGACGGTGACGCCTCCGTCTCCGCCGTCATCTGGGCTTCCCAGCTGGCCCGCCTCACCTTTCGGCCAGAAGAGGGGGATGGCGTGGTGGTGGTGGGCAAGCTGAACTTCTGGGCAGCGCGTGCCTCGCTCACGGTTCAGGTGCTGGACCTGCGTCCCAGCCTCTCCAGCGTGCTGCGCCAGTTCGAGCGAACCCTGGAGCGCCTGGCACCGGAAGGTCTGTTCCAGCCGGAGCGCAAACGCCCCCTGCCCGAGGCCCCTGGCACCATCGCCCTTCTCACCAGCGTGCCCAGTTCCGCCCTGGCCGACATGCTGCGCACCGCAGCCGAACGTTGGCCCACCACCCGCGTGTTGGTGGTCCCCATCCCGGTGCAGGGAGCAGTGGAGGCGCAAATCTGCTGCACCTTCTCCGCCCTGGCCACCCGTGCCGAAGCCCTTGGGGTGGAAGCCATCGTGCTGGCCCGCGGCGGCGGCAACCGGGAGGATCTGGCGGTGTTCGATGGGGAGGCACTGGCCCGGCTGGTGGCCCACTGCCCCGTGCCGGTGGTCACCGGACTTGGCCATGAAGATGACACCACCATCGCCGACCTGGTGGCGGATTACAGGGCGGCCACCCCGACCGCCGCGATCGTGGCCCTGCTCAGCGACCGCCCAGCCGCACTGCAACGGCTCAAGGAAGCCCGGAGGCAACTGCAGAGCCTCCTGCAGCTAAGGATCCAAGGGGCGAGGCTTCGGCTCCAGGACCGCCGTGATCGTTTAAAAACCCTTCAACCGCTGGAGCTGATTGGCTCCCGGCGCCGGGAACTGGCCCACCGCCGTGCCCTGCTGGAGGCCCTCTCCCCGCAAAAACTTCTGGGCAAGGGCTTCTGCCTGATCAGGGATGCCAGCGGTCAGCTGGTGCGCTCGACCAGCCAACTGACCACAGACCAGGAACTCCTGATCCAGTTGGCGGATGGGTCCGCCGACGCCCGCATCACGGCGATTCAACCCTCTCCTCCCCCCCCGGCCAGCAGCCCCTATTCGCGCCGATGACGCAACCAACCATGAGCGAAGCCCAACCACCTGCCCCCAGCAAGGGCAAGCGATCGAGCAAGAGCGCCGCAGGAGCCTCCGAACCCAAGGGGCGATCCATCGGCAAGAACACCATTGACGACGAGTGGATCACCACCGTCGAAGGTCTCAACTACAGCCAGGCCCGCACCGCCATGGATCTGGCCATCGCCCAGCTGCAATCCGAAGACCTGGAGGTGGAGCAGATGGCCACTCTCTACAGGCGTGCCCTGGCCTGCGCCAACCGCTGCGAGCAGTTGCTGGCAGCTGTGGAGCTGGAGGTGGTTCATCTGGATCCAGCCGAACTCAAACCAACCAACTCCAATGAAGACAGAGCATGACAAGCGAACGGTCCGTTGAGGTAGCAGCGCCGTCTCCCGCCTGGATCGGCTGGCTTTATCTGGCCCTGGCGGTGGCTGGAGGGATCGTTCCCTGGCTGGCGAACCTGGAATTCATGCGCCAATACGGCTCCGTTTTCGATGTGGGGCTGTTCATTCGACTGGCCAACGCCAACCCCGCCGCCCAATTCATTTCGAGGGATCTACTGATCGGCGCCAGTACCTTCACGATCTGGATGGTGGTGGAAGCACGCAGGCTGCAGATTCGTGGCCTTTGGCTGGTGCTGCTTGCCATGCTCACGGTCGCCTTCGCCTGCGGTGCCCCCCTGTTTCTCTATCTGCGGGAACGACGGCTGAAGGAACTCAGCCGTCCTGGTTGGACTCCCCCACCGTTCGAGCCACCACATCAATCGTGACGTCGGAGGCATCAATCAAGTCGGTCGGCGGACGGGCAACCCCAGGTGATCCAGCAAACGTTGTGCCGCAGGCTGGACAGACCTCGGTGCCAAAACTGCTCAGACCACAGGCCGGACAGGTCCTCAGCCGGCTCTGAAGGACCTTCCAGGCCACCAGGCCAGCGCCAGCGAGAAGCAGGGGCAAGAGCAGGAGTGTGAGCGTGATTCCGCCCAGGAGATCGAGCACCAGCCGGCCGGCGGGTCCAGGAGCCAGGAGCAACAGCGCCAGCAGCAGAACCCACAGCCAGGGGAAAGGGCGCTGCATCAGCGGCGAAAACGGCCATCCGTTTCAATCCAGCGCTCAAGAGCGGCAAGACCTTCGATCCCGGCCCAAAGGCAGAAAGCTGCTCCGATCAGCAGGGCCGTCACCAGGCCAATGGCCAGGAGGACGGGCACCAAGGTGAAGGTGAGCAGGGCCACCAGAACCAGAGCACCCACTCCGGCGGACAGGAGCAGGATGCTGGCCGGCAGAGGCCGGAGGGTGAGGGTTGCTTTGCCCACAGGGATGGGTCCCACAGATGGGTTCATCCTGGCCCCTCCCGATGGGATTGGCCCACTCACTGCGGTGCGGATCGCCCAACCACCGAGGTTTGGTTGACCACCACGCTTAAGGCAACCCCGTAATAAAGCACCACACCCACCACCAAGACCCAAAGGGTCAGTACGAGGAAGCCACCGATAATTCCGTAGGCCTGAAAGCGAGCACCGAGGGAAATCAAGCTACGCCCAAGGGCGATGTTGAGTCCAGTAAGTGATGTACCAATCAGCAAGGCACCTGCCATCAATGGTCGATGGGGAACCGGGCGGGAAGGCAGCAATCGCAGCAAAACAAAGGCAAGAAAGCAAGATGCCACAAGGGAAAGCGTGAAATCAAGGGCAGCCGAAACAGGCAAGAATGGATGAAAAGCCACAGGCATTTGCTTCATCAATGCAGCACGCCAGGTGCCGGGATCAAGCATGCGGAAACTGGTAGTGAGCTGATCAAGGGCCGTGATCAAGGCAACTAGCAACAGCAAAGAAAAAGCCTCGATTCGCACCCGCAGAAAGTTGGCCACCGATGCCTGCCAAGGAAGTCCCTGGGGCTCACTAGAGCGAAGTCCCCATAGCCGGTCAGTGCCCCGTTGAAGGGTCAGATAGGCATTACTCGCAGTCAACAAAAGGAAGCCGAGGCCTATCACACCAGCACCTGTTCCTTGCCGATACAACTTCAAAAGCGTGAGTTGTACCGTCGGCTCAGCAGAAGCTGGTAAAAAACGATCGGCGAATTCCAAGATCCGCTCTGTGAGTCCTTCTTCACTTCCAAGAATTCGACTGGCCAAGCCGAGAGCGATGAGCAGGATCGGAAACAGCGACTGCAGGCTGTGATAGGCAAAAGCAGCGCTCAAATCAAGACAGTCATTGCGATCCCACAACCTGTAGGCTCGCCAACCGAACCGAACAAAGCGGCCGAGCACTCCAGCCAAAACGCTCGATGATCGGCGCTTCACAAGCGTGGACAACCAACAAGCTGAACTTTAGGCCACATTTGTTGGCCCACTGAATCGTCGACCACAGAAACCCTGCCACCGGGGATCCGTTCTGACTATGACAGGAAAATTTGTAGATGGTAGTTCTTAAACATGGAAAGAACAGAGTTCGCAGCTTTGCTTACGGGCACACAAGCCTTCCCCTCCTCCGCACTGGTAGAGCAAATCAATATCCAAGGAATTCACAAGAACAAGGCCAATGATAGACCAAGTTGTATTGACTTTGATGGATTCCATGCCACACGAAAGCCGCAACCCATCACTCCTCAGCTTCGAATCCATGGAATAGCCCACCGCATGGCTACGACGAACCCTACTCATCCCATGAGAACCCAACGACTACTTCAAGGTTTTTCTAACCACACCTAGAGAAATAGATGAAGGCAGTACTGCGCTATAAGTACTAGAAGGAGCCTCCAGACAGAAAGAGGGGTTTTCAGAGCTTCCGTAGGTGGGGGCAGATGAGGACACCCCCCTCTCACAACCAACCCCTGAGCATCTCCAGCCAACAGTCAAAATCACCACACACAAGAAAGCCACCCTTTCGGGTGGCTTTCTCTCCGCTGACTGGCTTTGATAAACCCTTACAGGTTTCGATCAAAGCAATCATTGGGTTGGACGAATGTTTTACCTGGCATCGAGCTATTTTTGCAGGAAGCTTCCCTCCAACTATCGTCGCCGCTGCTGCGTTTCACAACCGAGTTCGAGATGG
>Ga0194061_1000624_pt1 | contig 21284 bp, 19 predicted proteins | sample SepL2221m_MetaG_FD_163423 | JGI IMG/M metagenome (GOLD analysis project Ga0194061, IMG submission 163423) | Anoxic zone freshwater microbial communities from boreal shield lake in IISD Experimental Lakes Area, Ontario, Canada - Sep2016-L224-21m | ecosystem: Environmental > Aquatic > Freshwater >... | reverse complement strand
TTGCGCGTTACTTGGGGCGTAGAGTTCTTGCATGAGCGAAGTTGGTGCCCTGGCCCTGGTCGGATCTGGCGAATATTTACCCGTTATGGAGCCGCTCGAAGGCGCTCTCTTAAATCAGGGATTAAATCGTGGTTGCCAGAAACTCTTCGTTCAAATCCCAACCGCCGCCGGAAAAGAAGGCGCAAAGAGCTTGGCTTATTGGGAGCAGATCGGCGCCGAACAAGGGGTGCGGCTATCCACGCCAACGCTCTTTCTCCCAATTTTTACTCGTGAAGATGCAATGAATCCAGAACATGCTGCCGCTCTTGAAGGCGCGGCGTTGATCTACCTTTCAGGTGGGGATCCCAACTACTTGGCAACCACCCTTAAAGGCACATTGGTCGGGGAGGCAATCCAGCGTAATTGGCAGGCAGGTTCCTCTTTGGCTGGTTGTAGCGCCGGCGCGATGGCAATGGCCGATCAAGTCCCTAACTTTATGAAGTTTCATAGTGAGCCAACTCCCGGTTTGGGCATCACGCCAACCATTCGAACGATCCCGCACTACAACAAATTCTTTGGCTGGGTGCCAGATAGCGCCGCCAAAATTCTGCTTCACGCCCCGGACGGCACCTACATTATCGGGATCGATGAATCAACTGCGCTAGTAACTGGGTTAGACGAGGGAGTAACTTTTGAATCTGGCATGTGGGAAGTACATGGCATGGCCAGCGTTCATATTTTAAAAGGCGGCCCTACTCACCGTTACGAAGAAGGCGCTCGAATCCAACTTTAAAACTGAAAAAGCCGATCCCCCCGTTGCGATCGGCTCTCTGTATTCAGTAAAACTATTTCGTTAGCGCATCAACCTGTCGATAAAGTTCATCACGAACATATTCCAATTCGCGAATCACATATTCGGAGATATCGCCGGTCTTTAAATGATCAGGCAAGACATCCCAGGTATAAGTTTCTATTTCTAAGTGAGTAGATAGCGGCGTCTTGGCATGCACTTTAAGTGCCGCATCGATTCCACCTCTGGTGGTTTGGAAGGGACCAAGATCCTTTAGGAAGACCGGAACGTGAAAATGTGTTCGCCACTCGCGTGGGCCGGGATCGGCCTCCCACGCTTTGATCGCATCCTCTAAATTCAAGAATCGTGTAATCTCGCCGTTTCGAAGTTCGGTTGTTTGGCTGAGATAAATGGTTCCCGTATATTTCTTTAGATCTTCAACGATTTCCGGGGTCACATTCTCAACTAACAATGCTGCTGCTTCTTGAAGTTTAAAAATTGGAATACCAGCTTTTGAAAGTTGATTTATATCATCGGCAATATCTTCGAATTGAACTGATTGATGGCAGATATCTAAAACAACCCCAAGGTAGCGACGAGTTGCACTAAATACTTCAGCTAGCGGTTGGCCAGAAAGTTTAGAGATTCGTTCTGCCGCTTCCAAGCTATAAATCTTTTCCTGAAAATAGGTAACAGTTTCTGGGATGGTTTCAAGGAAGCAGAATGGCTCGGGCTCTAGCGCTAGCTTTACTCGGTGGCCAGTCTTCTTTTCCAAAGTCATTAAGTGCGCAATAACTCGATAGATATTCTCATTAAATGCCGCTTCATATTCTGGCGTGGTCACCTTTGGGCGAAATGCCAGCGGCGCAGTTTGAATTGTTGGCTCCACGTCCAAGCCTGTTACCTCAGCCAAGATGTCTGCCACATTCATGGTGTAGCGGGTTCGGGCTTCAGTGGTCCAATCTGGTTCGTAGACCTCCGCTTTAACTATTTGACCCTTGAACGGCCCATAAGGGAAGGCGTTAACGGTGTAAACGTAGAGTTCTTCCTTTATTAAAAAATCTTTGAGCCACTGTCGCTCTTCTGGTTTAGCAAGTAACTCTTCAACTGAAGCGTTGGCTAAGCGAAGGGAGACGCCCATAGGTGCATTAGGGCTGAATTTAGCTTTCACACCAGGCAAATAGGTGATCAAACTGGTCTTCATGTCAGTCCAAGTGTCACCAGGGTGAACCAGGGTGGAGTAAGTCAGGTGGCCGTAGCCGTTACCTAAATCCATCTAATTATTTGCCATTGCCGATGTGATTGAAGGTGGAAGTATTTAGATGAGACTGGGAATCGCGAGTCGTGTTTAACCAGCCCCCTGTTGTGAAATAACGCTGCCCAGCAACTAACAATTCTTCTGCTGGGAACTTTGTAATAACTTCACAACCAGTTGCAGTTACTACGATCTCTTCTTCAATTCGAGCTGCTCCCCAACCATCTTTTGCTGGCCAGTAAGTCTCTAGCGCAAAGACCATGCCCTCTTCGAGAACCTCGGGATGATCAAGGGAAATCATTCGGCTAAAGATTGGTCGTTCCCAGATTGAAAGTCCGACGCCGTGACCGTACTGCAACGCAAAAGCTGCTTCTTCATTTTCGAAGCCAAACTCTTGGGCAGTAGGCCAGACTTTTACGATATCTGCCGTGGTAGCGCCCGGCTTTACTAACGCAATCGCCTTGTCCATATATTCGCGGCAGATTGTGTAAGCATCGCGCTGTGCAGGTGAGGCGCTACCAATGGCAAACGTTCGGTAGTAACAGGTTCGGTAACCCATGTAACTGTGCAAGATGTCAAAAAATGCTGGATCGCCAGGGCGCAATACGCGATCACTAAATACATGTGGATGTGGTGAGCAACGTTCGCCAGATATTGCATTAACACCTTCGACATGCTCAGAACCCATGTCGTAAAGAATCTTGCTTACCAACCCAACGCATTCATTTTCCTTCACGCCTGGGCGCAAGAATTCATAAAGTTGGTCGTAAGCGGCATCAACCATCGATGCAGCTGATGTAAGAAGCGTTAGTTCATCTTTGGTTTTGATTCGGCGAGCAGCCAAAAAGACTTGTTGGCCATCAACGACGCGAATGCCTTTTGCTTGCAAGGCGAACATAACTGGCGGTTCGACGATGTCTACGCCGAGCGGTTCATTCTCTAAGCCATAAATCTTGAGTACTTCGTAAATTTTGTCTGCGACGGCTTCGGCTTGCCCGGCTGCAGGATTGATTGCACCGCGAAGCGTTGAAATTCCCGCACGTGAACCAATAAGTGGACCGGCATCGTGGTGCGGAGCATGGCCATTTGCGCTCGCGTCGGCATGTGCCTTATCCAACCAAGGGGTATGCAAGGTGTGGTGTTTTGCAGCGGAGCCAAAATCCCAAAGAACTGGCTCGCCGCCGCGAGGAAGAATCGAGAAGCGAATCATCTTGTCCATCGCCCAGGTACCGATATGGGTCGAGGTCATGTAACGGATATTGTGGAAATCAAAGGTAAGTAGCGAGCCTAGGCTGGATTTTTCTAGCTCCGCCTTAAGGCGTGCCAAGCGCTCGGTACGCAATCGCTCGGTATCGAGCCGATTTTCCCAATCGACGCCTGTAGTCCCATAGGTAGGGATCGCCATTGTTCACTCCCGTTAAGTTAGTTTCGGATGATGTTCTCTCCTAGTTAACACTAGCCATCAGGGGGTGTCAAGGTTTTTCAGCTGGTTATTCGCTCCCCGGGAGCTCGGTCAGTGGTTTTGGGCGCCGTTTACAAACCAGATGCCATGGAAGGGCAGAAGGCCGTTATTTCGGAACATATGCGGGATCGAGGAATCAAAGCCAATTGAATGGCCCTTTGAGAGTGTCAAAACTAAATCCCCAATAGTGACTTCAACTTCACCTTCGAGGGCGTAACCGTATTCATATCCGGAGTGAATCATCATTTCGCCGCTGGAATTTGATTCAGAACCTGGCTCATAAACAATCTCCATGAAGTTAACGCCTTGCTCTGCAGTGGCCGCCAAGCGCTCCCACCGGACACCAGAGTCCATGATTATGACACTTCGGTTATGAGGATTAACTGATGAAATCCGCGCCTTTGACTCGTCCCAGGCGTCAGTCGGAGTGTCGAAGTTATCGCGACTTACTTGCTCACTGTCTTCAGTATCTGCGATTGGTTTACTACCGCCCCATTGTGATTCGAAGAGAACATCGACGGGTACGGAGAGCAGTTTCGCCAAGGCGTAAAGGGTGGCAACAGAAGGTTGCGATTTTCCATTTTCAATTTGTGAAACGAAGGAGGGAGAGACTTCTAGCTGTCGCGCAACCTCTCGAAGGGATAAGCCAGTTTTTAAGCGGATCTCTTTTAGACGTGGTCCTAAATACGCGACGGGATCTCTCATGACCCTCTCTTTCAGTTAGGAGCTTTAGCAAAGCTAGGCAAAGTTAAGAACTTAATTTTGGCTTATTGTCTTTGATTTTCCTAGTATTCCAGTGTTTACAAGGGCTGTACAGCCCCTAGCAGTCCGCGTATTGTTGCGGCTACCGTTTCCTACTACTGAACACGGAGATAAGAATGAAGTTAAATTTTGTCCATCACGTTGGTTTGGTCTGTAAAAACTTGGACCGTTCAATTTACTTCTACCATGACATTTTGGGTCTGCAATTTGCCAATGAACCGACTGGCTGGTTCGAGGGGCCAGATTTAGCTAAAGGGGTTGGGGTTCCCGCTGCCACACTGCGCCAAGTTTCCATGTGGGTGGATGACACCAGTACTTTGGAATTAATTGAATATGGCAACTTACCGGCTGAGAACAAACTGGTTCCAAACAATCATCTTGGGGCAGCGCACGTCTGTTTCAACGTTGATGATATTCATAAGACCAAGGCCGAACTCGAAGCCAAAGGCGTCAAGTTCTATAGCGATGTAAATGTGGTTGACGAAGGACCATTGGCTGGCTGGCGCTGGTGCTATTTCAGCGACCCAGATGGCTTAGCGCTAGAACTAGTTGAAGTGGCCTACTACCTAAAATCGGAACGAGTAGCAGCCTCTGCGCTCTACTTAAAGAATCGGCCGGCCCTAGAGTCTTTTGACTATTAATCTCAAAAATTAGGAAAGGCCACCAATTTATTTGGTGGCCTTTCCTAATTTAATTACTTATTTACTTGGACCAAGACCTTCATCTGGTCGCCCTTTGGATCGATTAGAACATCAAAACCCTTCGTAACGACATCATCGATATCGATAGTAGATGAGACCACTTTTTCAATTGGGTATTTGCCAGCAGCGGCCAGTCGAATTATTCGTGGCCAATCGGTTAGCAAGTAGCACCAACTTCCAACATAGGAGATATCGCGCTCGGAAAGGCGCATTGCATCGATGGTTGCCGGCTTGGTATGCAATCCGGTTTGAACGATCTTTCCACTTCGACGGATGTGATTCATTTGAGCTGTGAGGCCAGGTGTTGAGCCAGAACATTCCACGCCGACATCAACTCCCCGTCCTTGGGTGATTTCACGAATTTGATCGTCAAAGCCTGGATCCATTGGATTTAGAACTGGACCGACATCGAGAGTTTTTGCGAAAGCGGAACGGTGTGGGTTTGGATCGGAGATGATTACTTGAGAGGCTCCAAGCGCCCAGGCATACATTGCGCTAAGTGCACCAATTGGTCCGGCACCAGTCACCAGGACAACATCCCCGCCCCAAATTCCTACTCGATCAATTCCGTAAGCAGCTACACATGCTGGTTCAACAACCGCGCCAGCAATATCGGAGATGCTGTCAGGTAACTTTGCAACCTGGTATTCCTTAAGAACTGCGATCTCGCCTAAGCCACCGGTTGGTGCAGATAAGCCAGTACAAGCAAATACTTCACAGAGGTGCCCACGCCCGGTTCGACAAGGGATACACCGACCACAAACGATGGCTGGCATTATCGAAACGCGATCGCCGACAGCAACATCGCGAACATCTCTACCAATTTCAATAACGCGAGCCGAGAATTCATGGCCAAGAATTTGCGGATTGGTTACACCGGTGAGCGGATGAGGCTTTGTAGGCGTAACGATTGCTCCTACGGAATATTCATGTAAATCAGTACCGCAGATGCCACAGAAGAGTGGTTCTACGACAACTTCATCAGGAAGCGGAGCGCCGGGGCGTGGGACATCTTCAATCCGAATATCTTTTTGTCCATGGAAACGAGCCGCTTTCATTGTTACCTCCTGGTTTTGCGAGTTAATGTGTAAGAGAGTGCTGCAATTACGATTAAAAGACCTTGGAACAAGTACTGCCAAGTCTGCGAAAGGTTAAGAAATACGCAGGCGTTCAAAACTTGCACCATCAGGACTGAACCTAACAGCGATCCAATAAAGGAACCGCGACCACCCAGCAGGCTTGTTCCGCCAAGTACAACTGCTGTGATGGACTGCAATGTGTATGAAGTTCCTTGAGCTGGGTCACCCACACCAATCAGTCCCATAAATATGATGGCGCCAACTCCAGCAAAAAGTGCGGATGCTATATAAGCGCCAAAAACCGTTCGATTGATATTGACTCCGAGTCGGCGGGCCGACTCTTCATTTGAACCCGAGGCGCGTAAGCGAATTCCCCACTTAGTTTTACGAAGCGCGATTTCAAGAAGTACCGCTGCAATTGCCAGAACGATAAAAGCATCAGGCAGCGGACCCACCTTTCGTAACAGGAAGTCAGTGACAGAGGCGTTCAAATAGCCACCCGGTGCGGGCCGAAGTAGGAATCCAATACCGATTAATGCGATGTAGACGGTGAGCGTTCCGGCGACTGGTGTGAATTTCGCATATCGAATCAATGCACTATTAGCAGTGCCGATAACTGTTGCAACAATTGGAATTAGTAAGAATCCAATGGCAATTATCCAAAAAGACTTGCCATCATTAACAAAGAACGATGCGACTACAAGCAATACTCCCGATGCCGGACCAACTGATAAATCAATTCCGCCGGTCATCAAAACAATAGTTTGACCCAAGGCAATGAAACCAAGACCGGTGCCCAAGCCCAACACCGCGTTTATGTTGTAGGAGCCGAAATAGAGGTGATTCTTAGAGAAGATAAATAGCGCCAACGCCAAAATCATTCCAGTTAGAACTATGGGTGGTACAAAATCAGATTGAAGTACTTTAGATATTGTCCGCTTTTGAGAAGCGGCAACGGCATCATCAATTTCCTGACGCTTCAGCGCAGTTGATTGAATCGCAGCAGCAACCATTCTCTCTTCGGTTACTTGATCGCCCTCGAGCGATTGAACAATGTGTCCCCGGGACATCACCAAAACTCGATCGCATAGACCTTCCAGCTCTTTGGTATCAGAGGAGTTAACAATTACGGGAATACCGCTGTTGGCAACATTGCGTAAAATCTTGTAGATCTCAGCACGAGCTCCCACGTCTACACCTTGAGTTGGCTCATCTGCGATGATCATGATCGGCTCTGAGAGAAGGGATCGAGACATAACAATCTTCTGCTGATTACCGCCTGAAAGTGCCGAAACCGGTGAGTCCATTGATGGAGCTTTAACTTCCAGCTCTCTTAGCGATGCCAAAACCACATTGTCTTCACGTTTGCGGCTGATGAATAACCCTTGGCTGAATTTTCCTAGCGCGCTGACTGATGCATTTTCCCGAACTGAGAGTGTCATCATGAGGCCCTCACCATGGCGATCTGCAGGAAGGTAGGCGGTCTTTAGAAGTAACTCTTTGTTGCCGATCTCTTTACCATTGACGATAATTTTTCCGGCGTGGGAATCAAGACCGACCAAGGACCTCATCAATTGGCTTTGACCATTTCCGACAACACCGGAAATCCCGATAATTTCACCTTTGGAGGCGGCAAAGGAAACTTCGTGGAAATCATTACTGGAGAGGTTTTCAATCTTTACAAATTCGCCGTCGTTGATAGAGCCATCATGCTTTGGCGGGAAGGTCGACTCTAATTGCCGTCCAACGATCTTGGTCATGATTTCATCGTCAGATATTTCGCTGACATTAGAAGTTCCGCGACCTTTTCCATCGCGAAGAATCGTGACTCGATTCGCGATCTCACGAACTTCCGCCAAGCGGTGGGTAATGTAAATAACAGCTGTACCAGCCTGGGCGATGGCATGTACTTTCTTAAAGAGAATTTCGACTGATTCTTGCCCTAAAGGTGCGGTTGGTTCATCCAAAATTAGGATCTTAGGGTTGATGGCAAAAGCTTTAGCTAAATCTAATAAGTGTTGCTGGGCGACCGTTAGGGTCTCAACGCGATCGCGGAGACTGGCAGTAAATCCAAATTCATCGAGGATCTTGCGCATTGTTTTTTCGGTTGATCCTTCAGACATCAAAAGACTTTCAGGAACCGAGATCATAATATTTTCGGCGATCGTTAAATCCGGTAATACCGCTGGATGCTGATGGACGATTGCTAGACCAAGCTCAGTAGCTAACGCAGGCGTGATATTAGCAATTTGGGTTCCCATGATTTCGATCAGCCCGCCATCGGCTTTAAGAGTTCCAGATGCCACATTCATTAACGTTGATTTACCAGCGCCGTTTTCTCCCAATAGCGCATGAACTTCTCCGGGGTTAACTTCAAACGAGACATCGGTTAAAGCTGCCACGCCAGAAAAATTCTTAGAGATGTTTGAGAGGAGAAGAGCTGAGCTAGACACAGAGGTCACCATTCCGTTGATTTGATACTTATGTATAACTAATTATGCAGGTACTTGGAAATTGGAAATCAGATTGGCCATGGATTCCCGTGGCCAATCTGACTCCGACTTGTTACTAGTTGGTCTTCAACTTAGCTTGTGCTGCACCACTCATCTTTGCTGAGAGGTAGACATCGCCAGGAAGATCCTTGCGGCACTGGACAGGTGATGGCTTGCCAGAGACGGAATCTTCGAAGGCTGTTGATGGGTAGGCCTTTTGTGCAGGAACCTTTCCACCAGTTGCTAGAGCGATCGCCCAGTCTGTTGCCAAACGGGAGTGGTCGTTCTGTGTAGAGATAGTCATCATTTTGAAGTTTGGCTGGGTAGCCTTGTTATCTGCGTAGAAGCAACCGAGGACGTTTCCGTCAGAACCGGCAATTGCAGGTACTTTCCAACCAGATGAAACAGCGGCTTGAAGAGCTGAAACAATTGATGGACCGAAGTCGGTTGTGATTACATCAATGTTTGGATACTTAGCAATAGCAGCAGTCAAAACTTCCTGTGCCTTGCCTGGATCCCAGTTGGTTACTTCGTATGGTTGTGTTCCAATGAACTTGTACTTTGGATCGCTTCCAAGAACGCTTTGAAGACCCTTTGCCTCATCGACGCCTTGGCTGTTCCCAGCTGGGCCGGAGAGTGAAAGGATGTTTCCACCGTTTGGAAGGTTCTTCTTGATCCAATTACCCCAAAGCTTGCCGGCAAGTACGAAGTCGGAACCGATAAAGATGTTGTAATCCTTACCAGCTACGCCGCCAGCCCACACACGGTAAGGGACGGTTACAACGCCTGCCTTGAAAGCAGATCGAAGTGCAGGAAGCATTGCTTGTCCAGAATCTGGGAATACAACGAGAGCCTTTACGCCCTTAGCAACCATTCCCTTGATATCTGAAATTGCCTTGTCGGTCTTGCCTTGGCCATCTGCGTAGTAAAGCTTGGTTACATTTGGACAGAGCTTAACTTCTTCGCGAACAGCGGCGGTTGTTACTAGACGCCATGAGTTTCCACCAAAACCATCGGTGAATCCCATTGTGATTTTCTTAGGGCCGCACCAAGAAGGTAGCCCAGCAGCACTGCTGGCGGTTGCAGTAAGAGTAGATGCGGCCATAACCGCAACTAAACCAATGCTACTGGCCACGACAGCGGCTCGAGATTTAAACCGTATCAACTTACTTCCTTTCGTAGTCGTGCGGCAACCATTGACGCACTAATCGGTGTCCTCGCAGACTCCGAAATCTATTTACGCGCTTGCGGAACTCAGAGTTCTCGATTTGGAATTTCGCATCAGCTTTTGGCGAATCGAACTCCAATTGACGGCATAGATTGCGATGCCAATCATCAAACTCAGTGAAATTACTAGTGTGCGAACGCCATATGGCACGCCAAGCGAAAGTACGAACATATCTAGTTGCTTAAGAAATAGCGCTGATATTGCCGATGCTGCAGGAAAGCCACGACCACCTAAAAGTGAAGTACCGCCGAGAACTACGACAGCAACGGAAGGCAAGACATAATCGTCGCCTTGATATGCCGTAGGTTGCGAAATTACGCCACCCAAAATTATTCCGGCGATGCAATAGAGAATTTGAGCGTTGACATAGGCGCTCATCTGGTAACGGCCGACTTTTAAACCGGCGGCCCGAGCGGCGCGAGCATTTGCGCCGACCGCTTCAAAACGGCGACCGAAAACAGTGCGCTTCAGAATTACCGTAACGATGATCGTGACAATCACACCGAACCAAATCGAATGTGGTAATCCGAAAATTTTGTTGTTTGTAAAGTTTGAAAGACGTTCTGTCGTGCGTCTCGGGCTGCCACCGGATAGCCCCATCATTACGCCATAGAGAATGGCATTAGTTCCAAGCGTGGCAACGATTGAATTTAGTTTGGTCCGAGTAATTAGAAAGCCATTTATAAGTCCAGTGATGATCGCAGCGCCAAATGCAGCCAAGACTGCTGGGATCAATCGATTATCATGACGATCAGGTCCCCATGTAACGATCACAACAGCAAGTGAGACGGAGCCGGCGACTGATAGATCAATGCCGCCTTGTTGAATAACCATGGTCTGCCCTAAACCAACGATTGCCAGTGCGGCCGCAAAAGGAAGCATTCCCATCTGAGCGATTCGACTCACGCTTGTTGGAGCTATTAGAGCGCTTGCTAGGTATAAAGCGGCAAGGCCAATCAAAACCGTTCGCATTCCACGAGAGATCTGAATGCGAGAAGATTTCTTGACATCGCGGCGATCTACAGAGCTCATTCACTGCCTTTCAACTTGTCTTGTTCACTGAGACTTTACACATGGCTACACAGTGTTAACAAGGGATTACGGGTAACGGTTTGACTACGTTTTCGTTATAAACGTGAAAAAGCGGCTCTTAACGCAGAAAACGGAAGAGGTTGGCCATATCTTGAGCCTCAAATCCGGCTGCACAGGCTTGACGATAGAGATCCTCCACCGCCCAGGCGGCTGTGAGTGAGACTCCACTGCTCATGCCAAAGTTTCGAATCAAGCCCATATCTTTGACGACGGTATCAATTCGCATGGCAACGGGGGTGGATGCGTCAAGGAAGGCTGAACGCTTGTATTTAACAAATGGGGCTGCCACCACACTCTCCTCGAGGACGTCATAGGCCTCCTCGGGCGCAATCCCAAACTTTGTTGTTAAAGCTAGGGCTTCCCCGACCGCGGCATTGAGGCTGTGCACGATCAAATTCACCGCTAATTTCATGGCTTGCCCGGCACCAGCTTCGCCGAGGTAGACAACCTTTTTTGCGAATATTTCCAGAATTGGTCGGATCACTTCAATTCCATCTACTGAGCCGCTGGCCATCACGAGGAGTTGATGGGCGGCGATGGTGGCCGTGCTCCCAGAAACTGGAGCATCAACGAATCGAAGGCCAGCCGTTGAAATTGAATAAGAAAGCGCCTTAGCTGCTTCAACCCCACTGGTTCCCATGTCAACAATTACTAAGTTGCTCGCCGCTTTTTCAAGGATCGATGGATCGGAAAGCAGAACAGATTGAGTGACCTTGCCATCAGTAAAGGTGCAAATTGCAATGTCGGCATCCCTTAAGGCATCCGAGACCGTTGTGGCAACCGTGACCAGATTACTTTCAAGCGAATCAGAAAGTGAATCAGCGCTCGCTTTAGTTCGATTCCACAGTGAGAGGCGAACGTCGGCTTTAACTAATTCGCGGGCCATCGCGGAACCCATTTTTCCAGTTCCTAAGATTGCAACTTTATACATGTTTAGGGGTTACCAAAATCTTTCCGGTTGCTTTGCCGGCAGCTAACTCTTCAAACGCTTCAGCAACATTTTCCAGTTGAATAATCTTCTCGGTAAGAAGCTCGGCAACAGTTCCGCTTCTGAGTAAATCCAGAGCATCGGGCATGTCATCGGCGCACACATGTGCGACCGTGGTCTGCATTGTTACCTCGCGTAAAACCGCATCGGCAAAAATGAGTTCTTGTGGTGTCTTATTGAGACCCATCATCATCAAGGTGCCGCCCATTTTGGTGAGGCCCAGAGCTCGAGCTAGTCCGCCGGGTGCGCCTGACGTTTCAAATACCACATCGGCTTGCGCCGGGTATAGCGCCTTAATATCAGCCGGCGAAATATCGCGGTCGATCAAAATCGTTTTACCTGCGCCAAGTTGTTCTGCTGTCTTGAGTCGATTGGCATCGATATCCACGGCGATAACTTCTACGCCGTATTCTTGAAGGGCAACGCATACGAAAGATCCAATCGCGCCGACACCAAGCACAATCACAGTGTCACCTTTTTGAACACCAGAACGGCGCACTCCATGAATGCCGACAGCTAGTGGTTGAGCAAGAGCAGCGTGTTCATCCGAAATATCATCTGGAATGGGGATACATATATTGGCAGGAGCTGCCACAAACTCTGCTAAGCCACCGTGAAGACTCAATCCCAGTGTGTAGTAATGGGCACAGAGGTTGGTACGACCTTCTTTGCAACGTTTACATTGACCGCAAGCAACTCCAGCACCGCAAGCTACGCGCTTACCAATAAGCGCTTTCGCATTTACTCCAGCTTCAACGACGGTACCAATGAATTCGTGGCCCAAAATTGTTGCCCCAACATGTTTGCTGTTGGGATGTGGACTCTTTAGCGGAACCATGATCTGACCCTTTGCAAATTCGCTAGCGTCAGTTCCACAAAGACCGTTGTAAGAAACTTCAATCAGCACATCGTTCTCACCGTAAGTTGGTTTTTGTACATCTTCAACTCGCAGATCGTGCAAGTCATACAAAACAGCCGCGCGCATTGTTGACATTAAGAGGCCTTGTTTGTGACGTGAACTTTGATCTGACTTTTATCGTTATAGACCGCTTGGTAGGCCTTATCAGCATCGGCAAGATCAAATGAAGATGTCACGATCGATGAGAGATCAACTCCGGTACGGGCTATAAAGCGAATGGTTTCTGGCCAAACCCCAGGAGAGCCAATAATTCCTCGAACTTGCAGTTCCTTAGATTGGATCAATCCCAACTTAGCTGGCGCTTCGCCACCGACGCTGATTCCAATAATTACTATTCGAGCGCGAAAACCGGCAACTTCGAAAGTACTTGCCATAGCTTGTGGTTTTCCACTGGCATCAATAACAACTGATGCGCCGGCACCCTTGGTTACCTCACTGACCTGAGCCAAGAAATCTGTTTTGGTTGGATCGACAACAACTTCAGCACCAAGGCCGAGTGCAATTTTCGCTCGGGCTTCGGATGGTTCGGCAACAATAACGCGGGCGCCTTTCGCTGCCGAGGCGGCGATAACCCCAAGGCCGATAGGGCCAGCACCGAAGACCATTACGGTGTCGCTGGCATCCATATTGTCGGCACGAACAGTGGCGTAGTAACCGCAACTGAAAGGTTCAACTAGTGCGCCTTGCGTGTAAGAGACATTATCTGGAAGCTTGTGCAACCAATCTTGTTTTGCAACGAAGAATTCAGCCATTGCACCGCTGATACTGAAACCAAAATGTTCCTGGCCAATTACGCATTCACCAACGACACGGTCGCCAACTTTGAACTTGTTGACCTTCTTGCCAATTTCGATTACTTCAGCCGACCATTCGTGTCCTGGGATGACTGGATATTCGAAGGGAATTATGTAGCGACCTTCGAGCAGTTCGATATCAGAATGGCAGATTCCAACGGAGCGGCTGGCGAGCAAAACCTCGTCATCGGCAATTTTCGGAATTGCGATTTCATTGACGGCCATGGCGCCTGGGCTGGTGAACTGAAGGGCTTTCATTTTCACTCTCATTCGGTCGAAGTTGCAGGATTAATTGGGAAAATATCTGGATATAACGTACAAATAGGTCACTTTTTTAAACTAAAACCATGCCGCCATCAATCATGATCGTCTGCCCGGTCATGTAATCGGAATCCTTAGAGGCCAGAAAAAGCGCCATGCCTTGGAGGTCTTCCGGCAGGGCGGCTCGACCTTTCAGGATCCCCGCACCAAATTCATTCATCGCCGAATCTGGCTCTTTCGCCTCTCCGATATCGAAGAGATCTTGGTTGAGCGCAGTCCAAAGCGGCGTATCTACAACCCCGGGGGCAAATGAGTTACAAGTAATGTCATATTTTGCGAGTTCGCGGGCAGTTGCTTGGGTAATGGCATTAACAGCGAATTTGCTAGCGCAGTAAGGGGTGAATGCTGGATAGCCCTGTCTGCCGGCGATCGAGGCGGTATTAATAATCTTTCCACTCTTATTAGGGATCATATATTTGGCGCCTTCTTGCGTGCAGATCAAAACTCCCAGGCCGTTAACGTTCATGATGGCGTTCCAATTTTCTTCGGTCACTTCCAGAAGTGGCATTGGCTTGTTGAATCCGGCGTTGTTAAAGAGAACATCTAGTCGGCCAGCCCACTCAACAAAGGTTTTGAAGGCAGCTTGAACTTGATCCCGCTTGGAGACATCGCCAGTCAGCGCGATCGCCTGTCCACCAGAGGCAGCAATTTCGGCAACAACAGCATCGGCCGCGGACCTATTTAGATCCATTACGCCGACTTTTGCGCCTTCGGCGGCAAGAATTTTGACGAAGCCCTTGCCGATGCCACTGCCAGAGCCAGTGACGATAATTGCTTTCCCAGAAACTCTGCCCATGGTCATCCCCTTTGATGGAACCGATGAAGAAGTTAACTCTGAGCAAATTTAAGCACCGCGGCGGCAGAGCGTCAAGCAACTCTTAACATTGAGCGTACCGATTGGGCAGACTCTTCTCTTTTTGTGTAGTCTCACATAACATCAGTAGTGAGAGCGGAAACTTCAAGGCGAGAACGAGGAGTGAATTATGGCTAAGAACGCGCTAGTAGTTGGCGTTACGGGAATCACGGGAAACAACATTGCCCATGAATTACTAAAAGCGGGCTTCACTGTTTACGGACTCTCGCGAAAGGCTGGAATCTCAATTCCTGGGGTAAACCATATTTATGGCGACGTTCTTGATCCAGCAAGCGTCAGCGCTGCGATTGTTGGGCTCGATATCACTCACCTCTTCTTCTGTACCTGGTCGCGTCAAGCGACCGAGGCTGAAAATATAAAAGTGAACAGTGCCATGATTCAAAACACTGTTGATGCCCTGAAGGTTATGAAGAGCATGGAGCATGCAGTTCTAATCACCGGCCTTAAGCATTACCTCGGACCATTCGAATCCTATGCCGCAACTCCAATGGAGACGCCATTTAAAGAGAGCCAAGCGCGTTTGCCAATTGAAAACTTCTATTACAACCAAGAGGATATTCTTTTTAAAGCTGCCGCCGAGCAAGGATATTCGTGGTCGGTTCATCGCCCACACACGATGATTGGATGGGCGCTAGGAAATGCAATGAATATGGGAGTCACCCTCGCCGTATATGCCTCAATCTGTAAAGAGACCGGCGCGCCATTTATTTTTCCAGGTTCAAAAGAGCAGTACAACGGCGTTACCGATGTAACGGATGCCAGACTGTTGGCCCGTCATGCGGTTTGGTCAGCAACTTCGCCTAGCGCGAAAAATGAAGCGTTTAATACCGTTAATGGCGATGTATTTCGTTGGCGTCAACTTTGGAAGTTACTCGCTGATTTCTTTGAAATTGCAGATCCAGGATACCCAGCTGAAATTTCTCCACTAGAGCCAAGAATGAAAGATGCCGATCAAATCTGGGAGAAGATCGTTGCCAAATATAATTTAGCGCCATACAAAGCATCTGAAATCGCATCTTGGTGGCATTCCGATGCCGACCTTGGCCGTCAAGTTGAAACTTTCGCCGACATGGGTAAGTCTCGCAAAGCTGGATTTAGAGAAGTACAAGTAACGCCGGATTCATTCACGGAACTCTTCGCACAACTTCGAGCGGAAAAAATTATTCCATAACCGAAATTAACGAAGTTAAGTTTTCCATCGAGGGAGTTAATTCATGGCTCTCGATCCGCTGAGCTAATTCGAGAACCTTCGAATTAGCTGGCGATGCCAAACCGTGTTTATTTCGGGTTTGGATTACCAGCCCATTTATCTCATTGACCTCACTGTGCCTGGATTTTTGCCAATCCTGCAGGATTGTTGTTGTGGAATTTGGTAGTACAAATCCACTCATTAAAGTGTCGAGGAGCGTTTCTACAACTTGCTCTTCTGATTCAACCGCTTTAGCGGTGAGTCCAAAAATTGGGAGAATCGGATTTCCCTCTAACAAGGTGGCAGCCAGCGCTTCTTGACCACATTTGATCATGAATTGGTGCATGGCCGGGATTAAGACAGCTTCACGCATCGGAATTCCAAGAATTGCTGTGGGAACCAATGTTGTGGCATTACTTACGATTTTCATCCATTTCGTTGCGCGAATATTTGAAACGATATCGACAGCGCCGCTATACCGAAGCAAGGAGGCAATCTCTTCCTCTCTGCCAACGGTTGAATTATCGAGACTGCCCACAGCGAACCATGATCGGGAATGGTTCGAATGCCGTTCAACAACTCCAGGCTCAAACATGGCCGAAGTAATTTCAATTACTGCTCCCATAGTTCGGTGAATTCCAACTGCGCTAGCAATTGCATCAACACTCATGCCATTTTGGACGCCAACCAATAAGCCATTTGATTTCAAGTGCGGCTCGATAAATTGGGCAGCCCAACCGGAGTCGTAAGCTTTCATCAGCATCAACACGACATCGAACTTCTTGGTCAGAGTGGCTACTTCACAAAGGTGGAGGGTTTGGACTTTGGTGGTCAGGGATTCACCAGGCATATTCACCTGGATCCCATTTTTTCGCATAGCTTCAACATGCGAGGGCCACTGTTCGATAAAGACCACATCTTCACCAGCGCGAGTTAGGTCAGCGCCGATTGCGGCGCCATTAGCTCCGGTACCTAAAACCGCGATTCGTTTGGCGCTCATTCTTCTCTCGATTCATAACTGAAGCTAGTTGCTTAACGGTAATATAGTTCTAAACCATAGGGAGAAAAATGATTCGGCATATTGTGGTCTTCCACTTAAAAGCGACTGAAGAGAACCAAATTGAAACTGATTTTCGAAACATTAAGAGCAAGCTGGAAGCGCTAACCGTGGCACATGAAGGTATCAAACGCCTCGATGTGTATCGCGGTGTGGGGTTAGTTGATTTTCACTGGGAGGTCGTCCTAGTTGGCGACTATGAAACCCAGGCCGCTTTGGATGCGTATCAAGTTCATCCACTTCACCAAGAATTTGTAAAATGGGTTGCGGATTACATTAGCGATCGCGTCGCTATTGATTATTTGGTGTAAACACTCCCGGATGATTACTAAGTTCCAGTCGTGTCCGCCGAATATGGCCATACAAAATACGTTCGGCATCTTCGGAATCTCGCTTCTTGATTGCCGAAAGCATTAGGTGATGCTCGTAATGTGCTGGTTTGAAGCCATCAGACGCCAGCAGTTTTGTGTAAGCCCGGCGATAATGTTGAGTCGTGTTCCAGAGTCGATGAACCATCTCACTTAGAAGCGTAGTTTGGGCACCTGCATAAGTAAGTAGATGGAATTCGCGATCGAGCTTTAGAAAAACTTCAACTTCCTTATTCTTTTCTAGTTCCTTAACTATCTTTGAAAGCTCGGCTATTTGATCATCAGTTAACCCCGGGATACTCAATCTAAGAAGCAACGGTTCGATTCGCTCTCTAATTTGGTACATCTCTTCACATTCAGCCAAACTCAATTCCGAAATCCACGCACCGGTGTGAGCCACCAGATTTATAAGGCCATCCGCTTCTAGCATTCGAAGCGCTTCTCGAACGGGCGAACGACTGGCGCCAAATTGCGTCGCAATATCTTCCTGACGAATTCGAGTGCCGGGTGGATATTCACCCGAAAGAATTTCCTCTTTTAAGGCAGCAGCGATTCGGTGGCTAGTAGCTAGATCACCCTCGGAACTTACCGACATTAATTGCTCCTACTTCTCTGGCTGGCTGGGATGCCACAGTTTAACGGTGGCATCTTTTTCATAAGCCTTACCATTAGGAAAGCTAACCAATTCAAATTGCATTCCCCAAGGTGATAAAAAGTAGACCCAACGCTGTCCTTCGCTGGCGTTCTTGCTAAAAGTTGGCTCACTTAGGATTTGAACGTCATTCGCTTTTAAGTAGTCGAGGGCAGCATCAAAATCATCGACGTAGAAAGCCAGATGATGACCGCCGATATCGCTGTTTTTTGGTTGTGGTGCGGCGACATCGAATGGTTCGTATTGGAAGACTTCAAAATTTGGACCAGTTTTGCACCGAAAGAACCGCAGTTCTCGCATTACGGTCCGAGGATGCACATTCAAATGTTCCAACATCCAATCGTCCTCGCGAACAAATGGCCCGAGTGCGTAGACCAATTCGCAGCCAATTACATCTACGAAAAACCGCGTGGCCTGTTCTAAATCAGGGACGGTGAAGCCAATATGTTCGGTGCCGCGAAGCCCAGGAAGTCCGGCCATTGTGCGCTCCTTTGTTGGTATTGGATCCAATCCTAGGCATAAATGGCAAAAAAGGGGAGAATTATTGCCAAAAACCTTGTGATTGGACTCAATCTGCCAATACAGTTGAGCCTTGCTGGTGCGCCCCCTGCGCGGCTCAATGAGGAGTAGTTAAATGACTGAACATGTAGCGCTGACACCAAGCCAACCTTGGGTGGAACTTCGTACCACTGCCGAAGATTGGAAAGCGGCCGATCCGCAATTGCTTGCAACGATGCTTGGGCAACTCCATTTAATTCGCGCCTTTGAAGAAGCGGTTTTGGAATTAGCTGGTGAAGGTTTAGTTCATGGTCCCGCTCACAGCAGCATCGGTCAAGAAGGTGGTGCGGTCGGGTCCATTGTTGGAATGTCGAGTGCAGATGGCGTTAATGGAACGCACCGCGGTCATCACCAATTCTTAGCAAAAGTTATTGAATATGTTTCACAGGGAAAGTTGGATCTGAAGAATTTAGTTACGCCGGAACTTCAGGTTGTTTTGCAGCGAACTCACGCTGAAATTTTGGGGCTAGAGCAAGGCTACTGCGCTGGTCGTGGTGGCTCGATGCACTTGCAGTACTTCGAAGCTGGCGCATTGGGAACCAACGCAATTGTTGGCGGTGGCGTTCCACTGGCTGCCGGAAATGCTTGGGCGCAAAAACGTGCCGGTACAAATAATGTAACAGTCACATATTTTGGCGATGGCGCGGTAAATATTGGCTCAGCGTTAGAGAGCATGAACTTAGCTTCTGCTTGGAAGTTACCGCTCTGTTTCTTTATCGAAAATAATCTATATGCAGTTTCAACTCACGTCAGTGAAGTTACTGGCGAAGCGCGGCTCTCTGCTCGCGGGCTTGGGTTTGGGATTCCGTCCTGGCGCGTTGATGGTATGGATCCATTAGCCGTCTATCTAGCAATGCAGGAAGCAAATGCTCGCATGCGTGCTGGCGAAGGTCCTACGGTTATTGAAGCTGAGGTTTATCGCTACTTCCATCAGAATGGTCCATTCCCAGGAAGTGCGTTTGGGTATCGAACCAAAGAGGAAGAGGCGCATTGGCGTGCTCGTGACCCATTGCTGCGAGTTGCAACTGAAATGATTGCATTGGGATTGATTGATCAAGCAGGCGTTGACTCAGTTCGAGAGCAAGCGATCGCAGCGAACAAGATTGCAGTTGCTGCTCTGGTGGAAGCCAATCCCGATCTACCTGGAAAGCGCCGGATTCGTCCAGAACTTTGGCCTGATGTGAACTTTGTAAATATTGGAGTTCGTGGCGATGCGAGCGAATTGCACGGAGCGCGCACCTTGGAACCGACTACTTATGCCGGCGCAACCAAGAGCGCTAAATTCGTTGATGCCGTGGCCGCCGTTCTCGATCGCCGCATGGAAGAAGATGAGCGAATCATCATCCTTGGTGAAGATATCCACCGATTAAACGGTGGCACAAATGGCGCTACTAAAGGACTTTCGAAGAAATATCCAGACCGAATTTTGGGAACCCCAATTAGCGAAAATGCCTTCATGGGTTTAGGTGGCGGCATGGCACTGGATGGTCGCTATCGCCCGGTCGTTGAGTTTATGTATCCCGACTTTATGTGGGTCGCAGCCGATCAGGTCTTCAACCAAGTTGGTAAGGCTAGGCATATGTTCGGCGGAAAGAATCCGGTTCCTTTGGTACTTCGCACCAAAGTGGCAATGGGTAGCGGCTACGGCTCGCAGCACTTAATGGATCCGGCCGGCATCTTTGCTACTGCTCCAGGATGGCGAATTGTCGCTGCTTCTACTCCTGCCGATTACATTGGATTAATGAACGCTGCACTCAAATTGGAAGACCCAGTTCTAGTTTTAGAGCATGTTGATCTGTACCAAGATTTGGGCGAGATTCCAGAGACTGATTTGGATTATCAAATCGAATTTGGGAAGGCTAACGTTCGACGCTCTGGTAGCCAGGTTACAATTCTGACTTATCTATCAATGGTGAAACATTCTCTGACTGCAGTTGAACAAGTAGGAATTGATGGTGAGGTAATCGATCTTCGTTGGCTTGATCGCGCCAGCTTGGATTGGAACACTATTGAAGCCAGTATTAAGAAGACCAATAACGTTCTGATAGTGGAGCAGGGTTCAAGAGGAACTTCTTATGGTGCCTGGTTGGCCGATGAAATTCAGCGCCGATATTTTGATTGGTTAGATCAACCAATTCAACGCGTAACGGGCGGGGAAGCTTCACCAAGTATTTCAAAGGTCCTTGAACGCGCTGCGATTGCTGGAGTAGAAGAAGTTGTAGCCGGTCTTCAGATTGTTAAAGCTGGATTTGGCGGTGCAAAATAACATGGCAACCGTAATGAGAATGCCAGAAGTCCTGGCCAACGCGACCGAAGCTATTATTTCCAAGTGGTTGATTGCCGAAGGTGCCAGCTTCACTGTTGGTCAACCGATCGCGGAAGTAGAAACCGAAAAGGCCATAGTTGAAGTAACCGCTGAAACCGATGGAATTTTGGGTCGGTATTTAGCAAAGACGGGTGCAACTACCGCGGTTGGTGCACCGATTGCAGTACTGCTATCGGCTGGCGAAGGCGAGGCCGATATTGCTAAGGCGCTTGCCGCTGAAGCAATTGAAGTTGCGCCAGTTTCTGCCGCAGTTGAAGTTGTTCAAAGTGCAGCCGCACCAGTCGAGGCTGCACCAGTCGAATTCACCGGAGTACGGTTATTTGCCAGTCCGCTTGCTCGAAGGTTAGCCCGCGAGAATGGAATCAACGCCAACTTATTAAAAGGCACCGGCCCGGGTG
>Ga0194061_1000623_pt1 | contig 21297 bp, 26 predicted proteins | sample SepL2221m_MetaG_FD_163423 | JGI IMG/M metagenome (GOLD analysis project Ga0194061, IMG submission 163423) | Anoxic zone freshwater microbial communities from boreal shield lake in IISD Experimental Lakes Area, Ontario, Canada - Sep2016-L224-21m | ecosystem: Environmental > Aquatic > Freshwater >... | reverse complement strand
GTCTATCTGGTGGCGTCGTCGGACATCTTTCGTAGTGCGCAAAAGACTGCCTACCGCCGAGCCGAGCTAAGACACAAATCCTTGCGCCTGTCACTGGAAAGCAAGGCCGCGGAACTGCGACGCCAGGTGCGCCAGCAATTGGCGCTGTTGGGGGAGGCACAGCAGCGCATCACCTTGCGCCGCCAGCAGATCAAGCAGGCTGAGAGTAAATTGGCTTTGGCCGAAGTAAAGTTCTCTCACGACATGGCCGACAATTTTTCCCTGCTGGAAGCGGAGACCGAGCTGCAGCGATCGCGTTTGAACCTGCTGGCGACAGAGGCCGAGTACGCGGTGGGCGTTTACAACTTGAAGGCGATCGCGGGACGCTTGCTCGACGGGTTTGCGCGCCCGGCCGCGAAGCGGAGCGAATAAGATGAGCCTGACCCGAAAAATGCGCATCGCCATCGGCCTGGGCATTGCCTTGGCACTGATCACCACTTGGACGGCGCTGCACCAGCGAGAGCTGCCCGGCGAACAGAGTCTGGTAACGGTGGAAAAAGGCAGCTTCGAAATTCGCGTTGACACCGTTGGCGTACTCGACGCCGGGCGAGGCTTTCAGGTGGCTTCGCAAATGCGTGGCGACCGCGGCAAGATCATCCAGCTGGTTGAGGATGGCGCGCGCGTTGCCGCTAACGACGTGCTGCTGCGTTTCGAGCCATCGCCTTTCGAGGCCGACATTCTGCGTCTTTCCGGGGAGCTGACGAGTCGCACGGCGGTGGTCGAATCGATGGGCCAGAGTCTTGAGGTGGAAAAGTCGCAAGCAGAAAAGACCGTCACCCACGCCCAGTTCGAGCTGAAACTAAAAAAGCAGGACTATCAACGTTATCTCGCCTACATCACCGACCTGCAGGGGCTGAAGAAGAAAGGGCACCAAGTCGAGAGCGAAATCATTCAGGCGCAGCGCAAAGCCGAGCAAATGTTCACCGAGCTGCAAAAACTGGAGTCCGATCTGGCGCGCCAGGAAAGAGAGGTGGTGTTCAAGGTCGCGCACGCCATGGCTGACCTGAGCAAAGCGCAAAGTGAGGCCAATACCGCCCGTGAGACGCTGTCACAGGCGCGCGCGGATATGGCCAGAACCGAGGTGCGGGCACCCAGCGCCGGCTTCGTCGTGCTCAATGAGTGGTACCAGGGCAACCAGAAGCGCAAGCCGCGCGCGGGCGACACGGTTTTTCAGGGCCAGCCGCTGCTCTACCTGCCGGACCTTTCATCGATGCTGGTGAAGAGCCAGTTGCGCGAGGAGGACCTGCACAAGATCAAAACCGGGCAGCCAGCCAGCGTGCGCGTCGACGCCTACCCCGATGCCAGTTTTCAGGGTGAGGTGGACAACATCGGAGTGCTCGCGGTGGAGTCGGCCGAGTCGGGCAGCATCGGCAAGCACTTTCAATACACGGTGAAGCTCAAGGGTACAGATGAGCGCCTGCGCCCCGGCATGACGGCCCGCGTCAGCATCATGTCCGACCATGTCAAAGACGTGCTGAGGATCCCGGTGGCGGCATTGTTCCAGGACGACAAGCAACGCTTCTGTCATGTGCGCGTGGGTGGCAGGCTGGAGGCGGTGCCGGTCAAAATCGGGCGCAGCAACGAGGACTGGGTAGAAATACGCGAGGGCCTGTCAGTCGGACAGCAAGTCAGCCTGGTGAAGCCCTGAGCATGGCCGCTCTGATCGAGGTCCAGCAGATGGCCAAATCCTATCGCCGTGGCACGCAGGAACTGAGAATTCTGCGTGACCTCGATTTCCAGGTTGAACGGGGCGAATTTGCTGCCATCATGGGCGCCTCGGGCTCTGGCAAGTCAACCCTGCTCAATATCCTTGGTTGCCTCGACCGCCACAGCTCGGGACGCTATATCTATGACGGCCACGACATGTCCGGTCTAGACGACGCAGCCTTGTCGCTGTTTCGCAGCCGCGAAGTCGGCTTCGTTTTTCAGGGGTTCAACCTGGTCTCGCAATTCTCGGTTCTTGAAAATGTCGAACTACCCTTTCTGTACGCGCCAGACTATTGCACCGACATGCGCGCGCGCTGCATCGAGGCGTTGGCGCGCGTCGGCCTTGCGGCGCGCCTGCAGCACTTGCCCAGCGAATTGTCTGGCGGTGAAATGCAGCGGGTCGCCATTGCCCGCGCCATCGTCATGCTGCCGCGTCTGATACTCGCCGATGAACCGACCGGCAACCTGGACTCGGCGACCGGTGGGCAGATACTCGATATTCTGGAAGATCTGAATCGCAATGGCGCCACCGTGCTGGTAGTGACGCACGACGCCAGCATCGCGGCCAGGGCACAACGACAGTTCAGGCTTGAAGATGGCCACTTTGCCTGATCGTTTCACGCAAGGGCAGCGCAAGGTCGAGGCCCACTTGCGCTACGCTGCCCGCTCGCTTTGGCAGCACCGATTGCGCGCCCTGCTCAGCGTGCTGGGCATCGTGTGCGGTGTCAGTTCATTTGTCGCCATGATCTGCGTCGGTGAAGGAGCCAAGCGCGAGACTTTGGCGCAAATCGAGCAGCTCGGCACGAGCAACGTACTGGTGCGCGCCGCCACCATGAGCGGCGAGCAGACGGTCGAGGCTCGCCAGCGCGGCTCGCGCGGGCTGGAGCTTGCAGATGGCGAGCGCCTGCGCAACAGCATCACCCGGGTCGCTGCGGTTGCCGCCGTTCTTGAAATGAAAGTGACAACGATTGCGTTGTCGCGCCAAACGGCTCCGCAAGTGCTGGCAGTGACACCGAATTTCGGCGGGGTTCAGGGACTCGATGTTGCTGCTGGCCGGTTCATCACCGAGGCCGACTCGACCGAGCGAAACCTGGTCTGCGTTCTCGGCCATGGCCTGGCCCAGAGCCTGGGTGCAGCAGGTCGACCGGGCGGTCTGCTGCGGTTGCAGAACTCCTTGTGCAAGGTGGTCGGGGTATTGCAGCGTTTTGAGCGCAAGACGGGCAAGAACAGCGCCATTGCCGTGCGGGATTTCGACAATGCTGTGCTGGTGCCGCTGGGTGCAGTCGGTGTGCTCGCCGGTGGCCGCTCGGGCGCCGTCAGTGAACTGGTGGTGCGTCTCGCCACTGCGGATGATGTGTTGCCGACGCTTCCCCTGATTCGCCGCGTGCTGGAAGTCAATCACCGCGGTGCTGACGATTATCGTATCCTCGTGCCGCAGGAGCTGCTGCGCCAGGCGCAACGCACGCAGGCAACTTTCGATGCGGTACTGGGGAGCGTTGCGGCGATTTCACTGCTGGTGGGAGGGATCGGGATCATGAATGTGATGTTGGCCAGTGTTATGGAACGCCGCCGCGAGATCGGCATCCGCCGTGCCGTGGGCGCAACACAAAAGCACATCACCCTGCAGTTCATGACCGAGACCGTTCTGCTGACCTCGATTGGTGGTCTGCTCGGCATTGCTGTTGGCGTGCTCGGTACCGTGCTGCTCGGCGTTGTCACGGGCTGGGCTACGGCGATCAGCGCCTGGGCCTTGTTGCTGCCACTGTTCATGTCGGCACTGACGGGACTGTTCTTTGGCCTTTACCCCGCCTTGCAGGCGGCCAAGCTGGATCCGATTGCGGCGCTGCGCTATGAATAACACCTGTTTGCGTTTTATCTTCGTCTGGCTACTCTGCGCCGGACTACTCTATGCCGAATGCGCCGTAGCCCAGGACAAGGCCGCCGAAGAAAGCTGGGAGGTGGCACCCGACTTTGAAAAGCGCAGGCCGATGACCATCGCCGTGCTGCCCATGGACAATCTCTCGTTGGAGGAAGGAGTCGAGGAGGCGCTCTACCAGCAGGTCTATCGGCGGCTGACCTCGCGTGGTTACGCAAAGGTCTCGGTCGATCACGTTTCGGAGGTGATGAAGAAGCTCGGGGTCACGGTACCCGGCCTGCTAGGCGGTTTTTCAACCATTCAGCTTGGCAAGGAATTGCACGCCGACGCGTTGCTGCTGGGGCAGATTGAGCAGGCAGCGAGCGTGCACCAGGCGGTCTACGACGCGGTCGTGGTGTCTTGCAGTCTGCGCTTGATCGATGCCCAAACCGGCAAAACGCTATGGCATGCCGAACAGTGGCGCACCGCGCACCGACAGTGGGCTCTGGATCCGTTCAACATGCTGCTCAACACAATGGGCCATGCCAATGCATCGCGCGAGGACCGGGTGGCCTATCTGGTTCAGGAGATGCTCAAGACCCTGCCCAAGGGGGCAATCCAAATTGACACGGGCGACCTGCTCAACCGCGCCAGCGTCATCAAGCCTTGACGATCGAAAGGGCAGCGGCAGGCAAGTTTTGAAGCTCCAATAATTCAATTTATTCGAATCTTTGCTACAAGTAATTTGAATTTTTTTGGTTAATTGACGTCTTAAACTTCTACCCATCTCAAGCCGTTTGCTGCTTGACGGGTGAATTTTGACAAGCTGCCTGCAATGATTACCGCCCCTGCTTCCCGCCGTTACCATGGCTTCGCCATCGCCATGCACTGGATACTCGCCATCGCGCTGGTAACCATTTTTATTTTGGGCCACTACATGGCCGACTTGCCATTTTCGCCGCATCGGCTCAAGCTTTATAGTTGGCACAAATGGGCCGGTGTCACGATCTTGATCCTGTCCGCAGTGCGACTGGCTTGGAGACTCACGCACCGGCCACCGGCGTTGCCGCAAGCCGTCACCTTGGCCATGTCAGGCTGGCAGACGCAGGCCTACCACGCCACCCACATCGTGATGTACGCACTCTTCTTCATCGTTCCGCTGATCGGCTGGTCCTACAGCTCGGCGGCAGGCTTTCCTATCGTACTGTTTGGCGTACTTCCATTGCCCGATTTCGTAGCCGCAGACAAGGCGCTGGCCGATCTGATCAAGCCCTTGCACGGTTTGACAGCCAATGCGCTGGGCGCGCTGGTGCTGCTGCATGTGGGCGCCGCACTCAAACACCATTTCATCGACAAAGACGGTCTGCTGGACCGCATGCGCCCAGGTCGTTCTTGAACAAACCCACAACGCACCTGAACCAAAACGGAATCCAAACCAATGAACTCTTTTTTTCCTACGACGATAGGCGCCACAGTCCTGGCTTTACTTGCTTCCATGGGCGCAAGCGCCGTGCAGGCTGACCAGAAACTGCTGCCCGCGCAAAGCGAGATCACTTTTGTGAGCAAGCAGATGGGCGTCCCGGTGGATGGCCGCTTCAAGAAGTTTGACGCGCAAATCGCCTTTGACCCGAGCAAGCCCCAGAGCGGCAAGATTGCCTTCACCATCGACATCGCCAGCGTCACCCTGGGCTCACCCGAGCCTGACGCCGAGTTGCCCAAGACACCATGGTTCAACACGGCAAAATTTCCCCAAGCTACATTCCAGTCCAGCAGCATAAAAGGCCTGGGCGGCGGCAAGTTCGAGGTCTCGGGCAAGCTCGCCATTAAGGGCAACACGCAAGACGCAGTAATCCCGGTCACGCTGGTGCAGGCCGGCCCTTCCACCACCGCCAGCGGTGTGTTCACCATCAAACGCCTTTCCTACAAGATCGGTGAAAACGAGTGGGCCGACACGGCCATGGTCTCCGACGACGTTCAGGTCAAGTTCAAACTGGTGCTCACCGGCGTTGCTAAATTCTGATTTTTTCCTCACCCCTGTTTTTTTTCAATGGAGCAATTCACTATGCGCAAATCCCTAATCGGCCTGGCCGTGGCCGCCACCTTGGCATCGGGCCTGACTCACGCCGAATCCGCCTCGTATGGCATTGACCCGACGCACACCTTTGTGACCTTCGAGATCGGCCACTTCGGTGCGTCGGTTAACCGCGGGCGTTTCGACAAGAAGGAAGGCTCCATTCAGTTTGATCGGGCTGGCAAGACCGGCAAGGTCGAAATCAGCATCGACACCACCTCCATCAACTCGGGGACCGCCGCATTTGACAAACACCTGCAAAGCGCCGACCTGTTCGACGCCGCCAAGTTTCCTGCCATCAAGTTTGTGTCGGACAAGTTTGTCTTCAATGGCGACAAAGTGGCTGAGGTATCGGGCAATTTGACGCTGTTGGGCAAGACCCAGGCGGTTACCCTGAAGGCCAACCAGTTCGCCTGCTACCAGAGCCCCATGCTCAAGCGCGAAGTCTGCGGCGGCGACTTTGAAACCACCATCGACCGTACAGCATTCGGCATGAACTATGGTGTGGATTGGGGCTTTCCAAAGAACGTGCGCCTGGTGATTCAGGTCGAAGCCGTCAGGCAATAATCAGGCAAACACGTTGAACCTGGCGGCCAGTTGCTGCAGGCTCTTGAGCCTGCCCCAGGGCATCCCAGCAGGTGCAGCATTGAAGTCGAATGACTGTGCCTTCTGGCGTTCGGCCTCGTCGCTGAATTCACGCATCGCCGAAACGGCCAGCGCTACAAAGTCTGGTTGTTTAACAACGCCCGTTGGTTGAGGTTTGGCGACCAGAACACCATCCTTGTTGAGCGTGATTTGGGTAAAAACGCCAACGTTGCGATCTACCGCGCGCTGGTGATCGGCGGCCTGGCTCTCGCTATCCAATTGTGGATCGCTGCCAGCCGCGAGTTTACGGCCGTCGGTGTAGGTCTCTGCAACGGGCTGACTCGCTTGCGAAACGCCCCGGCCAGGAAACTGCACTTTCAGCACGACACTCTCGGCCCGTACCAGATCACTTTGTGAGGCAGGCGCGGGCGACTGAGTCGGCGGCTTGCTCAAACCTGTGTGCGAGGTGACGTCAGATAACGCATCGTCCGAGGCGATAGGCGTGTTGCTACTTGGAAAATGCAAGTGGGTAAAGCGGTCGATTTGCATGACACATCCCCGATCAAACAATGAATGCACCGAGTATGGGGAGACGAGAAACTAGTCAACGCAGAAATAAAGCCCAATAAACCGGGCATTTCCAACGGTGCGATGACTTTCGCCAGAACTGAAGACGCCTAGCGCAACGTCAAGTGGAAAAACTAGACGCCTGGGCCCCGGGTTTTCAATACGATCCGCGTAAATAATCGGTCGTAGGCTGGGTTGGGCGGGAACTTACCGCCCAGCGGATCCATATTCAACTTGAAAGCGGCATCCAACTCCCGCCAGTCCACATCAGTCAATAGCTTTTCGGCGGCGGGCAAAATCACGGTTTCTTCCAGTCGCATGTGCTCCAGGTAAAAATCTAGAAAACGTAGGGCCGTATCCACAAACGCCTGCATACGCGAATCACCCAACAACTCCCAGGCCAAAAGCAGGTGCTGCAATTCCCGCACCGCTTTTTCACCTTGCTGGTGGTCGCGGTCCAACTGCTCAATCAACTCCTGTAGTTCAGGCGCCACGATAACCACACGAGGAAACAACAACTCAGTCTCTTTGGTGTGGTGCAGCCGCTCGGGGAACTCATCGATATAAAACAGCATGGCCCGCAGAACATCAAAAAATTGCTCCGGGTTGTTGATCGGACCCCGAATCACCTGAGCGCGCATGGAGCGCAACATGGCGCCCAACGAAGCGTGCTCATCGCGAATGATTTGCAGACTGGCGTGTTTCATGGCGGTCTCCGATTTAGTCATCTTTTGCGCAGTGCCCCGCATGCTCCAACCATGACTTTACCTCAGACCCATAGCCCTGACGAAGATCAATGAATGCACGACTAAAGCGTCGACCGCCTGTTTGCATGCCTGCGATGTGCGCAAAAGCGCATTGACTATGCATTGAATCTGATACGCTTTGCCCCGATCTGATTATTTTAGAAAGGTGCACACCATGTCCGAAACCCCAAACTCCAATGTCAGCTCCCAGGAAAAACTGGTGACCGACATCCGCGCCGTCATTGCCGATGCCGAGGAAATATTGCTGGCCACAGCCGACCAGACCGGAGAAAAGATCGCCAGTCTGCGCGCGCGCATCAAGGAGCGCGTGCTGGACGCCCGCATCCGCCTGGACGCTGCCGAAGAAGTGCTCATCGAGAAGACCCGCGCTGCCGCGCGCGCCACTGATGACTACGTGCATGAGAATCCATGGCAGGCTGTGGGCATTGGTGCGGGCGTCGGATTTTTGCTGGGCCTAGTCCTGGGTCGTCGCTAATTCGTTCAACAGCCAACCGTGAGCCAAGCCAACGAGGAACCCGGCGCTTGGAGCGCTGCCAAAGCCAAAGCGGTCACACTACTGACCATAGGTCAAACCCGCCTGGAGTTGCTCGGCAACGAACTGGAGGTGGGGCGTATCAGCGCCATGCGCCAGCTTATGCTGGGATTGGCACTGAGTTTTTGTATTGGCTTGGGGGTCCTGTTGACTGTCATTGGCCTGACTCTGTTGTTCTGGGAGCAACGCCTGCTGGTGGTGGGACTGACTGGTGCGCTGATCTGGGCACTGGCCCTTTATTTCTACTTCGCCTTGCGCCAGGGTGCCCAGAAAACTGAGCCGCTTTTTAACGCCAGCTTGGCTGAACTACAGGAAGACCTGCGGCAACTGAAAGCCGCTACTCGACATGAACGAGCGCCAGATTGAGCTCTATGTGCAGCGCGGGCGGCTGCGTGAACGCATCAGCGTCCAGCGCGGCCAGCTTGCCCGCGAGCTAGCGCCGGTCAGTAGTGCCCTTCAGGGTATTGACCGCACCCGTACTCAGCTGCGCTTGGCGCAGGCTTGGTTGGTTCACCACCCGACCACCGTAACGGCAGCTGTGGTTGGCCTACTGGTTTGGCGGCCACGCTCGGTATTCAGTGCTGCACGCTGGGGCTATTCGGCCTGGCGCAGTTGGGCCCGCCTGAAACAGTGGTTTGGACTTGTCGGATAATCGAAACATGGCCCCAGCAGATACACCTAACCCCAAAGCAGATGCTGCAGGGAGTGAGCCCAAACCCGTTTTTGATCCTGATAAAACACTCTCATACCAGTCCCGCATGAAACGGGCGCCCAGGTGGTTTTCGTCTTTTTTGGCCAGCAACAGTCGGGAAAAAAGTCGCATGCGGCGGGAGTTGGGAAAAATCAAAGGTGCAATCCCCTTGCTGATGAAGCCCCGCAATGGCAGTAAATGGACCACTCAAGAAAGGCAGGAACTCCAGCATATGCTGCGCGCCGCGTCAGCCGTCTACCCCTACCTGATTATTTGGGCACTGCCGGGGTCTATCGTGTTGCTGCCGTTCCTGGCCTGGCATCTGGACGCCCGCCGCAAAGACCGCGAGCGCAAGGCCGCCGCAGCGCCCCCGGCTTAACATTTCCTGATGCAGTAGATGCGCGCGTGGATGCGGCCTATAGAACTCGCCCCATCCCATGCAGCGCGAATCAGCACTGTTATCGCGGCTATCACCCAGCAAGAAATACTGGTCCTTGGGAGGATCAGGGGGCCAAGCTACAACGTGAACGTCCACCCCTCAATCAATGCCCCCGGTACGCGCGAACCGCCCAGAGCCCGGGTGTAGTAGGTGTCACAGGCCGGGTCAATGTCGGCCCAGTCGGTCAGCGCCAGCAGTTTGGTGCCCAATGCTTCGTACAGACTCTCGTCCCAGCGCAGGTCGTTGATGGGGCCGACGATTTCACCGTTTTCCACCCAGAAGCAGGCGTAGCGTGTCATGCCGGTTACACGGGCCGAGACCGGGTCGCTCCAGTTCAGGTAGTGCACGTTGGAAAGGTACAGGCCGGTGCCGATAGCCTGGAGGATGTCGCGCGCAGACAGCGTGCCGCAGGCCACATCCAGGGAGCGGGGTGCCTCGCCCTCTTCGGCAGCGTTGCCAGTCAAGCCATATTCCTTGGCGGTGCGAGAACTCACCAGCAGCGTGCACAACTCACCGGCCTGCATCAAGGGCAGCAGGCTCTCGCTGACCTCGCCCTGGCTGTTGAAACGTGGCGTCAATGCCAGGCCAAAGTTTTCGCTAAAACTCAGCAGCGGGGAAAAATGCGCTTCGCGTTCAACCCACTTTTTAAACGGACTGCGCCCCTGCTTCCAGGCTGCGGCCGACAGGGCATTCCAACCCATGATGCCCAGCACATCGGCAAACGCACGCGGCGCGAGGTAGGTACGGTACTTCCCGGGCTTCACATTGACGGTGGGGCGCTTGAGTTTGTCCAGCAGGTCACGCGTGTTCGCCAGGTTGGCGGCCCAGGCTAGCACGTCCCAGCGGGCACCGGCATAGCTGCCCTTGGCGGCCTTCGGTCCATCGTAAAGAGAGTAATCCAGAAAGAAACTCTCGGTGGCAAACCAGTGGCTTTGCCCGGCGGAGTTGCGGTTGGCGCGGATGACCACGCCGCCTGCGTACAAACCGGCCAGATCACAGCCTTGTGCGGCCTCCAGAATGGCGGGCACCAAATCCAGGGGCGCCACCAGCGCGCCAGGGAACTCTTCGTCGCTGTTGCCGTGGTTGACGACGGGCACCTGATTGGGGTCCACAGCCAGCACCGCCACTTCTGCGCGGCAGGCTTGCAAGACACCGCTGAGCTGGTCGCAATCTGCATCCAGACTACCGCTCAAGGTGCAGGACTGCTTGACCGTGCGACCCCGCGACTGCAATTGCAGCGACAACCCAATTTGCTGCACATCGGTGTTCTGGCGCACACGATTGGCGTTGATGCGCACATACAGGGTGTCCTCGGCGCTCAGGTTCAGCGTGATGGCCTCTCCTTCGGTGAGTTGCCCCAATACGTGTTTGGCGACGGCGTCAAAATGAACCCTGACGGTGTTCATGAAGTGGCTCATGCTGCACCCCCAAACACTTGCACGCCCTTGAACAGGCACGGTGGGGATGCGTGCCCGACACGGATCACCTGGCTGGGTTCGCCCTTGCCGCAATACGGCGTGCCATAGGCAGTAGTGTCTTTACCCACACCGGCCAGTCGGTTCCAGAAGTCCACCGTTACGCCGCGGTAGTTGGGGTTGCGCACTACACCGGCGAGCTTGCCATTGCGAATGAGTTGCCCACGCTCGCAGCCAAACTGGAACTTGTTTCGGTAATCGTCAATCGACCAGGATCGGTTGGTGGTCATCAGCACGCCGGTCTCCACCTGTGCAATGAGTTCATCTAGCGTCGAACCGCCGGCTTCCAGATTCAGGTTAGCCATGCGGTCAATGGGTGCGCGGTTCCAGGATGCCGATCGGAAATTGGCGACTCCCGGCAACCCGCTGCGCGCTTGGGATTCCAGTGAGCCCAGGCCGCGGCGCAATTGACCGCCTTCGATCAGGAGTTCGCGTTTGGCCGGATTGCCTCCGTCATCGAACGCGTAGCTGGCGAACTCATGGCGCACACCGGGGTCGAAGCTCACGTTCATCAGCGGTGAGCCGTAGCGCAGCGTTCCAAAGTCGGCCGCCTTCACAAAACTCCATCCCGCGTAATTGCGTTCGTCACCCAGAATGCGGTCCAACTCCAGGGGGTGGCCGATGGACTCATGGATCTGCAGCATCATCTGGTCGGGCATCAGAATCAGGTCCATGGTGCCAGTGGGGCAGTTCTCGGCGGTCAGCAATTCCAACGCCTCTTCAGCAACACGTTGGGCCTCGGTCGTCCAACGACTGCGGTCAAATGCTTCACCGCCCATCTGCGCGGCGTTGGACCAAGTGCGGGTTTGCGACTCCAGCCCCTCTGCCGCGGTAGCCGACAGGTCGATGTTGACCATGTCGAAATTCTGCTCAACGGCCGCACCATTGCTGGAGAAATAGGCCAGGCGGGTCTGGACGGTCATCACTTGCGCGGAGCGGTTGACCAACCGAGCCGAGCCCTTCATCGCCGCACTGGCGGCGCGCAGGCAGTCAGTGATTTCAAGAAGTGACGTGGCTCCCAAAGGCTTGTTACGCGAGCTCTGGTAGTGCCCGATCGATGCCGGACGTTGCGCGGGCGTGAATCCATGCGCCTTGTAAGCGCTGGTGGTTTTGGTGGTTGCAATGGCGCGATCAAACGCACGCTGCAAGCCCTCGGGGGTGGTATCGGCAGTGGCCGAATAGCCAAAATGGCCATTCACCAGTACTTCACACATTGCGCCCGCTTCGCTGCAGGTTTCGTTCTTCTCCGGCATGTCGTTGCGCACGCATCGCGAGGCCGTGGTCTCGCTGGAGAAGCGCACGCCGGCCCATTCGCTTGATCGCCGTGCGTGGGCTAGGGCTTCTTGTGCAAGAGAGTATTTGTGCTGGGGCATGCTGCTCCTGGAGTCAGGGATTCAATGGTAGGGTGCAAATGTCGCACCGTGCGTGCAACATTGTGCAACGGCTGTCCGGTCCTCAAACCCTGGGGCATTAAAACCCGCCGCAAAAATCCGGCAATCGGCATTCACCCCTTCGGCTTCCAGCGCTTCAACAACAGCGCATTGGTCATCACGCTGACTGAACTCATGGCCATGGCCGCACCGGCCACAACCGGGTTCAGGTATCCAAAGGCCGCCAAAGGAATACCCGCCACGTTGTAGGCAAAGGCCCAGAACAGGTTCTGGCGAATCTTGGCCACCGTGCGGTCGGAGATGTCCAACGCTGCGGCCACCAGGGCCAGGTCGCCGCGCATCAGCGTGATGCCCGCTGCGTGCATCGCGACATCGGTGCCGTTGCCCATGGCCAGCCCTACGTCGGCGGCGGCCAGCGCCGGTGCGTCGTTTACGCCATCGCCGACCATGGCGACGGTGCGGCCACCGGGATTGACGACAGTGCCCGATTTCAGTTTGGCCACTAGCGCCGCCTTGTCGCCGGGCAGCACCTCGGCCATCACCTCACCCGCCTCAGGGTTCAGTCCCAGGCGGCGACCCATGGCTTCTGCTGCACCCCGGTTATCGCCCGAAATCATCACGACGTGGATGCCGCGCGCGCGCAGGACCGCCAACGCTTCGGATGCGCCGGGCTTGGGCTCGTCCGCGAAGGCCATCAGGGCGCGCAGAACCAGACCTTGTCCCGTGCGCTCGGCCATGGCGGAGACGGTGGCACCTTCGGCTTGCAATGCCGCCGACTGTGCCGCCAGCGAACCCAGGCTCACGCCCAGCTCATCCATCCAGCGCAGGCTGCCGGTGCAGAACTGGCGGGCGTCCACCTCGCCCTCCGTGCCGCGCCCCGGCACCGCCTGCAACTGCTGTGGTGCGACGATGGCAATGCCTTCTTCCTGGGCGGCGGCCAGCACGGCACGGGCCAAGGGGTGGTCGCTGCCGCTTTGCAGGCTGGCAATAGTTCGCAGGACCTCAGCCTTTGCCGTCGTATCTGGAACCAGCAGAACGCTCAGACGCGGCCGCCCCATGGTCAGTGTGCCGGTCTTGTCAAAGGCGACCACGTCCACCTTGTGCGCCAACTCCAGCGCCTGAGCGTCCTTGATCAAAATACCGTGCTGCGCCGCGACACCCGTGCCCGCCATGATGGCTGCCGGTGTAGCCAACCCCAAGGCGCAGGGGCAGGCGATGACCAGCACCGCCACGGCGTGGATGACGGCGGTCTCAAACGGGTGGCCGGTCAACCACCAGCCCAGCAGCGTGGCCATCGCCAGCACCAGCACCACCGGCACAAATACAGCGCTGACCTGGTCCACCAGCCGCTGAATAGGCGCCTTGGCGGCCTGGGCGTCTTCCACCAGCCGGATGATGCGGGCCAGCACGGTGTCCACGCCCACGGCGGTCACCTGTAGCACGATGCGACCGTCACCGTTGATGGAGCCGCCGGTGAGCTTGTCGAGCGCATCCTTGCGCACCGGCAGAGGCTCGCCGGTGAGCATGGATTCGTCCACCTCGGTGCTTCCCTCAGTCAATATGCCATCCACCGGGAAGCGTTCGCCCGGTTTGACGACGATGCGGTCCCCCACCATTACATCAGCAACTGGCACATCCACCTCGCCATCGCGCCCCAGCCAGTGGGCCACATCGGGCCGCAGCGCGTGCAGGGCGCGGATGGCGGCGGTGGTCTGGCGCTTGGCGCGCGCCTCCAACCATTTGCCCAGCAGCACCAGGGTGATGACCATCGCCGAACCTTCAAAGTAGAGATGGGCCATGACTCCCTCAGGCGCACTGAGCCACAACCAGACCGACAGCGCCCAACCCGCCGTGGTGCCAATGGAGACCAGCAAATCCATGTTGCCGCTGAGCGAAAGCAGGGAGTGCCAACCGGCCTTGTAGAAGCGCGCGCCCAGAATGAACTGCACGGGCGTTGCCAGCAAAAACTGCAGCCAGGCCGGCAGCATCCAGTGCTGGCCAAACAGGTCGCCCACCATGGGCAGGGCTAGCGGCGCAGATAGTAACGCGCCTATTGCCACCGGCCCAAAGCCGGCCCATTGCGATACCGTTTCCAGCGCGTCGACCTGGGCGGGGGTGCGCACCTCATAGCCCGCAGCGCGCACGGCCCGGCGCAGGCGGGCCTGCATCTGCTCACTATCGGCATACACAATGCGTGCCGTTTCGGTGGCCAGGTTGACCGCCGCCTCCTGCACGCCCGGCACTTTTTTGAGGGCGCGCTCTACCCGGCCGGAACAGGACGCGCAGGTCATGCCGCCAATGGCGATGTCCATGCTTGCGGTTGTGGCCTGGGTGGTAGCGGGATCAGAAGTAGCGTGGGTCATGGTCGGTAGCGTAATGCTTCTCACCATGGGAAGGTCAAGCTTTTTGAACACCCATTAAAAATCGACTTGACTTTCCCACCATGGTAAGGTTCACACTGACAGCCTTTCAACACCAAAATCCAAAGGATTCCCCATGAACCAGACCTTTACCGTGACCGGCATGACCTGTGGTCACTGTGAAAAAGCCGTCGTGCAAGCGCTTCAACAGGTGGACCCGCTGGCTCAAGTCAGCATTGACCGTGCGCAAAACCGCGTGCAGGTGGAGTCGACCCAGTCTCGCGAGGCGCTTGCAAAGGCCATTGCTGAAGAAGGTTATGCAGTCGCTGCCTGAAGGTCCGGTCGCCATTGGAGAGGCGGCACGCCGCTCCGGCGTGTCGGCCAAGATGCTGCGCCATTACGAGTCTTTGGGACTCTTGGGGCAAGTGGTGCGCACCGAGAGTGGCTACCGCCAGTACACGGCGGCTGATGTGCACACGCTGCGCTTTATTAAACGCTGCCGCGATCTGGGTTTCTCCATGGCAGAGATTGCCGAGCTGGTAAACCTATGGCAGAACCGCAGCCGCGCCAGTGCCAGCGTGAAGCACATTGCGCAAAAGCATGTGGATGAGCTGAGCGCCCGCATCGCCGCCATGCAGGCCATGCAACGCTCGCTCCACGACCTGCTGCAGCACTGCCATGGCGACGCCCGTCCGGACTGCCCAATTTTGGATGACCTCGCGGGAGGCAAGGCAAGGCTACACTGCGCCCATGATTGACCCCTGTTCGCTGTACCCCGCATTGGCCGACGTGCAACCCGCGCTGACCACGCTGGGGCCTTTTGCCGGCCCGATGGCGGTGCCAGTTGGCACGGTGCTGTTCGACGAGAACGCGCCATGCCAGGGTTTCCCGCTGGTGCTCGAAGGCGAGGTCAAGGTGTCGCGCCACTCCAGCGATGGCCGCTCGCTGGAGTTGTACCGGGTGATCCCTGGTGAACTGTGTCTGGCGTCCAGCGCCAGCCTGTTTCGCGGCCAACCGCTTGCGGCCAATGCCGTTGCCACCAAGCCCACCACGCTGCTGCTGATTCCTCCGGCCACCTTTCGGCAGTGGCTGGAAACCCCGGCGTTTCGCAACGAGGTTCTGGGCCTGTTTGCCGAGCGCATGGCCGACCTGACCGGTCTGATAGACGCAGTAGCTTTTCAAAAGCTGGACCAGCGTCTGGCAGCGGCATTGTTGGGCCGCGGGCAAGACTTGGTGTTAACCCACCAGGAACTTGCTGATGAGTTGGGAACGGTGCGCGAGATTGTGTCGCGCCTGTTGCGCCGCTTTGAGCGCGAAGGTTGGGTGGAATTGGCGCGCGAACGCATACAAATTCGCAACAGCGCCGCTTTGCGTGCGGTGGCCGCTGCCCACTCTTGACACAGAATGGGAGATATTTTAAGATGCATATTATATGCAGCTTAAACCAACACTCTCAAAGCCCGGTACCCGCCCTGTGCAAAATCTGATCCGCCTGGAAGAACCCACGGACCCCAAGGGCAGTCCACCGAACCTGCACGCGTTCCTGGAACTGGGTTTTCGCCCGCTTTACATGGCCGGCACGTTCTGGGCATTGGTGGCTATCGCCGTCTGGGTTTATGCGCCTCAAATACTGACAGGCCCCTTGAACGGCATTGCCTGGCACGCGCACGAAATGCTGTGGGGCTTTATCGCCACCATCGCAGTGGGCTTTTTAATGACAGCCGGAAGTAACTGGACCGGCATCAACCCGCTGCAGGGACGCGCGCTGGCGCTGGCCTGCACTCTGTGGGCGGCAGCACGCGTGGGGTATCTGGTTCCCGGTGAGACCGCGTTTTGGCTCGCCATGGCAGCCGAACTGGGGTTCTTTTTGCTCGCATCTGCCGCCATGCTGCGAGCGGTGGTGGTCTCCAAAAACACGCGCAACTATGCCGTTCCAGGCTTGCTGGCCGCGTTGGGCGGCATTAACGCGCTGTATCTACTGACGGCGCGCGCCAACGACTACGCCCTGCTGATGCAGCGTTTCAATGCCGGCATCACCGTCATGGCGCTGATCGCCCTGCTGATCGGGCGGCGCGTCATTCCATTCTTTGCCATGCGCGCAGTGCCGGGTTTGAACATTCCAAAGCACACCGAAACCGGGTGGGTTCAGCTGGGCGCATGCACGGTGGCAGCATTGAGCCTGCTGCTGGGCTTGCAGTGGTTAGGCGCATTAGCGTTGGGCCTGGCCGGTGGTTTGGCTCTGGTGCAAGTCATCAGCTGGAAGCCGCTGGCCGTACGCGCCAATGCGCTGCTGTGGATTTTGTACGTTGGCTTTGGCTGTGTTGGACTGGGTCTGGTGCTGGCGGCACTGTCCGCGGCCGGTATCTACCTTCCCCGGGTGCTGGCGGTGCATGTGATTGCCATGGCGGGTTTCTCGGTCATGATCCTGGGCATGGTCACGCGCACGGCGCTGGGCCACCTGGGCCGCCCTCTGGCAACAGACCGCACCATGCATGCCAGCTACTGGCTGATGCTCACTGCTGTGGCGCTGCGCGTTGCAGCCATAGCCCCCACATCGGCTACCAGCACCTTGTTGCATCTGGCCGCGGCCGCCTGGATTGGCGCGCTGGGGCTGTACCTTTGGCAGTTTGTGCCCATGTTGATACGGCCCCGGCTGTAGCGCCTGGCGCTGTGTGACACAAGTCACATACAAAGAAATGGAGAAGGCATCCAATACAGACTTCAAACACCAACCCGAAGGATGCACCCATGAAACTCAACGTCGGCGGCATTGACCGCATTGTCCGCATCGCCGCTGGTCTGGCCATGATCGGTCTGACCCTCACTGGCAACATCGGCGTGTGGGGCTGGCTGGGCGTGGTTCCATTGGCCACCGGCGCTATCGGTTGGTGCCCACCCTATGCGATTTTTGGCTTCAACACCTGCTCGATGAAGAAATAGGCACAGCCAGGGCAGCTATCCTTTCGATAGCTGTTCACGCATGTTTTACGGGGGCTACGGCCCCTTTTTGCATCTATCACTGGGTCAATCGGATACCTGCGCGACGGCTAGGCTGCTACGGTCTCTCCGCCCAGCACTTCGATCAGGTCGGGGATCAGCTTTCTGAGTTCGCCAGTGGCAATAGCCACGTCAGCGTCAAAGTTATCGTCCTTGCCATCGCCCGGGCTGGATGCAGCACCTTCAAACACCGTTTCCAGAAATGCCAGCTTCTTGAGCTGCATCGCCTCGGTCAGCACAAACGACACCCGGTCGCTCCAGGTCAGGGCCAGGCGGGTGGGCATTTTTCCCATGGCGATGTGCTGGGTCACCTCATCGGTATCGAGCGCATGGCGGGTGTAGCGCACTACGGCGCGTGACTCGTCTGCGGCCTTGAGCTCGCACTCACGGTCGACGCTAAAGTCCGGTGGCGCTTCCTGGGTCGACAGCCACAGGGCCATGGCGGAAGCAGGCGAGGTCTGGGTGTTGACCAGTTGCACCACCAGTCCGTCAACGGCCTTGATCAGCCAGGTCATCACCTCATCGGCCTTGGCCGAGCTGCCTGCGTCGGTCAGCAGAAAACCAGCAGCCGGGTCCACCCACACCTGCACGCTGGACTGCTTGGTAAAGGCCATGGGCAGCAGCGCCAGACGGGCGTCTTCGCTGATGTCACGTTTTTCCTTCTTGCCGGGTTTGCGCCCGGTAGTGGCCTCGATATGGTCCAGCTGGTCCTGCACCTTGCGCTTGACCACCGAGCCGGGTACTACTTTCACTTCCATCATCAGTTTGAGCAACCACTGGCCACCCACCACTTCAACCATGGGGCCGTGGGCGTGTCCGCGTGGCTCCACCCAGCCGACCGACTTTTCCTGCGATGCACCGCACTCCACAAACTGGGCCTTTCCCAGCGCTTCCTCCAGGGGCTCCACGGAAGTAGGCCATCCTGCCACCAGGCGGTAAATCATCAAATTCTTGAACACGGTTTTGCCTTTTAATACGATTGGTTTTTCGCTTGAGGGCTGTATTGTCAACGCAACCCGGAACCCTCAATATCATGCAACTTTACAAAGTCTTATCCTGCGGCAATACGGGCGATACAAGGGGCGCGCACACTGAGAATCAGCCTGATCGCAATGTCTGCGTCAGACACTAGAAACCAAAAGGAAATCACCATGAAATCCGGACTCAAATCTCTCGTCCTCGCGGGCTTGCTGGCTAGCGCCGGTTTTGCCACTTTTGCCCAACCCATGGGTCAGGGCCCAGCCGGCGGACCCATGATGGGCGCCAGCAGCCCCATGCAACAAGGGGGAAGGATGGGCATGCGCGGCCAAATGGACTCTGCCAAAATGGAGGCGCTGGTCACCAAACGCTTGGCTGATTTAAAGTCAAAGCTCAAGATAGCCAACGAGCAGGAAGCCGCCTGGACCACCTTCACTGCGGCCATGAAGCCGCCGGCCGCCATGGACCATAAGCGCCCGGACCGCGCCGAGATGGGCAAGCTGACCACCCCGGAGCGCATTGACAAGATGCACGCCCTGCGCACCGAGCGAATGACCGCCATGAATGCAGCGATGGACAAGCGTGAAGAGGCAACCAAGACCTTTTATGTAACCCTCAATGTCGACCAGAAAAAGGTGTTTGACGCTGAACATGCCCGTCTGGCGGCGCACCTTGGTGAGCACCGTGGTGGCCGGATGGGGATGGGCAAATAGGTTCAGGCTAGCAGGGTCTTAAGTTCGCCGCTGGCGATTATTTTCTGGACCTCATTGGCACCCCCCACCAGGGTGCCTTTCACAAAAACCATGGGAAATGTAGGCCAGCCGGTCCATAATTTGAGCGCGTTACGTTCGCGCCACCTATTCAGGTAGTTGCCGTATTCCAAGTAGTGGTAGGCGACTCCTGCCTCGTCAAGCAGTTTGCGGGCTTTCTTTGGAAACGGATTCAGCCCCATACCCACCACCACTACGGCATATTGAGACACGGCCCTTTGCACTTCCCCTACGATGGCCTGTTGGTGGTTTGCTACCAGCTCACGGATGGCTGGGTGGATATGCGATTCGTCGAGAATATTGCGCGGCATAGAGGGCCTTTTTGGGTAAAGGCTGCATTATGGAGGGACTAGCGCACAGTTGCGGTACTCCCTTGATCCGCATCAAGGCGCTATAGTGCTCACAGTCTTACACTGCGCCGCTCGCGAACCCACCACCATGCCACTGCTCCAAGCCACACTTCCCACCGTGCGCACCATCACACCCTGGCGACCTTTGGTTTGGCTAGTTTATGGCTGGCGCGACATGATACAAGTGGGTTGGATCAGCTTTGCACACGGGCTTGCATTGACTGTTGTGGGCGCTAACATTGTGGCTATCGCCCAGAGCCGTTTCTGGTTGCTGGCCGGTGCACTGTCCGGTTTTATGGTTATCGCGCCGGTTCTGGCCACAAGCCTGTACGCCCTGAGCCGTGCGCTGGAGCGCGGGGAAACAGCCAACCTCAGCGTGGTCACCAAAACCTGGCTCAACTGGCAAAACAACCACTTCAATAAATGGGGCAACGACTACTGGTGCATGCTGCAGTTCGGCACCCTACTGGCACTGGCGGCAACCGGCTGGGTTTTGACATCCGCCGCGCTGATTACCCTGCTGGCACCGGCACCCATCCTGGGACCCATGGATTTTGTGCAGCACGTGGTGCTGGCAGAGGATGGCTGGCTGTTTGAGTTGTGGCTGGCCATGGGTGGCATGATGGCCGCTCCACTGTTTGCCTCCAGCGTGGTGTCCATGCCCTTGCTGCTGGACCGGCGCGTCACGCTCATGCAAGCCGTGCTGACCAGCTGGCAAACCGTCATCACCAACCCGGTACCCATGGCCCTGTGGGCGGCACTGATCATGGTCTTCACGCTGCTCGGCCTGGGCTCACTGTTGCTGGGTTTGATTGTCGTTATTCCCATGCTGGGTCACGCCAGTTGGCACGCTTACCGTGATCTGGTGGATGCATCGACTTTTCCCACCCATGACTCCATGCCAACACCGTCCAACGAACCCGGAACACACTGATGTTTGGTTTTACAGAAGAACAGATTGCCGGCTTTGGTCTCACCTTCGGGGTGGGAGGCTTCATGCTCTATATGCTGTTCATCATCGGGCACCTGGCCTGGGAGTCCAAAGCCGGAAAGTTTGGTACGTTTGTTATTTTTCTGGGGCTAGCATTCGGGATGGTGGGCTTTGTCGCCAAGTTCATCATCCAGTGGTACATGGAGCACAAGTAGGTTAGGCAAACGGCCGGATCCCAATCAACCAGCCGTGCAAGTACAAGGCAAATGCCATCCAGGCCAAGCCTCCTGCGGCCACCGATAGAGCCGTTGCTGGTAGCGTACCGGTAGCGTACTGCAAGCCTTCTGATCGGTCTCTGCGCCTTGAGGCAATGAAGTCCAGTACGCCCCAAACCAAAAATGCACCAAACAACGGTACGTGTGCCAGGTTTCCATTCGCCAACAAGTGGGCTAGCGCCCAAAATTTGACTGCCAGCACCATGGGGTGATGCACGTGTGCCTTGATGCCGTTGCGCGGCACATAGGCAGCCGCCAACAGGATAAATGCCGCCAATGTCAGCAGCGAAGCTGCATGGCGCATACCCACAGGCGGCGTCCACAAGACAACAGGCACTTCACGCGCAATGCCAAAACCATAGATGATCAGCACAAACCCGATGAGCGACAGCATCGAGTAAATTCCCTTGTAGGCACCTTCACCCAGGCGTTTCAATGCCTGAGTGCGCCAGCTATCAGCAAAAATTCGTATTGAATGAACGCCCAGAAAAACAATCAGTCCAGCAATCAGATACGT
>Ga0194061_1000619_pt1 | contig 21367 bp, 19 predicted proteins | sample SepL2221m_MetaG_FD_163423 | JGI IMG/M metagenome (GOLD analysis project Ga0194061, IMG submission 163423) | Anoxic zone freshwater microbial communities from boreal shield lake in IISD Experimental Lakes Area, Ontario, Canada - Sep2016-L224-21m | ecosystem: Environmental > Aquatic > Freshwater >... | reverse complement strand
CTTTCAGTTCGTCATTATGTGTGTCCGAACGGGGACTTGAACCCCGAAGCCCTTTCGAGCACTAGCACCTCAAGCTAGCGCGTCTGCCAATTCCGCCACCCGGACGAGTGAGGGGCCACAATATCAACTCTCAAGCAAGGAAACCAAATACAGGATTTTCGCTGTCAATTAGGCACAATAGGGCCATGACTAGCAATGAGACAGATGATCTGGCGGCATTTACTCTTTCCGATCTTGAACGCGACGCGATCAACCTATGTCGAGAGATGATTCGCATCCCGAGTGTGAATTACGGGGACGGCAAAGGCGATGAAAAGGATGTTGCAGCTTTTGTAACCGCGAAACTTGCGGAAGTCGGTATCGCTTCAAAAATTTATGAATCGGCACCTGGTCGTTGCAATGTAGTCGCCACGATAGAAGGAAGTGACGCAACACGTCCTGGGTTGGTAGTGCATGGGCATATCGATGTAGTCCCTGCCAATGCCGAGGATTGGTCTGTTGATCCATTTGCGGGACTTATCAAGGACGGCATGATTTGGGGACGTGGCGCGGTAGATATGAAAAATACCGATGCAATGATTCTGGCGATTGTTCGTAAATGGGCTCGAAGCGGATATAAACCGCCACGACGAATTCTGCTTGTCTTCTTCGCCGACGAGGAAGCTGGCAGTATTTACGGCTCACGCTGGATGGTTAAAGAGCATCCAGAAGTCTTCGCTGGATGTAATGAAGCCGTCTCAGAAGTTGGTGGATTCTCGGTAACGGTAGGTGACAACAAACGTCTCTATTTAGTTGAGGCGGCCCAAAAGGGTATTCATTGGATGAAATTGACGGCACATGGCCGAGCCGGACACGGATCGATGATGAATAACGAAAATGCGATCACTGCATTGTCTGTTGCAGTTGCCAAGATCGGAGCACATGTATGGCCACAGCGTTATTCAAAGACAGTCAAAACTTTCTTGCGCCACGTAGCGGCAGCAACGGGAAAACCTTTTAACGAAGAAGACCTTCGTCCACTTCTGCCAGAACTTGGTTCTGCGGCCCGAATGATTGGCGCAACTTTTCAGAACACGGCGAACCCGACACTGCTAGATGCCGGTTACAAGGCAAACGTCATTCCTCAATCAGCATCTGCAATTATTGACGGTCGTTTTTTGCCGGGCTACGAATCAGAACTAAATGCCACGGTTCGAGACCTCGTTGGACCCGATATACAAATAGAAACAGTAACTCGAGATATCGCTTTAGAAGTTGAATTCGAAGGCCCTCTGGTCGAAGCAATGTGTGCGGCTCTGTTGAAAGAAGATCCAGAGGGAATTCCCGTTCCATACATGATGAGTGGCGGTACCGATAACAAGGCTCTATCCGAGCTTGGAATTGCTGGATACGGCTTCTCTCCCTTGCGATTGCCCGCGGACCTAGATTTTATGGCACTTTTTCACGGCGTAGATGAGCGAGTGCCCATTGATGGGATTACCTTTGGCGTGCGGGTACTGGAAAACTTTCTAGAGAATTGCTGACACGTCGTCTAGTGCATTTCGCACAATTTGCGGCAACAAAATTTCCTCTGATGTAAGTGCACCCCGAAGTTGCGCTCCGGTCCGTGCACCAATAATTACGCTTGTCACTCCAGGGGTATCGCGCACCCACGCGAGCGCGACCTCCAATGGAGAAAAACCTAATCCTTCAGCCGCAACGCTCACGGCTTCAACGATTCGCTGGCTGCGAGAGTCCAAGTACGGCTCTACGAAATTGGCAAAATGCGGGCTGGCACCACGTGAATCACTCGGCGTGCCAAAGCGATATTTGCCTGTTAGAACTCCGCGTCCTAACGGAGACCAGGCAAGAATTCCGACACCCAGTTCTTGAGCGCACGATGAAATTTCCTTCTCAATAGATCGATTGAGAAGTGAGTATTCATTTTGGAGGGTCGCTATTGGTGCTTTAGTGGGGGACTGTTGTTGCAAAGTAATTGCTCGTGCACATTGCCATCCATTGAAATTTGAAATACCGACGTAACGCGCCTTTCCACTGGAGTAGGCATAATCGAGGGCGGAAAGCGTGTCTTCCAGTGGATTTTCAGAGTCCCATGCATGTATCTGCCAGAGATCAACGTAATCAGTGCCCAACCGCAAGAGAGATTGATCCAGCTGAGCTAGAAGCGCTCGACGCGAAGTATCTACGCGCCTTTGGCCGTTTTCAAATGTGATTCCAGCTTTGGTACCCAAAACGATTTCTTCGCGTTTGAAAAAGGTGCCGATCAAGCCTCCGATTGTTCGTTCACTATCGCCATCACCATAAATTGCTGCGGTGTCAAGAAAATTGCCTCCAGTTTCAAGATATGCGCGACATTGATCCGCGGCTTCGTGTTCATCGGTATCTCGGCCCCATGTCATAGTTCCAAGGCCCAGGCGCGAAAGGACAAGACCAGTGTTTCCTGCGCGGCGAAATTCCATAGTCCGACCCTAGCAAGGCAAAGACCCTTTTAGCCCGATACTCTTGCCCCTGCGCAAGATTTGCCGAAAATCACAGGGAGGGGCGGAAGTGACTTTAGTTCTTTTAGTTCGACACGCTCACTCCACGGCAAATGCCACGGGTATTTTGTCTGGGCGGATTGAGGGTATTCATTTAAGCGACCGCGGCAAAATTCAGGCACGCAACTTAAGCAAGCGGCTCGGCGGCATTTCAGTTAAAGCGCTCCGTTCGAGTCCGCTGGAGCGATGTGAAGAAACAATTACTCCGTGGTTGAATAGAAATATTCGGGATGGCATAAATCCGCGCCTTAAACTTCGCTATGACGAAGGGCTCGTGGAAGCCGATTACGGTACTTGGAGCGGACGAAGTTTGCGATCACTGAGCAAGGAACCGCTCTGGAAAAAAGTTCAATCAAATCCTTCTAAGGTCATTTTTCCAGGAGGCGAAGCTTTGCTTTCGATGCAAAAGAGAGCGGTAAAGAGCGTAGAAGATGCGCTAGATGTTCCCGGTAAGGGAAACATAATTCTTCTCAGTCACGGAGATGTTATAAAATCCATCGTGGCAGCGAGTTTGTCAATGGATCTAGATAGCTTTCAAAGAATCGTGATTGACCCCGCTTCGATTTCAATTTTGGATTTCTCTTCTGAAACCCCACGCGTACTCTCGCTGAACGATTCTCGCTCAGTCCTTGATCCTTCGAGTTTGGGTAAGCGTGGCAAGGGTCCACTCGTAGGTGGTGGTGCTGGTACAGGTAACGCCACAAAAAAAGCAAGGAGTAAATTTTAAATGGCACGTGTGATTCACGAATTCGATCCCGTTGAGCGCTTTGTGGCCGGAACTGTAGGAGTTCCTGGGGAGAGGTCGTTTTTTCTTCAGGCACGATCTGGAACGCGATTGGTTTCGGTACTGCTAGAAAAGGCACAAGTTCTAGCGATAGCAGAGAGACTTGATCTTCTCATTAAAGAATTATCGCGCGCCCAACCTGCGATTTCGCAATCAACGATTGAGACCGATGACGGCCCACTAGAGGTTCCAATCATGGAAGAGTTTCGTGTTGGAGTGATCGGTTTGGCCTGGGTCAGTGACCGTGAGCTCGTTCAAATAGATTTACAGGCAACTACTAGTCAAGAAATTGATACTGAAGAGATCGTCGAAGATGAGGAGCACGCGCCCGATATTCTTCGAGTACTGCTCACCATCGCACAGACTCGCGCATTTGTTTCGCGCTCTTTGGCGGTGGTGGCCTCAGGACGGCCACCGTGTCCATTGTGTGGTCTTGCCCTAGATCCTCAGGGGCATGTGTGCCCGAGGGCAAATGGTTATCGACGTTAAGTCTGCCCTGGAAACGGGGGAGATGACGATTCAGGGGAGGCTCGTTGACGCGTCGAATGCAACCCTTCTCGCGAAAGTAGACGACGGTGGTGATGGGATCTCTTGTATTTACAAGCCCATTTCGGGAGAGAGACCACTTTGGGATTTTCCTCATGGCACTTTGGCCTATCGAGAATACGCGGCATATCTCATAAGTTCGCATGCGCACTTCGATGTTGTTCCCTTCACACTATTGCGAAGCGGGCCATACGGTGAGGGGGCTGTTCAGCAATGGATTGACATCGATGAGTCCATAGATTTATTCGAACTTTTTAAAATGGATTTACCAGAACTTAGAATGATGGCCCTCTTCGATGCAGTCATCAACAACACTGATCGAAAGATTGGCCATCTTTTGCCAACCGAGGATGGGCGAATAATGGGTTGCGATCACGGAGTTACTTTTCATAGTGATGACAAACTCCGCACTGTTTTATGGCAATGGGCCGGCGAAAAACTGAAATTGCAGGAAATTTCAATTCTTTCGAATTTGCAAGCACTACTTTCTGGCGATTTAGGCGCGAGATTGGATGAACTCCTAACCCAAGGCGAACTCAGAGAATTGCGTCGACGGATTGCAACTCTCCTAGATACCGGCGTTTTCCCACTTCCCAACCCTGAGTGGCCAGCAGTTCCTTGGCCACCATTTTGAGTTCTTTTTATCTAATGGCTAATAGGATGCAACCGTGAATTCTTGGGCACAGGTCTACCTTCCTCCAATCGATCAGGCTTTTGCATTCCCGCCCTTGGCTCTTATGAACTCTGCGACGGGCGACGTTGAATCTTTACCCGCTAAGAATACTTATCGCATGTATGTGTGTGGGATTACTCCCTACGACGCGACCCACCTGGGTCATGCAGCCACTTATGTCACTTTCGATTTGATCAATAGATATCTTCGTGCTGCAGGCAAAACCGTGCTTTTCGTCGAAAATATCACCGACATAGATGATCCACTTCTTGAACGCGCTACTCGCGATGGGATCGATTGGAACGACCTTGCCCAGTCGCAAATTGATCTGTTTCGTGGGGACATGAGTGACCTTCATATAATTCCGCCCAGTCACTACATCGGAGCTGTTGAATCCATTAATTTAGTAGTGGATGCAATTTCGATTTTGAAATCAAAGGGCTTCGTTTACGAAGTGGGAAAGGATCTCTACTTTTCAGTTCGAGCCGATACAGAATTTGGTTCGCGTTCACATTTACCAAAAGACCGCATGATCGAAATTTTTTCTCAGCGTGGAGGAGACCCCGCGACGGTCGGAAAGAGAGATCCCCTTGACGCACTTGTGTGGCTATCTCATCGACCTGGGGAACCTTCTTGGCCATCACCATTTGGAGATGGACGACCGGGCTGGCACATTGAGTGCAGTGCCATAGCTCTCAATTATCTCAACGTGGATCCCGAGGATGATTTTTCGATAGATATCCAAGGCGGAGGTAGTGATCTACTTTTTCCTCATCATGAAATGGGTGCTTCAGAATCCGCTCTACTTTCAGATCAACAATATGCGCGGATGTATGTATACGCGGGCATGATTGGGTTAGATGGCGAGAAAATGAGCAAGAGCTTGGGCAATCTCGTATTTCTTTCTCGACTCGTGAATGACGGCTTTGACCCAATGGCAATTCGTTTGGCGCTCATTTCGGATCATTATTCGACCGATCGTATGTGGAGTGACGCTAAATTGCACTCTGGCGTTGAACTGCTTGACCGGTTACGAATCGCGCTATCAAAGCCCGAAGTAGCTCCCACCGAATTGATCGTAGAAGGAATCATCCAAGCGCTAGCAAACAATTTGGATACGCCAAAAGTTTTGGCCTTGCTTACTTCATGGTGCGACGAAACTTTCAACGGAGGAGTAGGAGGTTCAGCAGGAGAACTGGCTCGTGCTATCGATTTACTCTTGGGGATCGCTATCTAATCTTCGTTCTTAGTTCGCCTTAAATATCTCTCAAACTCTCTCGCAATTGACTCACCTGTTGCTTCGGGCAGGTCGGCTTCATCTTTGGCCGCTTCAAGTGATTTTATGTACTCGGCGATATCGCTATCTTCGTTGGCCATCTCATCGACTGCGATTTCCCAAGCTTTCGAATGATCAGTTAAGTCACCTAAATCGATGCTGATATTGAGAATATCTTCGAGTGAATTGATTAGGGCTAGCGTTGCTTTTGGAGATGGCGGCGCCGAGGCATAGTGGGGGATAGACGCCCATAAAGAAACAGCATCAATTCCACGCTTTTGCGCTCCATCTTGCAATATTCCGAGGATTCCGGTCGGTCCCTGATACCTGCTTACATTCACGCCAAGTTTCTTGGCCACGTCTGGATGCGATCCGCTGCCGGTGACACTGATGGGTCGAGTGTGAGGAGTATCTGCAAGTAGGGAACCAAGTGTGACAATCATGGAAACTTCTAGATCGTCCGCAAGATCGAGAATCTGAGTTGCGAATGTCTTCCAACGCATCGATGGTTCCGCACCTTTTACAAGCACGATGTCGAAAGGCAAGTTAGGAACATTTGAACCAAAGACTTCAGTTCCGGGCCAAGTGATGTGTCGAATTTTTGATCCATCTATGGATACTTGAGGGCGATTAACTTGAAAGTCATAAAACTCTTCTGGGTCACATGTGGCAATAAGGGTAGAACCCCAGACATGTAGTAGATGGGAAACGGCCCCTGACGCCGCCTCTCCTGCATCATTCCAACCAGTAAAAGCGAGGACCATGATGGGGTTTCGTAGCGAAGGGATTTCAAGAATTTCCACACGTCCACCTTACGGTACCCTTCGTCCAGTGACGACCTCATCTCATAGCCTGCGCCAAGCGCTAGCTGACCGCTGCGTAATCGCCGATGGAGCCATGGGAACCATGCTTCAGGCGGCCTTACCAACCTTGAAGGATTTTGAAGGACACGAGGGTTGCAATGAAATCCTCAATGTAAGTCGTCCTGACATCGTTAAATCGGTTCACGAGGAGTACCTTCGCGTGGGCGTGGATGCCATTGAAACAAATACTTTCGGAGCCAACTGGGCAAATTTGGCTGAATACGGAATCGAAGATCGCATTTACGAACTTGCTTTTGCGGGCGGCAGAATCGCTCGCGAATGCGCTGATCGCTTTGCAACTAGAGAGAAGCCGCGATTTGTTCTCGGTTCGCTTGGGCCAGGAACAAAATTACCAAGTCTCGGACACACGACTTATTCGATCCTCAAAGATTCCTATTACACGGCCTCGAAGGGTTTGATCGATGCAGGGGTCGACGCTCTACTTATTGAAACTACTCAAGATCTACTTCAAGCGAAAGCCGCTGTTAACGGGGCGCGCCAGGCGATCACCGAAATTGATCGCGATGTGATGTTGATCGTGCAGGTGACAGTTGAAACGACAGGCACGATGCTCCTAGGTTCTGAAATTGGGGCGGCCCTTAATGCCCTGGAACCGCTGGGAATCGATCTGATTGGTCTTAATTGTGCTACTGGACCTGCCGAGATGTCAGAGCATTTGCGATACTTAAGCAAAAGTTCCACGGTTGGCATTTCTGTGATGCCAAATGCCGGACTACCAATACTTGGACCAGATGGTGCGACCTATCCTCTCTCGCCGGAAGAGTTGGCATCGGCTTTGGAACACTTCGTACGCGAATATGGCGTTTCCCTAATCGGCGGCTGTTGTGGAACCACTCCAATGCACTTGGCTGAAGTCGTAAAGAAATTGGAAAATTCACCAACTCAATCTCGATCACCGAAAATTGAGGCTGGCGCATCGTCGATTTATCAATACGTTCCGTTTCGCCAAGACTTAACGTATTTGGCGATTGGGGAGCGAACAAACGCCAATGGTTCGAGGGCTTTTCGAGACGCGCTAATCGCGGAGGATTGGCAAACCTGCGTGGAAATTGCTCGAGATCAAATTCGAGATGGCGCACATTTACTAGATTTGTCGGTTGATTATGTTGGGCGTGATGGCGCAGCGGATATGGCGCAACTAGCCAGTCGATTTGCCACGTCTTCCACTTTGCCCATTGTTTTGGACTCGACGGAGCCTGCGGTTATAAAGGCCGGACTAGAACACTTGGGTGGACGTAGCGTTATAAATTCCGTCAACTTTGAAGACGGTGATGGCCCACAATCGCGTTACGCCAGAATCATGCCCCTAGTTAAAGAACATGGTGCAAGTGTCATTGCCTTGACGATCGATGAAACAGGACAAGCTCGTGACGCTGAATGGAAACTTCGTGTCTCACGACGATTGATCGAAAGTCTCACTCAAACATGGGGCCTAGTTCTCGGGGACATTCTGATTGATTGCTTAACTTTTCCGATAGCAACGGGCCAAGAAGAAACCCGGCGAGATGGAATTGAAACGATTGATGCTATACGACGGCTCAAGCAAGAATATCCCGAGGTCCAAACAACACTTGGTGTCAGTAACGTCTCATTTGGTTTAAATCCCGCGGCAAGAATAGTTCTCAACTCCGTCTTTTTGCACGAGGCAGTTGAAGCGGGTCTGGACTCCGCCATTGTTCATCCTTCTAAGATCATGCCGATGGTTCGTATTGAGCCAAGACAAAGAGAGGTTGCTCTAGATCTCATCTACGATCGACGGGTCTTTGACGGAGATCAATGCACCTACGATCCACTTTCCGAATTCCTGAAACTTTTTGAAGGTGTGGAGGTTGCTAACTCGCGCCTTACTCGAGCGGCAGAATTGGCGGCTTTACCTCTGACTGAAAGATTGACGCGTCGAATCGTAGATGGAGAAAAAGTTGGGTTAGAAGGCGACTTACAAGAAGCAATGGACGCGGGTCTTGCTCCGCTGGAGATCATCAATAGTCATTTGCTTGACGGGATGAAAACGGTTGGTGAGCTCTTTGGTAAAGGCGAAATGCAACTCCCATTTGTATTGCAAAGTGCAGAGGTAATGAAAAGTGCGGTTGCATTCCTTGAGCCCTTCATGGAGAAGACGGGGGCAGATGGACGAGGCGTCATGGTTCTTGCAACCGTTCGCGGAGATGTCCACGATATTGGAAAGAACCTTGTAGATATCATTTTGTCTAACAACGGTTACCGCGTTGTAAATATTGGAATAAAGCAAACAATCAACCAGATTATTGATGCTGCTATTGAATCTAATGCAGATGCCATTGGTATGAGTGGTTTGCTCGTTAAGTCCACAGTGATTATGAAGGAGAACCTTGAGGAACTAACTTCTCGAGGTCTGGATCAACGCTGGCCGATCGTTCTCGGCGGAGCCGCTCTTACTCGAACTTACGTAGAACAAGATCTTGCAAAGCAATTCGATGGAGAAGTTCGATATGCGAGAGACGCTTTCGAGGGTTTGAAATTGATGGACACGATCATGGCGATAAAACGTGGCGAGCCGGGCGCAGCTCTACCGCCTCTGCGTGAACGACGAGTAAAAGTGGTCACGCCCGCTCAAGAGTTGGCCAAAGCGGACACTCGAAGAAGTGATGTTTCCGAAGACGTACAAATGCCATCTCCGCCATTCTGGGGCAGTAAGGTCGTCAAAGGCGTACCACTGAACGATTATGCAGCGATGTTGGACGAACGCGCCCTTTTCGTTGGCCAGTGGGGACTTCGCGGTGCCCGTGGCGAGTATGAGGAAATGGCTCAGAACGAAGGTCGTCCGCGTTTGCGTTCACTGCTCAACGAATCATTGGCAAATGGTTGGCTCAATCCTGCCGTCGTCTATGGATATTTTCCTTGCGTAAGTGAAGGCAACGATCTTGTTGTCCTTCATCATGAGGGCGTCCTGAAGGGAGAGGAGCGAGTTCGCTTTACCTTCCCTCGTCAGACACGTGATCGACGACTTTGTCTTTCTGATTTCTTCGCTTCTCGAGAATCAGGAAAGATCGATGTTGTCGCTTTCCACGTCGTGACGATGGGTAATTCGGTGAGTATCGCCACAGGGGAGCTATTTGCGGCGAATGCCTATCGTGAGTATCTCGAATTGCATGGTCTCTCAGTTCAACTGACCGAGGCGCTTGCTGAATTCTGGCATGCGCGAGTTCGTGATGAGTTAAAGGTTAAGGAGGACGACGCTTCGGATCTTGCATCCATTCTTGATCAAGGCTATCGAGGTTCTAGATATTCGTTCGGCTATCCCGCTTGTCCAGATCTTGAACAGCAAGTTCAACTTTGCGAGCTTCTGCAACCTGAGCGCATTGGAGTGGAACTATCCGAAGAATTCCAATTGCATCCTGAGCAATCGACATCCGCAATAATCGTGCATCATCCAGAGGCAAAGTATTTTAATGCCAATTAGTGGATTTTTCTCGGCAGTTCTTTTCGATATGGATGGAACGCTTGTGAATACCGAACCGTTATGGTTATTGTCGGAGCAAGATCTGACGGGACGTTACGGTTACCCTTGGACGAGTGATGATCAAGCCCACTGCCTTGGTGGACCACTTGATCGAGTCGGACGATATATGCATGAACGAACCAATGCAGAAACACCCGAATTTTTCACAAATACCCTAATAGATCTCATGGCAGAGCGACTACATCAGGGCGCTCCCTTGATGCCTGGAAGTGAAGTATTGATGGATTTGCTAACAAGGATGGGTATTCCGATGGCGCTTGTTTCGGCCAGCCCGCGCGTTCTTGTAGATGCAGTTTTGGAGAACTTGGATTCCCACCCTTTTCAAATCTCGATATCAAGTGACGACGTTGCAAAGGTAAAACCCCATCCGGAGGGTTATCTCAAGGCTGCCACATTCCTAGGGTCGGAAATTTCCAACACATTAATACTTGAAGATTCTGAAACGGGTGTCACAGCTGCTAAGGAAAGTGGTGGATGGGTCATCGCCGTACCTCATCTTGTGCACATTGAATCGGTTGGTCGAGTCAAAACCTACGACTCACTTGAGGCTCTCAATGAAGTGGAACTGCTGTTGCATTATCGTAACTGCATAGCCAACTAGGCTTCAAGAAACGAAGGCAGGACAAACGGGTTTAAAAGAGCACCAATCACACAGACGTGAAGGCCTTGGTTTCCATGAATCATTCTGAATCGAATCAAGAATCTGATCTGCGATCGTTAATAATTTCCTCTCGGTCCTTAGGAGATCCGATTCAGTCGGGGTGTTGCGAAGTAGTTGTCCATCGCCCAAATAGATAAGTTGGATGAGTTGAGGAATTTGACTGTGAATTCGCCAGTAGATGAGGGCGTAAATCCATAATTGAAATAGAGCTTTTTCTTCCCACGCTGGTTTGGGGGATTTTCCGGTCTTGTAATCGACGATTCGTATCTCGCCTGTTGGTGCAATGTCTAGTCGATCGATATATCCGTGCAGATAAATGGAGTCGGACAAGTCAATTTCTAGGTGTAACTCGCGCTCGGTGGGTTCGAAACTGTGGGGGGATTCGAGCCTGAAGTATGTAGTTAGTAGAGATTGCGCACGATCCATCCATTCTTTTGTATCTGTAACTTTCTCTTCGAGTTCTGGTCGGTCAAGTAGTTGATTTGCCCAAAGAGCGGGAAGGAGTCCGAAAGCTCGATCAATAGTTCGATCTGCGGCGGGAGCATCAAAGAGCCTCTCAAGCACCGAGTGGATAAGGGTTCCTCGTTCGGCGTCCAAACTAATACCCTCGGGAAGTTGATCGATAGCCCTGAATTTATATAACTGAGGGCAATTGGAAAAATCATTCACCCTGCTGGGGGAGAGGCGAATCTGGTTCATGCGGGTCAAAGTACTCGCTTCGCGAGCAATGATGCGCCTTCCCGCCTAAGATGCTCACGTGTCTACTCCTGGATATTTCGCCCTTGGTGATCGAGTGCAACTAACCGACTCCAAGGGCAAGCTTTACAGTTTCACTTTGGCCGCCGGAAAGGAATGGCATACTCACAAAGGTTGGATCGTCCACGATGAAATGATTGGAATGCCAGAGGGATCTGTTGTTTCCACGTCCGGGGGTTTACGTTTTACGGCCTTTAAACCTCTGCTCGGTGATTACGTTCTTTCAATGCCTCGCGGGGCGACAATTGTCTATCCAAAAGATTCCGCCCTCATTCTTGGTTTCGCAGATATTTACCCTGGGGCGAGAGTTCTTGAGGCCGGTGTAGGAAGTGGTGCCCTGACAATCTCGCTGCTTCGCGCGGTAGGTTCAGCGGGACGTGTTCATTCGATCGAGCGTCGAGCCGACTTTGCCGAGAACGCAACATCAAATGTGACCGACTATTTTTCGGGCAAGCCACCTAACTGGGAATGCACAATTGGCTCTCTTCAAGAACAAGAGTTCGATACCCAATTCGACAGAGTTATTCTTGACATGCTCGCCCCATGGGAGTGCGTCGAATTGGCAGCTAAAGTTCTACGTCCTGGCGGGGTATTTCTTGCTTACGTAGCAACAACGACGCAGCTCTCGGCCACTGCCGAAGCGCTCAAATCGGACGGAAATTTCACTGAACCTGAAAGCAATGAATCACTTATTCGTGGTTGGCACCATGAAGGTTTAGCGGTTCGTCCTCAACATCGAATGATTGGTCATACGGGATTTCTCATCCAGTCACGTCGAATGGCTCCAGGCGTGGAGGTTCTTGCACGTCGACGGCGCCCTTCAAAGGGAGGTTACGATGGCATCGCGCAAGAGTGAGCGCCTTATCAATCTTACGATGGCCCTTCTTGCAACTCGTCGTTATCTATCGAAATCAGAGATATTCCGCACCGTAGATGGGTACACAGGGACCGATGAAGCAAAAGAGCGGATGTTTGAACGCGATAAGGACGACCTTCGAAGAATTGGCATCGCAATTGAGGTGCGCAGCCTTGATCCTCTTTTTGAGGACGAGCCTGGATATCGCATTCATCCGGAGTCTTACTCCCTTGAACTAGGAGATCTATCAGGCAGCGAAATTGCGATCCTTTCTCTTGCGGCTCAGGCCTGGCGAGGTGCCGCACTGGGCGCTTCCGCACAGAGCGCGCTAGTTAAGTTACATTCTTTAGGAATCGAATCGGATTTTGATTCCCTGCCTGCTCTCTCTCCAAAAGTCAGCGTGGATTCAACCAACTTTCTGCCTCTCGCTCAAGCAGTTTCGGATCGGACACGAGTTTCATTCACTTATCTTTCTGCTGAGCTCATTCAAGAGAAGAGAAATGTGGAGCCGTACGGTTTAGGCAGTCGAAAGGGGATTTGGTATCTGGTTGGACGAGACCTATCGCGAGATGCAATCCGCACGTTTCGGCTTGCTCGAATTCTTGATGACGTAGTGCTCGAGAGGGGCTCCGGCATTTTCTCTGTTGACCCCGATTTTGATGTTCTTGAGTTTTTAGATTCGCATCTTTTTGTCGAGCGCGCTCTTGCCCGAGTGCGACTTCGAATCGGGAAAGGACACGCTCTTCGAAATGGAGCGGCAATTCTTTCATCAGATGGTGAGTTTGATCTATGCGAGATCTCCTACCAGAATCAAGATCGCTTCATTGACCAAGTTCTTTGGCACGGAGAAGATGCCGTCGTTGATTCACCTCCAGAGTTACGAGACAGAGTTATCAGCAAATTGAATGACTTGGTGAGAGCCCATGACTAGTCAAAAACCAAGTGCTGGATTAGATGATGCAGCTCGCCTTCTGGATCTTGTGCCATTTCTGCTTTCTCATCAAGGAATTTCAATTGCCGATCTGGCCAAGCAATTCTTCGTTACCCCGGAAGAAATTACTTCTGATCTCACTACCTTGTGGATGTGCGGACTTCCTGGCTATACCGCCTACGAACTCATAGATCTTTCTTTCGATTCTGGTTTTGTGACAATCTCCAATGCTCAAACGCTGAATCGACCACGTGCTTTGCAACGAAATGAAGCGTTAGCTTTGCTACTGGGACTTGAAACTTTGTTGGAGGAAATCGACTCATCGAACACGATTCTGTCTTCCTCGATCATTGGCTTAATTGAAAAGGTTTCAGCGAAGGTGGGTGAGAGCGCGGCGCTGCGAGTGAAGGCGGGGTCACCCGCTGCCTCTGCTCATAGAGCAAAGATTTCGGAGGCGATGGATTCACGAGCCCTTCTCAAGATTTCATATCACTCCTCAGCACATGACGAAGTAAGCGACCGGATCGTTGAGCCCTTAGAATTTAGCTCACTAAACGACATGGAATATCTTGAGGCCTTTTGCCAAAGTTCGAATGGATTTCGTACTTTCCGAATGGACAGAATAATCTCAGCGCAAATCCATCAAGGTGTCGAAATGCCCCCAAAGATCGACTCCACCATGACCGAGCCTTCAACTATTGCCTTTTCGCTGCGTGTCTTAGATCGCGCACGAGATGTTTTCGAACGCTTTTCCCTCAGTTCCATAATCCAGCTCTCCCTTGATTCCTCGAAAGAGATACCCGCTCAAAGTTTCAGCGCAGAGTGGACCCTTCGAGAAGTTATGAGTTTGGGTGGCGCTGCGGCAATTTCCTCTCCAGAATCTCTCAGATCTGAGGTTCGAGAAAGGGCCCTTCGGACGCTGGCGGGCTATTCAAATCCCAGTTATTAGGCTGGTATCGCCCTCCATGGGGTAGCGTTACCCCGTCTGGTTGAGAAAGCTCACGGTGGCAACCGAGAGTAGACCGCTCACCCCCACTACCCAGAAGGAGATCTCGGCCATGTTTCTTAGAGAGCCCAGCCACATACTAATTCTGCTCCTTGTTCTCGTCGTCCTGTTCGGAGCAAAGCGTTTGCCCGATTCAGCGCGCTCATTGGCCAAGTCAATGCGTATCTTTAAAACTGAAATGAAAGAGATCAATCAAGACGAGAAGAAGACCGACGGAGAAGGCAGCGCGGAGAAGTAATCTCTATGGCGGCCACGTCTGGCGGCCGTATGCCGCTCCTAGAACATCTGCGTGAGTTTCGACGGAGAGTAGTTCGTTCTTCCATCATCATCCTGATCGCATCAGGTTTAGGTTGGTATTTCTATAATCAAATCATTACGACTTTGGCGCGCCCTGTGTGCGACCTACGTAAAGCTCAAGCAACTGCAGCATCGCATTGCGGTTCTCTTTACATTAACGGCGTTCTGGGTCCACTTAATCTTCAGATTAAAGTTGCCCTGCTTACCGGCTTGATCATTTCAGCGCCTCTTTGGCTCTATCAGTTTTGGGCCTTTATCGCTCCGGGTCTACACCGTAAAGAGAAGAGAAACTCCATTCTCTTTATTGCCTCTGCCACGCCCTTTTTTGCTCTTGGAGCGACTCTTGGCTATCTAATTTTACCTGTGGCCATAAAGGTGCTCTTCGGATTTACTCCAAACTCACTTGCCAACTTAGTCAAGTTTGATGATTACTTGGATTTCGTGCTCCGAATTATTCTCCTATTTGGACTTGCATTTGAGCTACCAATTTTTCTTGTGGCGCTCAATCTCATCGGATTCATTTCTGGAAAGGCGATTCTTCGACCGTGGCGAGTGTGGGTTTTCGGTATAACTTTATTCACCGCGGCTTTTACGCCAACAGGAGATCCACTTACGATGGCAATTCTGGCAGTTCCACTGTGCTTATTTTATTTTGCTGCAGGTGGCATTGCGCTGCTAGTTGATCGACGCAGGGCAAAACGAGAAGCGAACGAAGAGGCAGAAATCTAATGTGGGGCGTGGTCATCAACCCCATTTCTGGCAGGGGAGCTGGTGCCCAATTTGGCGTGCGTGTCACAGATTTTCTTAGCAACAATGGGGTCTCTTATCGCATCATCTCGGGAGCTAGCGCTGAAAATACCCGGGAGGCCTTAAGAGTTTTTCTTTCCACTGAATCATGCGAAGGTGTTATAGCTGTTGGCGGAGATGGATTGGTCCATCTCGTTTTACAACAAGTGGCAGGCACAAAGGTGCCCATGGCGGTTGTTCCTGCCGGTACTGGAAACGACTTCTATCGCACGCTCGGATGGCCACTCGATAACCTCGAAAAAGTTTTGTCAGCCGTTTTGTATTCGCCACCCACGCCCGTGGACTTGGGCATCGTTGACGGTGAATGGTTTGGCGCAATTTTATCGACAGGGTTTGATTCCCTTGTTAACGAGCGGGCGAACAAAATGGTTTGGCCAAAAGGCCCGATGAAGTACAACGTTGCAATCTTGTTGGAACTCTTAGGTTTCAGTCCTAGAAAATATGAACTTTCCCTCGATGGAGTGAAAATCACGACCCAAGCCATGTTAATAGCTGTGGGCAATGGATCCTCATACGGTGGCGGGATGAAAGCCTGTCCGGGCGCAGATGTTCATGATGGGCTATTTGACGTCATGGTGCTGAGCCCGATTTCGAAATTCAAATTTCTTCGAGTCTTTCCCCGTGTCTATAGCGGCACCCACGTAACACATCCTGCAGTGCGGATCTATCGTGGCAAGGAGATCTCCATTGACGCCGATGCCGTTGCGTACGCGGATGGGGAACGAGTGGGACCGTTGCCGGTAAAGGCCGAGTGTGTTTCCGGCGCCTTACTTACCTGGTGTGAATGAGTACCCCGGCGCAAAATTTCGCAGCAGCGAAAGAGCGCAATAGAACTCCCTTGACCGCAAGATTCGCGGCGACATTTGATTTTCCTTTCGATAGCTTTCAATCCGAGGCTTGCGCCGCAGTTGAAATGGGCCATGGAGTTCTAGTAGCGGCCCCTACTGGTGCAGGAAAAACGGTTATTGGGGAGTTTGCTGCATTTCTGGCGCTCGAAAAGGGAAAGAAGTGTTTTTACACGACGCCCATCAAAGCTCTTTCTAATCAAAAATTTCAAGAGTTTGTTGATCGTTTCGGTGCCGATCGAGTCGGATTGTTAACGGGCGATACAAGTATCAATAGCGAAGCCGATATTCTCGTGATGACTACCGAAGTATTGCGGAACATGCTTTATGCAGGCTCCAACACTCTGTCTCGTTTAGGTTTTGTCGTAATGGATGAAGTTCATTATCTGGCGGATAAATTCCGAGGGGCAGTTTGGGAAGAAGTCTTGATACATCTTATGGAGAGTGTTCAGATTATTTCTCTCTCTGCGACCGTATCGAATGCCGAAGAGTTCGGGGAATGGCTCCAAACTATTCGCGGAGACACTGCTGTCATTGTCAGCGAAATACGACCGGTGCCTCTCTACCAACATGTCCTTATTGACAACGGCCTTATCGATCTTTTTGTAGAAAACGGAAAGGTAAATCCTGAGATCCTTCGGCGTGAGAAGGAAGCGATGCGAAGGGTGCGAACCCCTCGCCAGCGAGAGTGGGTCGATGGAGGCCATCGATTATCTCGACCTGAGATCGTGGAGAAACTGAACAGTGAAGCGATGCTTCCGGCTATATCTTTCATATTTTCGCGTGTGGGTTGTGATTCGGCGGTTCGACAGTGCCTCAATGCGGGCGTGAGGTTGACCACGACAGAGGAACGAACGCAAATTCGTGAATGCGCCCTAAGACATACTCGCAATATTGTTGAGGAAGATCTTGAGACCCTAGGTTTCAGTGAGTGGCTTTCAGCCCTCGAACGAGGGATCGCTGCACATCACGCTGGTCTTTTACCCAGTTTTAAGAACGCAGTTGAAGAGCTTTTTCAGCGAGGGCTTATCAAGATTGTCTTTGCGACCGAAACATTGGCTCTCGGAATTAACATGCCCGCTCGAACAGTTGTCCTGGAAAAACTGATGAAGTGGAATGGCGAGGCCCACCTTCCCATTACGCCGGGGGAGTACACGCAATTAACGGGTAGGGCCGGACGACGAGGAATCGATATCGAAGGAAATGCCGTCATCCAATGGTCTCCAACTGTTGATTCGGCGACCGCCGCTGGTCTTGCCTCCACTCGTACCTATCCATTGAGATCTTCGTTCACACCGACCTATAACATGGCGATCAATCTCATCGGACGATTTGGACGTGAACGCGCGCGCGGTTCTCTGGAATCCTCGTTCGCTCAATTTCAAGCCGATCGGGCGGTAGTTGGCCTCAATCGTCAAATCCAGAAGAACGATCTTGCCATCATTGAATTCGAATCCAGCGCAGTTTGTCACTTGGGTGATTTCTCGCGCTATGCGGCCATCCGTCGCGAGATCAAAGAAACGGAAACTCTTCTTTCTCATCGTCAAGCAAAAAGAGGTTTTGATCCACGACAACGTGCGCACATGGAGTCGGAGTTGGTCGATCTTCGAAAAGCCCTTCGAAATCATCCTTGCCATTCATGCAATGATCGTGAATCTCACGCGAGACTGGCGGAGCGATCCAACCGTTTGCATAAAGAAAACGCTGGATTGCAATCACGTGTCGAGAATCGGACCCATGTTATTGCCAGGACTTTCGACCATGTTTGCGATGTTTTGACGAAGTTGGGGTATTTAGAAAATGGTAAAACTCTTCCTCAAGGCAAGATACTGGCAAAAATCTACACAGAGTCTGACTTGCTCCTGAGCGAAGCCATTCGCGAAGGCGTATTCGAAAAACTTTCCGCCTCTGAATTGCTTTCAGTTGTGTCTAGCATGATCTTTGAAGCCAGAACACAAGAGAGTCAAGCTCCTAGAATTCCTTCGGGAAATGTTCAGACGGCTCTTGCTCAGATCACTCGTTTGTGGGCACATTTGGAAGAGCTGGAACGCGAACACCAAGTCAAGACTCAACGAGAACCGGATTTTGGTTTTTGTTGGATCGCATTCAGATGGGCAAATGGTCATTCGTTGCAAAGTGTTCTAAAAGGTAGCGATCTTTCGGTAGGGGACTTTGTAAGATCGATTAAGCAATTGATAGATCTTCTTGGCCAGATCGCCGTGGCGAGTGATTCTCTACGCCCCAGATGTCTTGAAGCGGTAAAGAAATTGGATAGGGGCGTAGTGACATATTTAGTGGGTGAGGCATGACGTTAATGCTTTTGGACAGTGCATCACTTTGGTATCGAGCTTATTATGGAATGCCTGACACGATGGTTGCCCCTGATGGAACTCCTGTTAACGCCATCAGAGGTTATCTGGATATGACCGCGCGCTTGATTGGGATGTACCAACCAAATCGAATCGTTGCTTGCATAGAGGGAGACTGGCGTCCAACTTGGCGCGTTGCGCTCTTTCCTGAATATAAGGCCAACCGCGTCGATCCAGAGGGTGGAGAAGAAGAGCCAGACACTCTGTCGCCACAAATACCAATTTTGCTCGACATCTTGGATGCATTTGGGATCACTGTCATTGGAATTGATGATTTTGAAGCAGACGATGTTATGGCTTCCTTCGCCGTTCAACAGCCAGGTCCGGTTCGGATTGTCACCGGTGATCGGGATATGTTTCAAACAGTTGATGACTCCAGAGATGTTGCCGTCGTCTACCTCGCAAAGGGATTGTCTGCACATGAGTTAGTCGATCTCGCGTGGATCGCAAGTCGCTATGAAATTCCCGGCGATCGGTATGGTCTCTTCGCAACATTTCGAGGAGATCCATCCGATGGCTTGCCGGGAGTCCGTGGGATCGGAGAAAAGGGCGCGGCTCTCATTGCAAAGAATTTTGCATCGGCGCAAGAGGCGATCGAGGCTGCGGAAAATTCTCATCCCGCGCTTACACCTTTGCTGGCTAAAAAGATTCTTGCAGGTAGAGATTATTTGGCAATTGCACCAACGCTGGTGAAGTGTGTTACTGATCTTGCTCTTCCTCAAGTTTCACTTTCAATTCCAAAGCGACCTAAGGATATGAAAGCAATTCGTGCTCTTCAGGACCAGTTTGGATTGGGTGCAAGCGTCGACAGACTAATCGCGGCACTCCAATGGTAATTGCACAAAGTCTCTTCGCGGGATTTCTGCTCTTCGCATCATTTGCGCCCATTAGCGCATGGTGGTTGGCACCAATATCACTTGCGTTCTTGCTTCATTTACTTAGCGATCGGAAAATCGGTCTCCGTCTAAGGACGGTGTTTTTCTTTGGACTAGGTTTTTCAGGCCCATTGCTTTCCTGGAGCAACACGTACGTTGGTAATCTTCCATGGCTCCTGTTAGTTCTTCTTGAAACGATCCTCCTGCTACCCATTGCGATAATTCCCTTCTCCCGTCATCGACCTTTCTATTACTTCATTTTTCCTTCAGCCCTCGTCGCTGTGGAAGGCATCCAATCTCGTTTCCCGTTCGGGGGTTTCGGTTGGGGGAGAGTGGGCTTTAGCCAGGCCGATGCTCCCTACGTACACATACTCCGCTGGGGCGGAGTGCCGTCATTAACTTTCACAGTTGCGTTCATTTCAATTTCAATCTTCTTCGCAACTCGACGAAATACCCGTTATATAATTCTTGTTTCACTGATATTTATCGGTGCAACTCCACTTTTTACTGCGCGAACAGTCCCTTTTGTCGATTCCATTTCTATTGTGGCGATACAAGGGGGAGTACCCGTCTTGGGATTGGATTTCAATGCTCGCGCTCGAGAAGTTTTTAATCTGCATGTAGAAGCAACTCAACGCTACCTTTCCAAAGTTCACGCGACCCCCGATCTAGTCCTCTGGCCAGAGAATGCGGCTGATATTGATCCTTTAACCGATGCCATTATTAATAACGATTTACGCAACCTCGCTAATCACTGGAAAGTGCCAATAATTCTTGGAGCAGTTTTGAATAACGGAAGAAATTACTCAAACGCTTCCATCTTGTGGGCTCCAGAAAAAGGACCCGTTTCGGTCTATATCAAGCAACATCTCACGCCTTTTGGTGAATACATGCCTTGGCGTCGCGTCGCAGAAGTAATTTCTCCCCATGCAAAGCGTGTGATCGATTTTCTCCCTGGAAACTCTGTTGTAATCCATAGGGTCGGCAAGGCCAAAATCGCCCCTATCATTTGCTTCGAACTCATCGACGATTCATTAGGTCGAAAGATGGCACGGAATTCCAACTTGCTCCTGGTTCAAACCAATAGCGCCACATTCGGCACATCCTCGGAAACTGACCAACAATTGGGAATCACACGCGTCAGAGCTATCGAACATGGCCGAAATGTCGTCGGTATTTCCACAACAGGGATCAGTGCAATTGTCGATTCACATGGACGAGTTCTCATGCAAACAAAGAAAGGAAAAGTTGCATCCGTTGCCACCAGTGTTCCTTTGATTGATGAAAGAACGTATTCGGATAGAAATGGTGGGGTGATCGAAGTGGTTCTTTGCCTTCTGGGGCTCGGATTTCTACTGATCTCCGGCATCTTTTTGCGTCTCGCAAGAAGGTTCCATCTCAATCCTTAACGCCGATAAGTTACATTATGTAAAGTAACGTATGGAGAATCTCAGTACATACTCCCCGTGAAATCGATGCTTTAGGCGTAATCCTCGATAGGTGGACAGGCGCAAATAAGGTTTCTATCCCCGTGAGCGCCCTCTATCCGCCCGACAATGGGCCAATACTTACCCTTGCGCCCGATGAGCGTATCCAGCGCCATTCCTTGAGGATAAGCCGCGATTTCGCGCGTATAGGGAAAGTCCCATTTCTGAGTCGAAATACGTTCTGCCGTGTGAGGCGCATGGCGAAGTGGTGAATTCTCGCTTGTATATTCCCCCGATTTCACTGACTCAATCTCCCCATGAATAGCGATCATGGCGCT
>Ga0194061_1000618_pt1 | contig 21381 bp, 11 predicted proteins | sample SepL2221m_MetaG_FD_163423 | JGI IMG/M metagenome (GOLD analysis project Ga0194061, IMG submission 163423) | Anoxic zone freshwater microbial communities from boreal shield lake in IISD Experimental Lakes Area, Ontario, Canada - Sep2016-L224-21m | ecosystem: Environmental > Aquatic > Freshwater >... | reverse complement strand
TCATGGTACCGCCGTTCATGAAGATCATATGGGGAATAGTGCGCGCCACGCCGAAGGCCTGAATCGTACCGCCCCCATAGTCAATAAAACCGCTGGGGCAGCCGTATTGCGGGTTGGCGACGATCAGGGCTTGATTGATCGTCGGACCCGTGCCGAATGCGCTGTTGTTGCCCACCAAAATAAAGCCGCTGTTGACCTGCCAACTTCCGATGTTTGTGTTGGTTCCGCTCAAAATGATCAAGCCGGTCGTGGCATTCATGGAGAGGATGACTTGCGACATACCGCTGCCGATCACGCCAGTTTGATTAATCACGCCCGTGCCGGTATAGGTATGCAACCCGCGCATAATGGCATAGTTCGAGCCGGCCGGGATAGCCGGGTTGTACCCGACGCGTTGCGTACCGGTGGTAATCTGGAATAGAGTCTGTCCGTTGGCCAACGACGAATCGCTCGCCTGCAGGAGCGGGGAATTACCGGCACCCGTCGATGTAGCCGCAACGCCTGGATTATTGGCAAGCGCGGCAATTGCATTACCGGCATTCAAATTGCCGGTGATCGTACCGCTTCCATAGATGGTGCGAATGACCTGATATGTCGCACCGGCAGTCACAGCGGGACTGAAGCCCTGCTGGGTGGTCAACTGCGTGTTGCTGGCGATTGCTGTGACGATTTGGAACTGCCCCGCCGAAGGACCGCTGGTGATGACCAGCACGTCGTTGATGCACACGTCGGCGGCATTACCGAAATTGGCCGTCCCAAAGCCCGTGACAGTCGTACCGCTGCTTGTAACGGTATTCGTAGCCAACAGACTGCCGGTGCGCGGGACGTTGTTGGAATTTTGAATCGTGCCGGCCAGCGTGGCGTTCGCCGGGGGCTGAGTCGAGGGGAAATTGACCAGCAACGAGTTGATGTTCATGTTCAACGTCGGTGCCGCAATGGTGGAGGTCGAAGCTTGCGTTAAATTGGTACAGGTGATCGTCATCGACGCAGGCTTGACGACTTGATACGTTTGCGCGCCCGCGACCACTGTGCCGCCGACGGTTGACGTAGCCAAAGCCGATGTCGGATTGAAGTAGGTGAATGACGTCGTTGAAGGCGATGTGAGGACCGTAAACGTGCCGTTAAAGCCAGCTGGAGTGGCTCCGGCGATCACAACTGTCTGGCCGGGGTACAATTGAGGAGATTGTGCCGATGTGGTGACCGTCACGATATTACCGACTTCCACGTGGCCCGCGGCGGCGACGGTCAGCGTTTGCGTGTTGGCGGTAATCGCCACGCCGGTCGTCAGCAAGATGTCTGACGGCACGGTCGCCACCGCCTGAGTCACACCGTTGACTGTAATCAAATCGCCCGCGGCAAACTGTGCGGTGAAATTGGTGCCCGAACCGATCACGTTGGTCGTGCCGTTCGTCAATACCGCTCCTGCGCCGGGGAAGACCGTCGAAAATCCGCCGCGACGCACAACAAAGTTCGCGCCTGTAATCGCGTTGGTGATCGCCGGCGTTACGGTCATGGCGGTGGAACTGGTAACAGCCGTCACCGACACGGTGACGCTGTTTGCCGGAGTGCCTGTCTGTTGAATCGTAATTTGATCGCCGACGGCCAATTCGTTCACGAAATTGGTGCCCGCTCCGATGACGGTGGGAGCCGCTGCGACTGTACCGGCTACGGTGGACGCAGCGATACCAGCGATCGGATTGATGTAGGTGAACGAGGTTGCTGAAGCTGAACTGGCGACCACATAAGTACCGTTGTATGTCGCCGGCGTGACTCCGGCAATCGTCACGACTTGACCGACGACGAATTGCGGGCTCTGAGCAGCCGTGGTGACCGTCACGACGTTGCCGACTGCGGTGACGCCCGTAGCCGTAGTGGCGACAGTCTGTCCAATGGTGCTCGTCAGCGTGCCCGTTCCAGTGAATGAATTGCCACCCAAAAGCAAGTTGCCGTTGAGGGTCGTCACGGGTGTTGTGATCGTGGTGGTGAAAGCAAGGTTGTTCAAGCCCGTTGTGTTGGGCGCCGCGGGGGCCACTGCCGGTCCGACAGTCGTCGTGCCGTTGCCGCTGACGTTCAACGCGCCGATACCCGTCGCACTGGTCGGGTTGATCGTGCTGGACACGTTGTTCAAAATCGTCAAAATACCCTGCGCCACCACCGTGGTTCCTGAAATGTTACTGTTAATCGCGCCCAGGAAGTTGCTGTTGAGCGTGCTGACGTTGATTGCATTCGCCATGAGCTGGGGGTTGACCAAGTTAATCGTGCTGCCCAAAGCCGCCGTGAATGTGCCGTTGCCGACCACATTCAATTGGAAGCCGCTGGCCCCCGCCGCTGTGCCGAAGACGGAACCGGCCGCCAAGCCTGCTTGCGGATTCACGTATGTAAAGGTGGTGGCGCTTGGGACGGTCGCAATTGTGAACGTGCCTGTATATCCCAGCGGCGTCACGTTGGAGATGGTGACGGTCTGGCCGGCGATGAAGCCGTGCGCTGCGGAAGTCGTGATCGTTGCGACGTTCGACACTTCCGTCGCCGCAGTGATGGTCGCCGCCGTGCCGTTGCTGCTCTGAAGCGTCGCCGTCGCGCCCAAGGTCAACGTGCCGTTGACGGTTGCCATGAGCGGGTTGCCCGCCATTTCGAAGGTCGGTGCTGGTGTTGCGCCAGTGCCGCCCAAGGTCAGCTTAGAATTCGGATTGACTTGGATTGTGAAATTGGCCGAGTTGAGCTTGAAGGGGAAGTTGATCGTCGAACCGGTCGTCGAATTCGAGTTGATGATCGAGGTGTTCACCAACATGGTGTTTCCGGCCGCGCTGTTCAAAACGTAATTGTCGCCGGAAATAAGAATGTTATTCAGAACAAAATTAGCGGCAAGATTGTTGGTATTCGTCAGCTGTGAGGCACCGGCAGGAAAGATCACGTTTGCACCAGATGTCGGCGCAGAACCTCCTACCCAATTCGCACCATTTGACCACAAAGGATCGGTTGCACCAGCAGCCAAACCGCTCCACACGAAGTCCACCGGAGTCGTCGGGTTGGCCAAAGCCACCACTTGAATCCCATTGATCGGCGCGCGCGGAGCCGGGGCGGTGATCAAGGGCTGAGCATTCGTGACCGACGTGTCCGGAACAGCGACAACGGCGAATGTGGTGCCGCCGATCGTATTTCGAAGGACAACATAATTACCGTTGGTTGCGTTGAAACCGGAGGCTGCGGACGTGCCACGTGCAAACGGTCCCAGGTAATCCACGGCCTGCGCGTCGCGTGAACCGGTCGCATTGACGGGGTTGCTGGCTACTTTGACGATGCTGTACGCGGCGTTGGTGTTCGCGGCGGTGATAGCCGTGTTGACCGTGATAGCGTTTGCGGATCCAATGGCCGTCACAACCGATGCTTGCGAGCCGATCACAATCGTGTCGCCGACTGCAAATTGTGTTGAGAACAAAGTTCCATTACCCGTAATTGCGGTTCCGGCGGCAGCGTTCGTAATCGTACCCACGCCGGTGTACGGCACACCTTTAATGATGCTGTATGTGGCATTGATCGCCGCAACGGCGGGCAATCCGCCAGCGCAGAGCGTCAACCCGGTGTTGCTTTGTACAGATGAAACCACGTTCGCCTGATTAGTTGCGGTGGCGACCAGAATATCACCGGGTGCCACGGCCGTAAGGAACGAAGTTCCGCCGCCAATAATAGCCGTCGCACCTGCGGTATTTGCGACCGTCGGATTTATTGTGCCGGCACCGGTCGTGAGATTTTGTTTGATGACGACATATTGCGAAGTTGCCGGTATGATCGTCGGATAACCACCGATTGTCGTCAAACTCGTTGTGCCGTTCCACAGCGACACGGTATTGGCCTGATTGTTAGCAACTACTACGTCACCGCCTGTGATTCCGCTAAAGGCGGCGGTTCCCACAAGTGTAGTCGCATTTGCAACGGTCACGAGCAGTGTCGTATTCGGGTATTGCGCCAAAATGTAACGCCCCGCACGGTCTTCGTAATTGCCGCCGTCCGTATACACGATAATGTTGTAACCGCCGGTCATATAGGAAGGAGTACCACTGCCCGTGCTAACCGCAATGAACGAATAGGTTGAATTACCACTATCCAAGTAGCCTCTCATCAAACGCGGATTTCCCGAGGTATCGCCCGCGCCCAACAAGCTGGTTGAAGCATTTCCAAGGGCATAAACGATACTTGTGCCATTCACCACGGCATTCGTATTGTCCTTCAGCACACCTGCTGCGATTGCCGCAACCGTTCCGCTGCCGGCACCCGTGATGCTATTCCAATTCTTCTGAGGAACCACGCCGGCATAATCATTGATATTCAGGGCCGTCGCGCTGCCTTGCAAAGCGATGCCGAAAGAAGAGGCATTGTTGTTGGCGTTTTGCAGCGTGGCGGCATGCAATTGCAAATTGGCGAAGCTAGCCGCCGTCACATTACCGTTACCGCCGTACAAGACTTGCACCTGCACGGCCGAGGCTGTCGAACCCGCTCCGCCGATTTCAGCGATGATCTGGAAATAATTGGTCGTGCTGATCGTGGTCACTCCCGTATAGACGACCGTCGGTGTGGCAAGACCGCCTGAATCGCCTATTGGCGTCACAACCAACAGCACCTGCGGCGCGGCACCTGGCAGCGTTGCGGTGTTCACCAAGGAACCGAAAATTTTCAACACGCGCGGCGTAACGAAGCCTCCTACAGCAGGCGCGTTCACAATGAACTGATACCCCAGTCCCGATGACGTGTTAGCGGCCGACGTGATGCCCGTGAAGTTGATCACGCCGGTCGAGGCATTTTGATTGTTGATCAAATTCTGCGGCACATTTAAAGGGCCGCTCACGCCGTCAGTCCACGTATAGGTCATGGCCGCGTTCACCGTAGTACGGGTGGCGGTGCTAAGGATCGTGGCATCGCTGATTAAAGGTGACGCGATGGCTTTGTGATTGTAATTGTTAACATTGCCGCCCCCACCCCACTGCGCCCAGTCGAGCGTACCTTCCTGGGTCAGGCTAAAGTTGCCGCCTGGTGCCACAGTCGCGGCGCCGTTGGTGGCGTTCGCCGTCACCGTAGTCGCACCCTGTGCGCACGGTATCGCCACAGCTATCACGAGCACGGCCAAAAAGGCCATGCATGAATTGATGAGGTTTTTGGGGGTGGATGTAGTCATTTTTTCAAACCCTAATACGGCACCGAAAATAATTTCGAACATCAACAAAACGAAATGCATACGGACTCAGTCAAAACCAAACTCAACCATTCTACTTAAAAATCATCAACCTGTTATCATTCAGACAGTCGCTTGATTTCCATACATTCGACGCACCGCATGTGCAATTTTTCAGAAACCACGTCTGCTTCAAAGCACACTGTTAAATTTTATGTCCAACCTACATCGTTAATCTCTGACACTGCTCATTCCACAACACGAGCGACTCCGGCCTTCATTCCAATCGATCACTTTATTATTTGGCACAACATCCGCTTAATAAAATTAGTCGGCTCGTTCTTGACTTACTTTAAACAGGTGACTTGGGTCACTCGAGACGGTTCACAGATTTAAGGACGCGCATGCTTAAAGGCAATTCAGTTGGGAGGTGTAAAAAGAGATATTCCATATATTGGCCAATACCTTAATAATAACAGTTCAGTTCTTCAATCGAACGGACGATATTTCGACTAGATCAATTTTGACTCAGTCATATGAAAATCTGTTCCTCAAACACACCCATCAACCGCTTCATTAAGTATGTGTCGATAGCGCTGAGAAGGTTACTTTAAAATCTATATTTTTTACGAATTTCTATCCGGTCCATATAACACTCAACGCAATGTATACTTTCCCCTAATGTACCGCGACATTCTTCCTGAAGACAGAATGAGATTACACTTTAGCTTTTTTTTCATGAATCGCCAGATAATTCTGTGAAAAAACTGTTAAAATTGTCCTGATTATCGTACTAATGCCTAAACGTATATCAATCGAACCCAAATATACAACGAAGCGTCTCGCTTTAGGACTCGACGTGTCTCATTTTCACAGCAATTGATTCTTAGCCTTTCGGAGCACTGTACGATTCGTCGTTGATTCCGACCAATTCGCCCGTCGAATCCCCAAACTTCTCGACCGGTGTTCCCATCCGGCTCAACATCCCCTTATAGAGGTTGCACAACGGTGTGTTCTTTGGGTACATCAAATGCCGCCCCGTCTTCAACGTCCCACCACCCTGCCCGGCCAACACGAGGGGCAGATTGTGCGGATTGTGGCTGTTCCCGTCGCGAATGGGAGAACCAAAGAGGATCATCGAATTATCGAGCAACGTCCCCTCTCCCTCTTTAATGTCCTTCATCTTCTCCAGCATGTACGCAAACTGCTGCACGTGCCAGCGGTTGATCAGAGCGTACTGAGCAAGTTTTTCTTTGTTGTTCTCATGATGCGACAGCTCGTGATGCGATCCCTTCACGCCTTCGACGAATGAAAAGTTTTTGCCGCTCACGTCATTGCCAAACATAAACGAACTCACGCGCGTCGAATCCGTCCAGAACGCCATCACCATCAAGTCCAGCATAATGCGCACTTGCTCGGTGTGATTGACGCCGCGCTCGCTGGCCTTCGCCGGATCCGAATAATAACTCGTAATACGGTCGCCCAATTTCTTAACGGTCTCACGCGCGAGCGGGTCTTCGTGAATCTCTTCCTTCCGCCGCTTCGCATCAAATTCAATCCGGTTCTCAATCGCGCGGATCGATCCGAGGTACTCGTCCAATTTGCGCTGATCCGACGCGCCGACTTTCGCGCGCAAACTCTTCGCGTCTTCCTGGACCAAATCCAAAACACTCTTCTCAGCATTCACGTCGCGCGCCTTCGCAGCCTTCGGTCGGAACAAGCGGTTGAACGCGAGGCGCGGATCGATCTCTTTCGGGACCGGAGTCGAAGGAGAGCTCCACGAAATGTGCGAGCCATACAAGCGCGTGTAGCCGACGACGACATCGACGCCTGTCGTAACCGGTTCAATTCCTAATTCAAGCGACGGCAGCGGCGTCAGATTTCCGATGCGCTGAGCCGCGACCTGATCCATCGATGTCCCGTTGCTGCGCACATCGCTGCCGGTCGTCCGCGTAATCGTGGTGCCGGTCATGAATCCGCCGGTCTTGACATAGTGACCATCGCCGGTGTTCGTGCTGATGTTCATCAATTCAGTGAAGACCAGAATGTCTTTCTTCAATTTTTCAAGCGGCGACAACGTCGGCGATAATTCAAATTCCTTGCCGACACCTTTTGGCGTGAACTCGGTGACATTGACGCCGTTCGGATAATACAAAACGCCCATCCGCACCGGATGCTTACGAGCCGCATCATCCGCCCGCGCGCGCGGCGTCATCGCGTCCAATAAAGGAAGCGACAATAAAGCGCCCGCGCCCTTCAACATCGTCCGCCGCGAAATAGGTTCGGGTCTCAGCATCGTTTTCAGCACTCCATACAGGGTCGAACACTTAGAAACTATTTTCAATTCAACCGTCAGTTTACTTCGTACTCACTTCGCCGCGCCGGTTCCGGAACGGATAGCTCAACGCGATTTCACGCACCAGCGTAGCACCTTTGTAGTTGTCCTTTTTCACCGCTTCAACAATCGTCTTCACGGCCGGCGCGTCGTAATTTTCCAACCCACGTCCCAACGCATACGATAACATCCGCTCCGCCAAATTCCGAACACAATCGTCTTTCTTTTTCATCAGAGCCGCTTTCAATTCAGCAGGTCCCGTGAACTTTTCACCCGTCGTCAGCACTCCACTCGCATCCACTTTAATCCCACCCGCTTCGGTTCGAAACTTTCCTGTCGGATCAAAATTCTCCAAACCAAATCCAATCGGATCCATCCGCGCGTGACATCCCGCACACTCCGGTTTCTTGCGATGCAATTCCAACCGCTCGCGAAATGTTTTTCCATCTTTCGGTTTATCGTCCGGGGACAACACACCCACATTCGCGGGCGGAGGAGGAGGAGGCGAACCGATCAAATCTGTCAACACCCACTTGCCGCGCAACACCGGGCTTGTGCGTTGCGGATACGATGTCAACGTCAACACGCTCCCCATCCCAACCAATCCGCCGCGCGTTTTGTCCGCCAATTTTATGCGCTTCAACGCCGTTCCCGTCACACCCGCCAAACCGTAATGTTTCGCGAGTTCTTCGTTCACATACGTGTAATCCGAATCGAGCAGATCGAGCACCGTGCCGTCTTTCCGGATTACCGCATCGAAAAACGCAATGGTCTCGTCGTACATAGAATCGCGCAACGTCGGCGTGAAATTCGGAAAGCGCTTGCGGTCAGGCGTTGCGGCCAATTTGAAGTTCTGAATACCCAGCCACTGCCCACAAAAGTTCTCTGTCATCGCCGCCGCTTTGGGATCGGACAGCATCCGTTTTACTTGCGCTGCGAGCACATCTGGGTTCTGCAAACTCTTCTTTGCCGCCAGCGAAAATAGCTCGTCGTCAGGCATCGATGCGTATAAGAAATACGACAATCGGCTGGCGAGTTCATAGTCGGATATTGGATGCACCGCACCACCTGCAGGATCGGTCTCGACACGGTACAAAAAGTTCGGAGACACAAGCACCGCTTTGAACGCGAGCTTCACGGCATCTTTGACGCTCGCACCTTTTTTCACAGCAGAATCGAACAGAGTCATCAAGCGTTTTAATTCATCCTGCGTCACCGGTCGACGATACGCACGCGTCGCAAATCGATCTATCGCGGCCAGTCCAACATCGCGTTTCGCTGAACCCGCAGGAGCTTGCGTGACCATCAATTTTTCATCGCTCGCCTGGTCCAAAATCTCGCCAGAAGCATCTAATAATTTCTCCAACAAAATCGGCGGAATAAAGAGCGTGTCGGCGTTGTTATCGAATCCGCCACCGCCACTTCCGTCGGCCGGAAAATTGTCGGCGGGATGTGTGTCCACTCCGAGCAAATCGCGAATCGTGTTGCTATATTCCAGACGGCTCAACCGGTGCGCGGTGACGCGACCGGGATCTTTCGGGAGCTTGGATGTGTCAACATTTTTCAGCGCAATTTCGATCCATTTCCACAACGCGTCGCGCTCTTTTTCGGTTGGTTGAGGCTTACTTTCAGGCGGCATTTCTTTGTCCGCAATCGCGCGGATTACCGTATCCCAAAATTTAGGATCAATGGCCATATCCGGAGCCGTTTTGAATTTCGCGAGATTCACGCCGCCTTTGGTCTTCTCGCCGCCATGACAGCTGAAGCAAAATTTCTGCATCACCGGCAGCGCGTCACGAGCGTAATCCGATGCACCGGACGACGGCTCGCCCGAGCACACGAACACCGAAGTGAAGAGGAAAACGCCCAGCCCAAACGTGCGCATCAATCGATTCAATTCCCTTCCAACGTCGTCCGATATATATCCCTTTTCTACTTACCCCGGTGCGCTCGGAGAAACATGAAAATTCTCAATGGACTTTACACCCCGAACAACTTCATCCGCGTCTCCGTCGCCAGTTCATCGCAACGCTCATTCTCAGCATGGCCGGCGTGACCCTTGGTCCACTCCCACGTGACCTGATGTTTTGCAATCAGTGCATCCAACGAAATCCACAAATCTTTATTTTTGACCGGTTCTTTCGCCGCCGTCTTCCACCCGTTGCGCTTCCAATTGTCGATCCATTTTTGGCGAAACGCGTTCGCCATGTACTCACTGTCCGTCACGATCCGCACCGCGCATGGCACTTTCAATTCTTCCAACGCGCGCGTCACCGCCGTCAACTCCATACGATTGTTCGTCGTCTCGCGCTCGCCGCCGGTGAGCTCCTTCTCTTTGTCGCCGTACCGCAAAATCGCAGCCCACGCACCAACGCCTGGATTCGGTTTACACCCGCCATCGCAAAATATCGTGACGCTCGGACGTGTCTCTGTTTTGTCTGCCATTGATTGATCTCATTCTGATTTGATTTAATAATGTGTCGAGCCGAACGCTATGACTATTTGCTTTTAAACGCAAAGGCGTGAAGGCGCAAAGACGCAAAGACGCAACGAAATAAAAGAGGTATTCGATCTTCCTCTTCAAGCCGTTCTTTGCGCCTTTGTGTCTTCGCGTCTTTGCGTTCAACTCCAAAACCAAAGTCCTTCTATTTCTTCCGATCAAACCCAATCAACCCCGTCGGATTCCATTTCCACGCTACCACCTTTATGGGGATCTCGCCCGCATCAATTTCGCGTCGCGTGAACGTCTCCGTTTCAACAACGGCCAACGTTAACGGAGCATCTCCGCGTTGCATTCGCCACGTCGTTTGAGCGGCCACTAATTTCTGTATGTGTCCCGGCAACGTGTGCAATGCCAATTCAAAACGATGCGGTTCGCCATCGGTGGATTGGACGCGAATCCACACGCGCGAAAATTTTCGGCGCTCGTATCCAGCCGGATACACGCCCATCTCGGCGCGATATGTTTCGTTCGGTCGAACAGGCTTCGGCAACGCCAGCGGCGGGCCCGGAAGGGTCAATCCAAAGTATGTGAAAAACGACAAGTTGACCGCTGTGAACCAAACCACGATTCCGCCTGCGGTGACGAACCAATTGCTCGTTTGCATTCCGTAAACAATGAGCGCTCCGAATCCCAGCGCAAGCAATCCGATTACGCCCGGCTTGCTCCAATCGAAGCCCTTTCGGCAGATCCGCCAGCGCAGCCAATTGTGATATTCCTGAGCCCGCCACAACTCAATGCGCGTCTCCTGTTCAGCCTCTTGAGCGCGGAACGCGTCCATCCGCTCCCCCGCGCCAGCCCACATCGCATCGAATGCTTTTTCGTCCGGATGAATCATCTCGTTCTGCATCTCGTCTCCGCGTTCAACGTTCATTTACTGCTTGCTGTTTTGAGTCGTCAATCTACCGGCGTGTGCAGCTCTTGGCTCTGAACATTTGTAAAATGTTCTTGCAAACGCGGCAGTATGTATTTTAATCATTACATGAAATACGTGCACAACACTCTTTCCTTTGGAGGTTTCACCGCTCGCGGAACTAGACCCGCGAGCGCGTGTCTCCTGCGGTAATTTCAGCCGCGCGTCCACTCTACTTTTAACGTGAATCAGATCGAAACCGAATTCGGATTTGCGCGAGCCGCTTTCATTTTCTACACCTTTTGGTATCCTGTCGTCTGGCATTTCGCCGGGCGCGCATCAGCATGTGCGAACTAAAATAGAACAGGCAGGCAGACATGAGCACTCCTCACGACATCAACGACGCCGGACGCGTTTACATTTTCGACACCACCTTGCGTGACGGCGAGCAATCGCCCGGCGCGAGCATGAACCGCGAAGAAAAACTGCAAGTGGCTCGCGCCCTCACGCGCATGAAAGTGGACATCATCGAAGCCGGATTTCCGATCGCTTCGCCCGGCGATTTCGACGCCGTTAAAGCCATCGCCGAGGAACTCGACGGCCCCGTCGTCGCCGGCTTGGCGCGCAGTTTGGAAAAGGACATCAAGGCCGCAGGCAACGCTGTGAAGAACGCCAAGCATCCTCGCATCCACGTCTTCCTGGCGACGAGCGCGATCCATCGCGAATTCAAATTGAAGAAGGCGAAAGACGAGATCGTTCGCCAGGCCGTGCTCTCGGTTCAGATGGCGCGCGAATTTTGCAGCGACATCGAATTTAGTCCCGAAGACGCCAGCCGCACCGAGCCTGAATTTTTGTGCGAAGTCGTCGAAGCCGTCATCGCGGCCGGAGCGACGACCGTGAACATTCCCGACACTGTTGGCTACGCAGTTCCTGAACAATATGGAGCGCTGATCCGGACCTTAAAGACGAAAGTTCCGAACATCGACAAGGCCGTCATCTCGGTTCACTGCCACGACGATTTGGGTTTGGCCGTCGCGAACAGTTTGGCTGGCGTCAAGAACGGCGCTCGGCAAATTGAGTGCACGATCAACGGCATCGGCGAACGAGCAGGCAACGCAGCGCTCGAGGAAATCGTCATGGCGATGCGTACGCGCCAGGACTTTTACGAAGGCTTTCACACCGCCATCGACGCGAAAAAGATCGTCCCAACATCCCGCTTGGTGTCGATGCTGACCGGCATCCACGTCCAGCGCAACAAAGCCATCGTTGGCGAGAACGCGTTCGCGCATGAATCCGGAATTCATCAAGACGGCTTCTTAAAGGAGCGGACGACGTACGAGATCATGCACCCCGCCGACGTTGGGTTGGAGCAATCGAAATTGGTTCTGGGAAAACATTCCGGCAAGCACGCGTTCGGCTCGCGCTTGAAGGAGTTGGGCTACACATTGGCAGACGGCGACGTCGAAACCGCGTTTGATCGCTTCAAAATTTTGTGCGATAAAAAGAAGACGATTTACGACGCTGATTTGGTCGCGATTATCGAAGATCAATTGGAATCCGCCACGCCGATTTGGGAGTTGGATTTGTTGCAGGTAACCACGGGCAAACACGTCACGCCCATGGCTGCCGTGCGCTTGAAACGCGGCGACGAACGCTTCGAAGACGCTGCCATCGGGGACGGTCCGATCGATGCCATGATCAAAGCGATCGACCGCATCACCGGCGTCAAAGCAAAGTTGCTCGACTACCAAGTCCACTCGATCACGGATGACAAAGAAGCGCAAGGCGAGGTCGATGTGAAAGTCGAGATCGACGGCGTGACGATTCATGGTCGAGGCATTTCGACGGACATCATCGAAGCGTCAGGCAAAGCGTACTTGAACGCAATCTGTCGCGGAGCTGCACGCCATTCAGAAACGCCGCTCGAACCGATTGTTCGCCCTGGCCACATCGCACCGTTGTCGGCTGCAAAATAAAAACACGTTGCCGCCGGATTTTTTCGACATGACGAAATCCGGCGGCGCACACTTTCAGGAGAAATCACATGGCCAAGCAGCCGATCAATCCCAGCGACAAAGCCAAGGCGAATGTTGAACGCCTCGTTACTAATTATTGTAAAAATTCCGGGACGACCACGCATCCGGAAACGGACGTCACCGACGGGGTGAAGATGGGACTCGCCCATCACATCGACACCATCGGCCGCCCGCTCTGCCCCTGTCGCTACTACCCGGACAAGACTGAAGAGATCAAGCACCGCACATGGATCTGCCCGTGCGACGACATGACGATCTATAAATATTGCCACTGCCTCCTCTTCGTCACCGCCGAAGGTCTCCCCATTACCGAGTACCTTCCCGCCGAACACGAAGGCCGTGCGACGTACGGCGAAGTCAAAGACCCCACACCCGACAAAGGCCGCGCCCTCCGCGCGAAAGCGCCCCAGCGCGAAATTGAGCGCGCGACGCGAAGGTCGTAGTTTCGAGTTCCGAGTTTCGGGTTGCGGGTTGTCATCCGCGTAGCACTGTTCTGAGACTCGCAACCCTCAACACGAAACCCGGAACTCGAAACATTCTCATGCCCCCAACCTTCCCCGATAAACACCGTCCGTACCTGCTCGCGATGATCATTGCGGCGGTGTTTGCGAACAGTTTTTGGGGCGTGTTTGTCTTCGACGAATATACGAGTATCACGCGTAACGAAGGCATCCACCACCTCTGGCCACCGGACTGCATCTTCACGTATCCGAACTTCTCACGCCCAGTCATCGGTGTTTCGTTCGCGATTAATTACGCGATGCACCAGCTTCATTTTTGGCCGTACCATCTCTTCAATCTGCTCATCCACGTGACCGCCGCGCTATCGATGTACGGCATCGTGCTGCGAACACTTTTGTCCGAACGATTGCATGCGCGCTTTAGTCGCGATGCTGTGCGCCTCGCGTTTTTGATCGCATTGATCTGGGCGATTCATCCGCTCCAAACCGCGTCCGTCACGTACGTCGTCCAGCGTTGCGAATCGATGATGGGCATGTTTTTTCTTCTGGCGTTGTATTGCGTCATTCGTTCGGACGATTCCGAAAATCCCGGCACGTGGTTCTGGAGCGCGGTCACGTTTTGCGCACTCGGCATGGGCTGCAAACAAGTCATGGTCACGGCTCCACTGATGATCTTACTTTATGACCGCACTTTTTTAAGCGGTTCATTTAAGGCCGCGTTTCAAAAGCGTGGCGAACTTCATGCTGCGTTATTCGCGACATGCTTCGTGTTGTTGACGACCGCGCTGGAGAAATCCACGCAAGGCCCGACCGCCGGATTCGCGCTCAAAACGGTGACGCCGATCAATTACCTACTCACACAATGCGCCGTGATTCCGCATTACATCGGTCTCTCGTTTTGGCCGCAGCGATTGCTGGTCGATTATTGCTGGCCGTTCGCGACATCGGTGCGTGAGGTATGGCCGGGCCTCGCGTTGCTCATCTCGCTGGGACTCGCGTCGTTCGTCGCGACGATTCGCAATTCGCCCTGGGGCTTTTTAGGCGCCTGGTTTTTCGTCATTCTTGCGCCCAGTTCCAGCATCATGCCGATCCAAGATCCGGCGTTTGAATACCGAATGTATCTGCCGCTCGCCGCCATTGTCGTCACGTGTGTGATAGCAAGTCATGGGCTCGTCCGAGCATCAATTGAACGCGGTCTGCATCCGCGCATGGCCGAGCGCGTGTCCGGCTTCTCGATTCTCGTAATCATCCTGGCACTTAGTGTTCGGACTGTTGTTCGGAATTACGACTACGGATTGGACACGCGCGTTTGGAAGCAGGTTGCCGACGCATTCCCGAATTACCAGCGCGGGGCCAACAATCTCGGCAATGCGTACGCTGTCGAACAGAAGCATGAGGAGGCAATTTTTTGGTTTGAGAAGTGCGCCTCAATTAATCCGAATTACGCCGACGCGCAATTCAATCTCGGCGTCGAGTACAACACTGTTGGGAGGAAGGAAGACTCCGTTCGGCACTATTTGCGCGCGCTGGAAATCGATCCGACGTATGAAAATGCGCACGGATTTTTGGCCGATGTACTGATTGCATTGAACCGACATACCGAAGCGATTCCGCACCTTGAAGCGGAATTGAAGCGCTCGCCCAAGCGCGATGATTTGCGGAAGAAACTTGACGACTGCCGAGACAAAACAGGCGACATGTGATTCTCAATAAATCACGCGCTTATGCCGGGATGGTTTCGAGATCACCCCAGGCCGGACGAGTTTCAACGTTCGTGATCCATTGCAATAACTCGCGTTCGCGGATCGGTTTTTCGAGGATCGGAATGCCTTTTGAATTCGCCCAAATCGCTGTCGCAATATCGTTTTGATGTGCCATCAAACCCACAGGCGCTTTTTTGAACTCGCTGCGAAAATCCCGGATGATGCGCAGCGCCGACGAATCCGCGAGATGGTAATCGGCCAGAAGCGCGTCGAAATTTTGTTGGATGTAAATGGCATCGTGAAGCAACTGTGACGCCTCTTCTGCAGATTCAGCCCACACTACTTTATGCCCGCGCAAGGTCAACGCGTCAGAGACGATTCCGCCGATTGCTCGGTTGCCTTCCACGAGCATGATTTTTCGATCCGCCGATTTCGTCCGCCCGCGCTTCACCGCCATCACATTCTCCCAAGTTTTAATCAGTCCGAAATTAGACGCGCGAAGTGTAGCGCAGTCCTATGAATTTCGGATGAATTGGGCATTAATCTTTAACGCCCTTTTGGAAGAAAAATGAAGAACTATTATCGGCAAAAACCAGTCGGGGCATTCACCATATTTTGAGACTCAATCGCACCAATAATCAACGTTACCGTCTTCTCGCGCCGTCCTGAAAACTAGACTGTACTCTCAGCCGTGCCACCGTCCAACGGCGTGACGCCATCCAATGTAATCCAGCACAGTGCGCCCAAAAACGCAGCCACGGCCATCGATCCAAAGACTAAATTCCATTGCTCGCCTTTAGCCGCGTAACCAATTAAATACGGGCAGACGAATCCGGCAAAATTGCCCATCATGTTCATCGTGCCGGAGAACGTCCCAGCGAAACGTCCCCCGACGTCCATACATGCGCCCCAGGAACACGGTATCGTGAAATCGCCGCACATGCTCGCCGCTCCGAGCACCAAACCGAACGTGAGTGCACTCATCTTCGTCGTATCAGATAGCGCGAGATAGGCCATCGCAGCACACGTCCCCAGCATTCCAACCGTCGCAAGCAGCCGTCGAGCCTGCCGCAAACCGCCACTGAGCGTTGACAATTTCTTGGTTACAAATCCAGAGATGAGGCATCCGATCCCGCCGCAGAAAAGCGGAAGACATGCAATCAGAGTCAGGTACGTTTGGTCAGCATCCGTCTTCGGGTGATAGTGGCGATCCAAATAATCCGGGAGCCATGTCACGTAAAAATACCAGACGTAACTGAGGCAGAAATATTGAGCCCAAAGCAACCACGCAGCCTTTGAACTGGCGAAGACGCCCCAGGGCACGCTACCGTGCCCGGACGCATAAGCAGCGTTGGGGGCGAGCAGTTCTTTCTCAGCCGCATTGACGCCGGGGTGGTCTTTCGGATTGTCACGGAACCACCATGCGAACACTAGCGTCCATACAACGCCCAGCGCTCCAAACAAGAAAAATGATTGCCGCCACGGGTGCTCGAATCCTGCACCCTTAAACCAACGCAACACAGCCAGCACGAGCAAGGGCGTCACCGCCCCGCCCCAACGCGCGCACAGCCATAAAATGCTCTGCGCCCGAACGCGTTCGTGAGGTTGAAGCCAATTTACAAACGCGCGTGTCAAATTCGGGAAGCAGCCTGCTTCGCCTGCTCCGAACAAAAAGCGCACGACAACGAGCGAGATTAATCCTCCGACCCAGCCAGTCGCAATCGTGAAAAACGACCACCACAGCACGACGCGAATCAGCGCCTTTCTCGGACCAAACCGATCACCCAACCAGCCGCTCGGAATTTCAAACAGCGCGTATGCCAGCGCGAAGGCACCCAGCACTTTGCCCATCGCGATGTCGTCCAATTGCAAATCAGCTTGAATCGCGCCCTTCGATTTACTGATGCACACGCGGTCGATGTATTGAATCACCGCCAGCACCACCGCAAACACGACCACCCAATAACGCGTGTTCGACGGCTTCATGTTTTTCGCTTCGACGTCACCACTCACGGAATACTCTCCTCTATTAGTCACGTCATGCTTTAGGGTTTGAAAATCAGTTTGAGCGTTCCGCCCGGGTGGTGAGTCATCTTCATGAAGCCCGCTTGTCCGTCATCAAGCGAGCGCGTTTCGGTCCACGGGGTCAAATCGAGTTTGCGCGATTCAAGCAGGCTGAGCGCTGTTTGGAAATCGCGCGCGGCATAGCAGAACGTTGTGAAAATACTTTGCTCGTTGCGGATCATTTCAATCCACGGAAGACCGCTGTCGTTTTCGGCCATGCCGATGAAAAGCAGCCGCCCGCCGCGCGCGCAGGCGTTCACTCCGGCCCGGCGCGTCGCGTCCACACCGACCGCGTCGATCACAAATTCCGCTCCACCTTTTGTGAATTCGCGCACGGCTTTGACGGCGTCAACTTTCGCGCTGTTGATCACACAATCGGCTTTGAGTTGCCGCGAGACGTCTAGACGTGCGTCGATCCGGTCGATCACACAGACCTTTGGAATGCCGCGCAATTTCGCGAGCGCAAGAGCCAGGGAGCCAATCGGTCCCGCGCCAAAAATCGCAAGCGTCTCGGGAATCTCGGTCATGGATGTTCGGAAAAAATGGACGACGTTCGCGAGCGGTTCGACGAAGACGGCTTCGTTGTCAGTCAGCGAATCCGAGATCGAAAATATCTGAGACTCCGGCACCGCCGTGAATTCCGCGAACGTGCCGTGCACTCGGTCCATGCCGATCAGCCACCAATTCGCACAGAGATTTTGTTTGCCGGCCAGACACGCCGGACACTTCAAGCAACTCACGAGCGGATTGATCGCGACGCGTTGCCCAGGCTTCCAGCGCGTCACGCTTGGATGCGTTTCAGCGATGCTCGCGACCGCTTCGTGTCCGAGAATCAACCCGGGCTTGCGACGTTCGCTGTGGCCCAAAAATCCGTGAACATCTGAGCCGCAAATACCAGTCGCGGCGATCTTCAGTAATACTTGATTCGGTTGTAGCTGAGGCACCGGAACGTCTTGAATTTCGACCTTCTCCGGCCCGACATACATGAGCGCTTTCATTGATGACCTCGAACGGTGAACTTAGTTTTAATGAGTGATTATAGTTCTGAAAGTATGATGTACACCGGACGCGGCGGGGCGCGAAATAAACTCTCAAAAAGAACACGGCGACGTGTTCGCCGCCGTGCCCTTTAAACAGGTTTTATTAAAGCGTTTTGCTGAAGACGCGGAAATCCATTTCGTTCAGGAATACCGAGTCCGCGACTTCCATCGTCCGCAGATACGTCTCGTCGATTTTTCCGCATTGAATCTGCCGGATCAATTCGCGCGCGCGGCTGATGTGTTTGACGAGGCGGACTTCTGCGTAACGGATCGATTGGCCCATTGAAATCAGGAACGGCCAGTCGCTCGCTTGAGCAAGAATCGTTTCACGCGCAGCCTGATTCAACGCTCGCTTTTCGAGTCCTTCGGCATTTTTATGCTCAGTCGCCAGCGTCGCCATATCTTCAATTGCGCGGAACATGTGCCGGTACATCCACGCGTTCGGCTGGTATTCGCGCGAATCGAGCCACGTTTCAAACGTCGAGTTCTTGCCCCACGTTGAAGCGCCGGGCATCAGTAATTGATGCGACGGATGTTCGCATAAATATTCTGACGGCGTGACGGGACGAACGACGACTTGGTCGCCGCACATTTTTCGAAGCACCGCTTCAATCCACGCCGGACCTTCCTCCCACCAATGTCCAAACAATTCAGCATCGTAGGCTGATACAACAATCGGAACCTGATTGAAATTGCGTTTCAAATGCGATACTTGCGCACCGCGATGCTGAACAAATTGAGTCGATTGCTCTTCGATGGCCTGCTTTGCCATCTCGGGATGATACGCAGCTTTTTCGTGCGGCGGCGTTTCTTTGCTTGTGATGCGATAATACTTCAAGCCCGTCATGCGGCGCACACCGGCAGTCTTCCAATATTCCGGGAGATGGTCCCACGCCATATCGTAACCGACATCGCGGTACCATTCTTTATAGCGTCCGTCACCGGGATAACCGCTTTCGCGGCTCCACACCTGCGAACGCGTTTCTTCGTCGATGCCAAAAACAGCAAGACCATTATGCGTCACGACCGGGCGCGACGTACCGAAATAAGCACGCGTGCTTCCGCGCGTGATGCCCGTCGCGTTGACGAGCGTCCAGCGAATGCCCTGTTCGGCGAGGTACTTATCAAGTCCCGGCGTGAACGCGTTTTCCGGGAGCCACATGCCGCGCGGCCAACGTCCGAACACGCGCTCATATTGCTTGCACGACAGTTGAATGTGCGCGCGAATATTTTCTGGGTAGTGCATATAGAACGGCAACGTCGGATGCGTCCCGGCGCAAATCATCACTTCTACTTTTTCGAGATTCTGAAAATCCCGGAAGCCGTTCAAAATGTTTCCGCCGTATGATTCGAAGACACCTTTGGCGGTATGCAATCGCTCGAGATTTTTCTCAATCGTGTGTTGAAACGCCTTTCCGCGATGCGCGTTCAATTCGCTCTCAGCAAGCGAAATGGCTTCGCGCAAGAACTGGCGGTAGCGCTCTTGCAACTGCGCGTCACCGAGCATTGAAATCAGTGGCGGCGACATCGACACCGTGAGACGGAAATCGATCTTCTCGCGCTCCAGCCGCCAGAACATGTCGAGCAACGGCGTGTAACAATTCGTCATCGCTTCAAAGAGCCATTGCTCTTCGAGCGGCACGTCATATTCCGGATGCTTAACGAATGGAAGGTGCATGTGCAGGACCAGCGCCCAGCAACCATCCGCCGCTGGACGACCGGCCACTTTTCCACGCTTCCAATATTCATACTGATTGAAACGCCACTGCGCCGTATCGACGAACGCCTCTTTCGAATAATCCGGAACGTCTACGCGCCACCATTCGTTCTGCGTTTCATTGACCGTGTCGGTTTCGGGCTGGGTGCGGACTTTGTTGGACGTCGCGACGTGTTCGAAAAACGTCGTTCCTTTGGCGCGGTAACCGATTTGCATTTCGTATTCGCAGTCGGGTTCCACATTGACCCAATAATTGTTCTTTTCGCCGATGAAATCTTCAACATCTACGAACTTGCCGTCGCCTGTCCGGACGATGCGTAGTACGAGGTAATTGTCGTTGAAAAAATTGTCGCCAAATTTCCCGCGCAAATGGTCACGCGCGCCCTGACCGATCTCCCAAATCACGTACACACCGCGCGAATTGCGGGGCAACGCGTAGATGTACGTAACATTGTAATTCTCGTAAATGTACGGTTCGTGTTTGAGAATGTTGGGATCAATCGCAGTGGTTTCGGGCATTGCTGGCCTCTGAAAAGTGGAAACAAACGGCGACCCATTCCGCGCGTTATGATCGATAAATACGGAATTATTATCGTCGAAAGCAGGTGATTTTACAATCCGGAAACCATGTTCTCCAATTGGTTCGCCCGAGCGGATTCACTGAATTCGTCGGTCACCTTCAGTTTGCCATTGTCACGAATGCGGCCCCACAAAAATGGATCTGAAAAAATCCGTTCTACCGCCCACGAACAACTATCCGCCAGCGGATAAATCAACACGCCGTTCTGTTCGTGCTCTATAAGTTCTGCGGCCGTTTCATGCGACGCGACAACCGCTTTTCCAGCCGACCACCCCGCCAAAATCGGCCAGCGTTCTGTCTGCCTGCGGCTGGGCGCGACGATAACGTCTGCGGCTTGAATCAATTCGTTCAACGCGTCGCCTTCCATGTGTCCGACGACGCGAACCGCGTGATCCAGATTCAAATAACGCGAATAAATTCGGAGTGTCCAGAAGAGCGGGCCGTCGCCCACAAAAATGAAACGCGCTTGCTTATTTTTCTTCAACACAGCCGGCACTGCTTTGATTAAAAGATCCGCACCATGGTCCTCGTCCAAGACGCCGATACACAGCAACGTTGGGTCAACCGGCCCGATTTGGAACCGCGCTTTGATCGCGCCTGCGTCGAGTGGTTTTTGAAAACTTGCGACAGGAAAGACGTCGGCGAATGCCGTGATTTTCGTTGCGCAATCCGGTACAAGGCGCCTTGCAGATTCGACTGCAAAACCTCCAGCGACGAGCACATGCGTTGCGAGTTGGATGCCTTGTATTTCAAGTGCTTCGATCTGGCGGCTCAGCGACGTGCGCATATCGCTGCGCTGGCGTTCCATTGTTTGCAGGCACAACAATGCCGACAGTTTCCGCGAGGCGCTGAGGATTTCGAGCACTGGAATCGAACTCCATTCGCAGCCGACGAGCGCCGGGGCGATGATGTCCGCAGGTAAATCGGC
>Ga0194061_1000617_pt1 | contig 21401 bp, 23 predicted proteins | sample SepL2221m_MetaG_FD_163423 | JGI IMG/M metagenome (GOLD analysis project Ga0194061, IMG submission 163423) | Anoxic zone freshwater microbial communities from boreal shield lake in IISD Experimental Lakes Area, Ontario, Canada - Sep2016-L224-21m | ecosystem: Environmental > Aquatic > Freshwater >... | reverse complement strand
TATATTTTATTTTTATAAGCTATAGGATTATAGTGAAAATAGTAATTCTAAGCGATAGGGATACATGGAAAAGGGCTTTAATAGCACTATTAACCCAGAGACTCTAGAAATAGATTCTGATCTATATGGGAAATTTCCATGGCATCATGAAATAAACATTGAAAAAGTCATTCACAAAATAAGTCAGGCTGAAGATACGGGCACATTACATAAGTTCAGGGTCAGTTTTGATGACGAGATGATGCTTGGCTTAAATTATTATCAAGCTGAAAAACCGGCATCAGACATGCCAGTAGTCATTACTCCAGCGCTAGCGACCGGTCTGCATGGAAGGAATCATAATATTCAGAAGAAATTATCTGAGATAGGCTTGAGTAGCTTACTTATAGGAACGCCTGGAAGCGAGAGAGATTCCATTGTGAGCGAAATATCCAAAACACTAGGTAACCCAAGAAAAATGATTAATGAAATAAAGGCGATAAGCCTAGCAAGACATGCAGCATATGTTCAGGAAATAACTAGAAATGCTGATTTGTTTGAATTAAACAATGAGGCAGTTTTAGGATATGGCGAATCAAGGGGTGCAATGATACTTCTCGGGAGTATTGCCTGCCAGGGCCTAGGTAACCCTAAAATAGTTGAGCCAATTGCAGTAGCCCCCTGCTACATCAAACCTTTTGATAAGGATAGAGTTATGGATTTTACATCTCAAGTGATTAAAGAAATAACTTCTATAGGTCAAGTGATAGGAAATTTGAGCATAAACGGACTATGCACACTCAATCCATCACCAAAATCAATTTTATACGAGATTGGCCATATACCAACCTTATTTAATGGTGATACTGGTCATTTTGCCTCTAAAATACCAGGTGAACAAATTTTAACGATAATTGCATTTGATCAAGACGTTTCCGGACAAGCTGGTGAATGGATAGAGGCATTGCCTAGAAATAAATATCCAAATATTAATATTGAGATAATCCCAGGTAACCATCTATCTATAGCCAGACAGAGCACATTAGATTATGTGATTACTAAATTTAAATCTATAATTAATAACTTTTAAAAGAATTGGTGCAGCATCATTAAACAAGTCAGAACGATACTAATATCTAATCTTAGCCCATCTACTCCGTAAGTCTGACTTACACCCCCACCCTAACCTATATTGTTTGTCGGCCTTAGTGGAAGCTATCTGGAACTACTTTGCGACTATGCCGCATTACGCTGGGGAGCAAAAGTTTCACAGTAAGCCATTTGGAAATCTTGAATCGTATTCAGGTGTGCGGGGTTAATAGGCGCCAGTCTTAACCGTGTTCGTGGTGAATTGACCCAGTTATTAACCTCTTTTTGTTTATCGTGAACATCAATCGGAACGGGTGCTTCACCAGTTAGACCACCGATTAACACTTCAACCCTTTGTTTACGAACTCCCCGATAGACAGCAGTAAACTTTGCTAGATCATCAGGGTTTTCTGCAATTTTGCCAAACAATTCAGATAGGCTAACCGCTTCGCTGCCACTATCTTTACCTAGCAAGCGAACCGTTTCACTAAAGTTCGCACTGTCCGAGTATGCCTTTACAACGCTTGGGCTAATGTCTGGGAACTTGCGTAAAATATCCTCGTGTACCTCGTCTGCAAAGGTGTCTTCGTCTACGACATCATCAGTAACGGCAATCTCAGAAGCACCATTCATTGTTCGCATTTGTCGCAGAACACTTGTTTCTAGGGGTATGCCTGGGGTTGTATCGTACTTTTCAATACCATTCTTATGTACCAGGGCTTCCACTTTTTCAGGGGTAATTTGATCGCCATCACGCATTACCATACGAAGCATGCGGCTCGTGCGTCCATTACCGTCAGCAAATAAGTGGAGCTTGTTTACGACAGTAGGTATTGCAACCGCTAACTCGCTCATAATAATTTGTGGGTCTTCGCCCTTTTCCGTCTGGGAAGTGATGTGTTGCTGGGCCGTGGTTACGAGCTCACCCAAAAGAGTAATTTTATCCTCTTGGTCTGGGGGGATAGAGCCATCGATTGTACCAGCCTGTACGCCTTCACCGTCAAAGTCATGTTCTTCGGGTCTAAGACCACGTGCAGTTGAGTTTACGTTTAACAAAACATTGCCAAATGATTCACCAGTCTGTTGCATAAGCCAATCTAGGCGTTGCTCTGGCTGTTCTCCCATTTCTTGGACTAAATTATTAGCCACTTCGTGAAGCGGTTGTAGCGATTCGGTGCGTTGTAGTTGTTCAGACATTTTTGTTTTAACCTAACAGATTAAATACTAGCATAAGTTTGATAATAAGTCAATCATGTGTCAGGCTGGCAAAGAGAGAATCGAACCAAATATCAAAATCCGAACTGGAACTAACGGAGACTACAAGATGATTCGTTCGAATGGTGCGGGTAGAGAGAATCGAACTCTCCTCTCAGCCTTGGGAAGGCTGCATATTAACCACTATACGATACCCGCATAAATATGTTGGAGCCATCTGCCGGGATTGAACCGGCGACCTACGCTTTACGAAAGCGCCGCTCTACCAACTGAGCTAAGATGGCGGACTAATAATATTATACTAGAGTTATTCGATCTTAGATTTTGCGAGCACTTTTTTCTGTCTGCCATACTCTACTGTTGTAAGGTACACGATTATAATGTCAAAGACTGTTAGGAGAATCATGCCTATAGAGTGAGTGAAAATTATTTCATATGTCTGATAAATTATGAAAAATATAGTCAGGACAATAAGGCCAATATATGCCCAGAGACGTTCTCGTAATATTTCAATGACTAGTACAAGTTTTGCGATTCCATGCGCCAATAAATAAAGCCCTAGAAAAACTAGTGTGCCCTTGGTTAGATCTCTACTCCAATGAACAAGATGATTGGAAATAAAATCATGAGGATCAGATTTCAGTTCTGAATGAGTTAACCAATTTATAAAAGAATTCACTGTGTCTGGGCTTATTAGCAATAGAAAAAGACCGCCCAAAGTTTCCAGTAGACCATTAATTCCTTTCAGCAATATTCCTGCCTCGAAAACCTTATCGAAAGTATTTTGGGCCTTGAAGTATTTAATTGCCATAAGTTGTATTTTCCGTAATTAAATTAAGTCGTATAACTTTTTTATTCATTGTTAACAGATTGAGTACCCTATTTTTCATTGTTACTTATAATGCTGAGCATTTCTGTTTGGTTTTTCAGTTCGACCATTTGCTCGTCCTGTAAGTTAGCTAGGTAAGTTAGCGTATGGTGATCCGATTGAGATTTTGCTTCAGTTGCCTTCTGAGCTACATTTTGAGCAACCATAATAGCCGGTAACAATATTAGCTGAATCCAGTTGGAAGATATCCAGTTAACAATTGGCACTAAATCGTGTGTTTGAAAGGCTGATTTTGCCGAAAGAAGTGCTATCACATTAAATAGATAAAAACAGTACATACTTCCAACGTGTGTGGCAATCCAGATCGCTAACTTATCATTCAGGTTGATATCCTTTTTTGTGAGTTCTTTTGGGTTTATTACGTGTGGATGAGATTTAAGTTTGTTCATAAATATATAATATCATCCCTCTTCTGTTTCAGCACTTTAGAAATTTTCATTTAGAATAAATCACCATTATCTCAACTGTCTAATTAAAGGTTTCGTTTTGTTTTCCAGCAAAGAACCTCTCTCATCTCTTGCAATGAAGTCAAATGAATATGGTATATCGCCATTATTATTGCTCATTGTGGTTACAGCACTTACTTATTGTGGAATTGTTGAACTAGAATGAAAAAATCTCTCAAAATGCGAGAGATTAGTGACGGAACTAAATGGCGGGCCCGACCGGATTTGAACCGGCGATCTCCTCCGTGACAGGGAGGCGTGTTAGACCACTGCACTACGAGCCCATAGTTATCGAACAACAGAGGTCATAGTATCATTATGCAGATGAAAATGCAATTATTTTATTATCTAACTGATATATAATAATTGGGTTTTTGTGATTTTTCTAGAGGTTCAATGTATGAATTAATGGTCTTGTAGTTAAAAAGTATGTGTGCGGCGGTAATCTGATTATTGTCTACGGAAATAACCTTTATAATCTCAAGTCCTGATCCAATATTGATAATTCCCGAGATTTGCCCTGCCTTAAGCTTAAATATCTCATTAAGCGCTTGAGGAGATAGTTCCTTATTCCCCGCTGCTATAGTAAATGGAAATTGTCCACCATTAGCATTTGTTGTGCTGTCTTCAGAATAACTTTTAGCTATGGTTGCAAAATCTGCTCCAGAATTTAGAGCTGTCAAAGCCGTATTTGCCTTGTCATTGGTAGACCTATCAAGAGTTGCAACAACTTTTTGAGCTAATATCTGGCTCGCTAACTCCCTCTTAAAGTCATTGAGTGTCCACCCCCAATATTGAGCCAGTACATTATCTAGTACCTGATTATTGTCACCCAGTAAATTCTGTTGTTTGAGTAGAGTAATTTCATTATTTACATCTTTTGAAGTTACCTTAACATTATTTTTTTTAGCGAGTTCTTTAATATATGACTGATCAACAACTATCTGAATTGCTTGTTTTCTAAAATTAGACAATTGTTGCAGACCGTCTACAGACTTGAAGTCAATCTTTTGTTGGGTTTGGTAATAATGAATATAGTGCTTTAGTTCGAATAGATAATTTTCATATGCAACGTAGTTTGATCCTGCTTTAGCTACAGGAAACGGCACAACCTGGGATACGCCGTAGATGAATGATGAGTAATTCTGATACTTGTATAGAGATAGACCACAGTAAATGAAGAATGCTAGGAGAGCTACCGAGAAAATGGTCGAGGATATTATTACCACTCTGTGTTTTGAATGTTGCAAAGGATAAATATATTTTCTGGCCGTTGATAGAATCTCTTCCCTATGGTCATTGACGGTTTCATTGGTAATTTTAGGTAAGGTTTCTAGAGCTTCTTTAAATTGACTCGCAACTAATTTATCCCGATTACGGGTAAAGTGTTTGCGCATAAATTTAATTGGTTTAGGCTTCTTCAATTTCTTCACCTTCTTGTTCGTTAATTATAAGCTTTTTATCTTGGTTTGTACTGTAGGAATTGGCAATTATTCCCTGATCTCTCAATATTTCCAGTATTCTCTTCTGTATCTTGGCTGGGTGATGAACATCGTGAATAATTAAGTCCCCCACGAATGTTTGCATCATTATTGTACCAGAACCAAGTAATGTTTCTTGAATACCAGCCACCTGATAATTAACTAATTGGATCTGATTCAGTCCCATATCAACTACACTTCGATGGAATAAGCCTTTCTGAGTGATCTGTATTAGTCTTTGGTTGGTGAATACGAATACGCTAAAGTGCCAAGTTATCCAAGATGGCATAAATAAGATTACTCCTAAGACCAAACCGCCCAACAAGCCTCCAAAAAACCAGCTAAACTGTGGATTTACGAGTGATGGCAAAGTTCCACCAAGTAGGGACAGCATAAATAGAATTAGGCCGCGCCTCATGACAATTGGGTGCTTATGAAATACGTAAAGTACTTCTTCGCCGTCTAATTGATCTTCAAAATATTTATTTGCCATAACTTTTCATCCTCTAGCGTATATAACGTATTATATGTATACTAATTTACTATTGGCCCCCGTAGTTTAATGGATAAAACAATTCCGTCCTAAGGAGAAGCTTCACGTTCGAATCGTGGCGGGGGCACCAATTTTTCAAGAATACTTCCCTTTCAAGACTTTCGTTAAAATTATTTTTTTGGTTGAGTAAATTCATCGTGGGTTGCGCTATATGAAAATAGTTCATCATCTTTAAACCAGTGTTCTATTTCTTGTTTGGCTTCGGTAGCATCCCCAGAAGCATGTACTATATTCGATATTCCTAGTTGTAGATTATCTGCATGCATGAAACTTACATGAGCATAATCGCCCCTTATAGTTCCAGGAAGAGCAGATTTTGGCTCAGTTGTTCCAGTCATTTTTCGAACCTGTTCAATCGCCTCAACACCCTCAAGCACCATAGCTATAACTGGGCCGGCTTCAAGCATTTTCAAAGTTACATCTAAAGCTTTCTGTCCTCTTCTTGTGGCCATCTTACTAATTGTTTCGTAGTGATGGTAATAATGAGCAGTGTCAGGTTGTAGCATTTTTACACCTACAATCTTAAGTCCAACTTTTTCAAATCTGGTAATTATCTCTCCAACTATTCCCCTCTGAACTGCATCCGGCTTACATATAACTAAAGTCTTTTCCATTATTATCCTTTTTTATAATTTATATCTTTAATTATACCAGCTTAGACTATTCTAAATAAGAAAATACTTAGCAAAAGGGTTTACAATATAGATATGGAATTATCCTCACTAAAAACTGACTTTTTGGAATACCTTGAAATAGAACAAAATAGATCAAATAAAACCATAGCTAATTATGACCACTACCTAACTAGGCTCATAGACTATGCTGGAGATATTAAGGTTTCAGAAATAGATAGTGACCTGATAAGGAAATGGAGGCTCTGGCTTAATAGACTGGGGACTAATACCAGCGATGAGCTAGAAAAAACAACTCAGAATTATCACCTTATAGCACTAAGGAGTTTCTTAAAGTACTTATCTAAAAGAGATATTAAATCCCTGCCCCCAGAAAAAATCGAACTAGCAAAGACTGTTCGTAAGCAAGTTACATTTCTAGAAAAACAGGAGCTAGAAAGAATTATGAGTCAACCAGATCTGAATACGATAATCGGTCTTAGAGATAGGGCCATAATTGAGCTTCTTTTCTCCAGTGGTCTAAGAGTTAGCGAACTAGTTAAACTGGATAAAGATCATATTAATTTAAAAAGACGTGAATTCATGGTTAGAGGTAAAGGCCAGAAAGATAGGCCAATATTCATAAGCAATGATGCTGCAAGTTGGCTAGAAAAGTATCTTGAAGCCAGAAAAGATAATCAGACTCCCCTATTCCTAAGATACAACGGTAAAAAGGATTTAGATACGAGCGGAGACTATCAGAGGCTTAGCGTAAGAAGCGTGCAAAGATTGATTGCTAGATATGCCAAATTGGCTGGAATTACGAAACATGTAAGCCCGCATACCCTTAGACACTCATTTGCTACTGACCTTCTGATGAATGGAGCAGACTTAAGAAGCGTTCAGGCTTTGCTTGGACACAGCAACATTTCTACAACTCAAATCTACACTCACGTAACAGACCCACACTTAAAAAGAATTCACGAAGAGTTTCACAATAAGGACTAATAAGATTTACATGGCCCAGTGGAGGGTGCATATCCACTAAAACTATCAAACGTTAATCCACCCGGACTTCCATCAGTATTAGAAACTTTGACATTTTTGCACAAACTTTTAGTAGATACTATGGAAAAATCTGAACTACTGACCGGAGAGTTTTGAGCTATATTGGCCTGGGCAACTACCCTTCTTGCTACACCATTTGTAACTGCCGTTACATCAATACTAGCCTGACTGCCATCAAATTGTGCTCCGGTTAAATTAGTAATCTTTACACCAGAGTCAGAGTAGATGGATCGCATATTAATATATTTGCATGGATTTGAGTTTGTACAATTAATCTTGAAGGTCAGATCTTTACTATAATACCTAACTGGTTTTTTATCGTAAGTAAAATCTTGAGTAATGTCGTCTGTGCTAAATTGTGGAATCAAGAAATATGTTTGTGAATTATTATTAAGGCAATATCTATCGGTACACGATGGTCCAAGTCCTGAGGAAATATTAAGCCTCAAGACTCCGGCGCTTGGGCATTTACTTGACCATGAAACTGAGTCGTAAAATTTACCATCACAATTAGAGTCAGCAATAATGGCACTATTGCCAACATTGTGCCATTTTACAATCAAAGTATATGGTCCAGTAAGTGGTATATACGCAGTCTGTGACTTATTGACAGAGATGTCATCCCACATCAAAGTCGAAACTTTATTAGTCCAAGTAGCACAAGTTATCTTGGAGCTAGAGTTTGAATTGAAAGATATTATTCCCAGGTTACTGACTGATGGTACACATTCAGAATTAATAAATGTCTGATTATTAATAATTTTATCAAGTATTGTATTAATGCCAGACTGAGCAGCATAATATGATGCTGTACTTAGCTGATTGTCTAGGGTCTGCCTAGATTGATTTCTGGAAATTTCGCCAAAACCAAGTACTATCAAACCCACAACAATAATAAAAACCATAGTTACTATTATTGAAATAACGCCCTTTTCATTTTTTCTCAAATTTGAAACATCCATTACTATTATGTTTATCATTATTGAACCGTTTTTTCAACATAAGTAACGAGTTCTGTGGTGGCGCAGTAAGATGAATTTGGATTACAATCTCCGCTATTAGTATTGAATCCTATTCCGGTATCTGCAGGACTGGCATCTGTGCCGTAAGCAACCTTAATATCAACTTTGTATAAATTGCCAAATTGCTGGCTAACATTAAATTTAACAAGTCTCATATGGTTGGGAACTAAGCTGACATAATAAGATGAAGAAATTGTGCCTGAATTTCTTAAATCCCAACTAGTGTTATATACAAAAGACGGACCTATGCCTGAGCATTGAGTATTATAGCTTAAAATTAATGAGCCGTTTGATGTACTCCCGTCATTAATTCCGTCCAACTGATATACATATTGATTATTACCAATACACAAATAAGTTTCATATTTTTTAAGAGATAAAGTGTCGGTTATCGACATTTTATTCCAAAACAAAGGATTGTTTTTTACTACAATATCTCCACCAGTAAACTGTATCTGCTGAACAATGTTATTTGTAATATTCTTAGCTACGTTTAGCGTTTGGTTTTGGATTACTCCGTGATAATACGTGCCACTTAGTCTTATAACAACCTGTGTTAGCACTAATAAAATTGCAGAGAATACTGTAGTAGCAATAAGAAGCTCTAATATCGTAAAGCCTTTTGAGTTAGATAAATATTTATTTTTCATTATTGGTTATTCACAAGCTCATATGTTAATTTAGCGTTACTTTGAGATGTTTTGCCCTGATCAATCCAATCAATTTCTCCCTGGAGATTGTAGTAATTGGGTGGGATTGACACTTTAACTAAATATAGTTTAATATCATAAAATCCAGTGCTGCCATTGGTATCTCCTATTTGATTAAATTTGCAATTTGAGGTGTCGGTTTTAAATTGTATTGGCGATGTCTGCACATAAACACAAAATTTATTAGAGGTATTCGAAGATAAGGGAGCTCCTACCTTGACATTAAAAATATTATTAAGTGAGTATTCTGGTATATATATATTTGCTGCCTTGACCAGCTCCATTTGATTCTGCAACACTTGAATAGCCTGTTGCCTAATGTAGTTATTTCTATTATTAGTAGCTATACCGTCAACCGCCAATGATGAAGTAATTATGACCGATCCAATAATCGCAAGTGCAATAAGTACTTCTACGATGGTATCGCCTTTCGAATTAGAAGCTAGCATGTTGCATCCAATCCTATATTGACTGAAAATCCCGATCCCTGTATATTGCCGCCCGATCCCGATAAATTATTTGCATTCGAAGATATAGTCACTCCCAATACTCTGTTAGATCTGGATTGTTGAATACAGAATGTTGCTGAAGCTATTTTTTGCGGTACATCGAAGCCTTTGTCATGAAATTGGCACAATTGATCAGGCCAGCAGGGATTGGGGGGATTACCTGGCTGTGGAGGGTTGAGGCTGCAGGGAGGAACTTGATTGTTCGTATTGCTACCTTCCATTTTGTATAGGTCATACTCTGAACCATTATTTGTGGTGGTATTATCAGTTGCTAATATTCCCAAACCACAAATTTGATTACTAGCATTTGATGCGTCGCAACTACCCTTGTTTGTATTAATACACTTTATAGATAGCCCACTGCTCATGGAATAGGTGAAAAGATTTAATTGATTATCTATCATCCTAAAATCTTTAATTGATGTTACTGAATCTTGGCAATTTGTATTGCCAAGAAGCGTTGAATTATCGCAAGGTGCGGCAACCGGAAAAACATACATAGAGCCCGACGAACCATATTTATCTATATAAATATTTTTTCCAGCAAATACGCAACCGTTACCTCCCTGATTGTTTGCACCACTACTAATCGTTATTTTTACCGGGCCAGCGGGAGAGGTTGAGCAATTGATGTTCGAAACACTATATTGTCCCGAAGTCACCTGATTGGCAATATTTTGGAGCTGTGTTGCGAATGACCTTGTTCCCGTCTGGAAGTTTGTTGAAGCAACCTGTCCACCTATCACAGTCATTGCAATAATCAGTAGTGCCCCTGTTGATGCAAGTACTATCATCACTTCAATAATAGTAAAGCCCCCTATTCTTTTGCCCACAGATATCATATAAAAATTATAGCATAAACAGATTGCCGACTAGCCTAGTAAGCCAGAATACCAAGAAAGTAATTTAGCTCCGAAGAGAACCACTGTAATTGTAGCTAGAATCAAGAAAGGACCGAATGGTATTTTAGTATGCATCAACTTGCCCTTCATAGGATAAAGAATAAGCGCATATCCTGTTCCGAGGAGTGATGCTATGAAAACAAGCAAAAAAGCCATCACAGGACTCCCAGACAGCAGCCCAAGCAGAAATACGAGCTTAACATCCCCTCCCCCAATCCATTTAGCTTGAGATAATTGAAAAATAGCATAGAATAGTGCGAATAATATGAGTCCTGCCAAAAATGAGAGTAATGCACGATGAAATGCATGATAAAAAATAGCTATATATACCACATAGACTGAGTACAAATAGATTAGAGGAAATACAACCTTATTGGGTAGCTCCATCCATCTAAAATCGTAAATAGACAGCGCAATAAGACCAAGCAACACAATTAGCCAAACTAAGAGCCCAATAATGCCGAAACCATTAAGCTGTAATGGCCAGTAAACATATGAAGCTATAAAAAGCACGCAAGTTAATAGTTCAACTAGTGGATATTGGATAGATATTGGTTTATGACAGTATCTGCACTTACCCTTCAGAAATACCCAGCTTAACACAGGAAATAGTTCCATAGGGCCTAAAACGTGCTTACAGGACGGACAAAAAGATCTACCCTTAGTGATTGATAACTTATTATTCTTGGATTTTATTTTAGTATTTTCATGCAGCCTATAGACAAAAGCATTGAGAAAGCTACCAAAACATAGACCAAGAATTATAATTATTGATAATTTTACATTCATGACGACTACAGACATATTAACATTAACTTTTTTATTTTTGCTAAATTACTAATAAAAGATAATATAAGGATAATGGTTAGTTTGAATTCGATTGAAGCAGATTTTTATAAGTTGCGCTCTGAAATAATTAAAAGAAAATATTTACTCGAAGCTTTTTCACTGTTATTAATTTTAGGCTTAGTAACTATTGAGACTAAAATCATATATCAGTCAAATTGGATTAATTATTTATTATATGATGGTGATTCACTAACTCTCGCCCTTTTGGTAAAATCTATTTTTATTAAGCACGAAGCCTTCAAATATATAGGCTCTGCTCAATTGAATCTATTCCCGGAAGGGATAATTTATCTCTCTTGTTATTTTCTGACTAAATCATTCAAGGCAAGTTTAGTGCTAAACTCTTATGTAAATATTTTATTGCTTTATTTGTGCATAAGACTAATTGTGTCTCAATTAAAATTTTTGAAATATATTTCAAAAATATCTCTGTCGCTTTTTATGATAATTATCTTTATGATAATTATCTTTAGCGAAAAACAAATGAACCCTACTTCTGGAATAGCCACTACATTTCTTCTAAATACATATTATAGTGGTTGTATATTTGCCGGCCTCCTTGATATATATATTATTTTAAAAATATTAAGTAGGCCGATACTATTTAAGATGTCAGAAGCGATATTTATTACATTATTCTTATCTGCAGTAACTATTTCTAATCCACTATTCATTGTTCAATTTACAATTCCGATTATTTTGATTCTAAGCCTCATGGTATTCACGAAAAAAATTGTTTTACGAAAATATCTACTCATTTCATTTATTAATTACTTAGCGCTTTCAATATATTTTATTACGAGCAAATTCTTAAAAAACTTATATGGAGTCTCACCAGGTAGGCATATTAATCTAAATCTACTGCGCCATCCAACTGCATTCAGTCCATTTAATTTTTTTTCAGATTACATCGAAATGTTTGGTGCCGGATACAAACCGTCATTCAATTCAGAAATTCACGCTTTCATACCCGTAATACTATATTTTGCGATTATAATCTTTTTACTTCTTAATAAAGGTAGAAAATCAAAAAATGTAATTTACATATTCTTAAAAGTATTTGTTATCTCATACCCAATGATACTTTATCTTACATTATTTTTGGTTAAGGATGCGGCTATTAGATATTTTGAGCCACTATATATAGTGACAATAATTGGAACAATAATTATGACAGAAAATAGGAAGGTAATAAAAACTATTAATTATATAACGATATTTTCGGTGCCAATTATAATTTTATTTTCTATATACGCACTAAAATATCCTCAAAAAATAATAACTACTGAGACTCCGTCGTTAAATTGTTTTGCAGAAAATACTAAACCCAATTCAGACAGAGCACTTTCACCATATGGCCTAAGATATTTAGAACTATACGGAGATTCAACAGTGAATCAATCAGCATATAACTATAAAGAGTACCCTTGGCTTATCAATATGGCAAATTATGATAATCACAAGTACAATCTTCTCCTAAAGATAAAATCATTTTCTGAATTCAACAATTTCAACACCACATTAGGTCCGAATGAAACAATATTCGGCAAGCCAATTACCGTGAAAGAATGCGGATTGTTTTACATCTATCGTTATCAAAGACCAATATTAATCTTTGAAGAAGCGAAGCCTCAAGACTAATACTAAATTCTTCAATATTATATTTTTTGGTATTTTTGATTTACCATTGACTCTGTCTGAGAATATTATAGGAAATTCAAATATACTGGAAGTATTGAGCGTAGCCTTGTGTTTTAGTTCAATCAAAAATCCGTAGCCGGTACTTTTGATAGTATCTAAGTTAATTTTCCTCAATAGATTGCTAGAATACATATTAAATCCACCCGTATAATCTGTGATTTTATTTCCTAATAATAAACGTGAATAATAATTCCCAAGCACACTAAGCAGTCTCCTATGAGTGGACCAATCAGGCGTACTTCCGCCAACAATATACCTTGACCCCAAAACAAAGTTAATGTGATTTTTCGAGGTAACTATAAAGTTTCTTAGATATTTAGGATTATGGCTCAAATCCGCATCCATCTGAATAATATAATCGTAGTCACTATTTAAAAGTGAGGTAATTCCTTCTTTATAGGCGCCTGCTAGACCGTTATTCGGTTTTCGAGATATGTATATGATTTTGAAATCAGGATAATTGAAAATTTTAGCCATTCTCTTAATCACTTTGAGAGTCCCGTCGCTGGATTGATCATCAATAAATAAAATAGTAAACGTATAGTTTTTTGTATTTTTGCATTCTTCAAAAATAGAAACTACTAGGGGCTTTATGTTATCTTTTTCATTCAGTGTAGGAATAGCAATTGCTAATTTCATAATTAATATAATACTAATACGCTAATAATCAAATTACAAAAAAAGCGCATTAAAGCGCTCTTTTTGGTTAATTCTTCTGTAATTATTGAGCCTGAATACAGTTCCAGTTTGGCACACCACCAGTTATGCTTGTATAAAGTATCGCTACTTGGCCAGTTGAGTCCACTGTAGCTACTGAAGGACCATATGTAGGTGTGCTGCATTTTGCACCTTTATCAATTCCTACTGACCAAATAGTACCTGTGGAAGTAGATTTATAGGTTGTAGCCCCATCGTTAAAGTACCAGGTACCAGTGGTTGGGGTGGATCCTGTAAAGGAATTTATGGTTACACCAGACGATATAGAAGCGGCTAGTTTACCTAAATTTCCAGAGTCTGAATAAATTGCAGCTACATCAGTTGCCGTAGGTAAAATACCATTATTATTCGATACGAAATTTGTGATAGAGGCTGCTATTCTTGTAGCATCATTCTTAGCCGAGTTATTAGCTTGGCTTCTTTGAAGTCCAGGAACTGCTAAAAATACTACTAGTAATATCAATGCAGCAATCGCTAGTACGATCAAGACTTCAATAATTGTGAAACCTTCTTGTTTAGATTTGATTGTTTGCTTTTGCATAATGCAAATGCCCCCTTTGCTTATGTTTAATTGTTATGCTTTAAATATTAGCTTATTAATATTACTAATGCAACACTTTTTTTTAGTGGCCACCAGATAAAGAGCTATTGCCCGCAAGGCTGTATATTGGAAGAAGTATAGCTGCCACTATAACAAGGGCAACTCCACCTAGAATTACCATCATAATAGGTTCTATTATTGTGGATATGTTCTTTATCTCATTATCTACTTCTTTTTCATAGTAATCTGCGGTTTTACCCATCATCTGCTCTATAGTTCCAGATTCTTCACCAATGCTAAGCATGTTTGGCACTAGATCCAAGAAGTTTGGATCGCCTTTAAGGGACTGGCTTAGCGCCTTTCCGCCCTTAACCTTGGTAATCGCCTTATTTATAGACTCCTCTATAAGAACGTTATTTACAGATTTTGCGGTAATTTCTAGAACCTGGATTAAAGGAACTCCACTTGCTACTAATGTAGATGACATTCTCGAGAACCTTGCCATATAAAGCTTCATCATAAGACCCTTAAATAGCGGAAAGCTCATTTTAAGTCCATCGACAAATCTTTTGCCCTTAACCGTCTTAGAGAGTCTGTTTAGCCCGAATATAATTCCAGCTATGAAGACAAGAACAATCCACCAATACTTAATAGTCTTAGCTGACACCCATAGTAGAATTCTTGTAACGAGCGGTAATGATGCTCCAGGAAGGCCGTTATATAGTATTTGAACCTGAGGCAATACTTCTATTAGCATGAAGGCAACAACAGCCACCATGACAAGCATAACTATCGCTGGGTAAATTAATGCTCCCCTAACTTTAGAAATAATTTCTGCATCTTTTTCTTGCTGGTTAGCTAGTCTCTCAAGAGCCTTATCTATAGTTCCTGATGTTTCACCAGCTGCTACTAAGTTAATATAAATTGGAGAAAAAACTTTTGGGTAATTAGCTAGCGATTTCGAAAATGACGAACCACCTTCTACATCAGTAACAATTTGACTAATAATTAGCTTAAGCTCCTTATTCTTTGTTTGGGTAGCCACACTACTAAGGCTCTGAATAATTGGCAGTCCGGCATCAATTAAAGTAGATAATTGCCTAGAGAAAAGTACTTTATCTTTAGTTGTTACCCTATGGGTATAGGCACTGAACATAGCCAAAATTCCAGTGTTACCAGCCTTAATATCTATAGGAATTAAGCCTAAATTTTTTATAGCCTTAAAAGCATCTCTTTCATTTTCAGCCTGAACCCGAGACTTTATATTGGCGCCAGTTTTAGGATTTTTAGCAGTATAATTGTAGTCAATCATCCTTATTCTCTCATCAGTCTATCTAGTTCTTTTAGATCAACTGCAAAATTACGAGCCTCGTCAAATGTAATTTCACCGCTATGAACAAGTCCTACCAAAGTCTTATCCATTGACTGCATTCCAAATTCACCGCCAGTTTGTATAATAGCTTCCATTTGTTGGATTTTGCCTTCTCGGATTAGATTTCTTACCGCTGGGTTGGCTACTAAAATTTCAGTAGCAGGAATTCGACCTCCACCTACTGATGGCACCAGTCTTTGAGAAACAATTGCCATTAATATATTCGAAAGCTGTGAACGAACCTGAGATTGCTGATGTGGCGGAAATACATCTATCATTCTATCAATACTTTGAGCTGCACCGTTAGTATGTAGTGTTGCGAAAACCAAATGTCCAGTTTCAGCAATGGTTATAGCATTAGCAATAGTTTCAAGATCTCTCATCTCACCAAGCATAACTACGTCTGGATCTTCTCTAAGTACAGATCTAAGAGCTGCGCTGAATGAATAAGTATCATAGTGCACTTCTCTTTGAACAATAATAGATTTAATAGATCTGTGAGTATATTCAATAGGATCTTCTACGGTAATAATGTGTACGGCTTTTTCCTGGTTTATCTTATGTATCATAGCGGCAAGAGTTGTAGATTTTCCAGATCCAGTTGGGCCAGTAACAAGCACTAATCCCCGAGGGAATTCAGAGAATTTCTCAATTATTGGTGGCAACTTTAATTGTTCAATAGATGGTATGTCGTTATTTAGTAATCTAAATGCACCGGCTATGTTACCTTTCTCGTGAAAAAGGTTGACCCTAAATCTTCCTAAATCACCAAAAGCAAAACTGAAATCGAACTCTTTATCCTTAATTAATATAGCTTTCTGCTCTTCATCTAAAATTGAAAAAATTAGAGCTTCAATTGTCTTACTGTCTAAGTCAGTCATCCCGCCGATTGGTATTAGCGCACCATCTACCCTCATTATTGGAGGTAAACCAACCTGAATATGAAGATCTGATGCTTTCCTTCTAACAACCTCTTCTAGAATCGATTCAATTTTTATATTTTCCATTACTGATCCTTACTCATAGATGCAACTCTATTAACTTCATTAAGTGTAGTTAGGCCGCTTAGTGCCTTCAAAAAACCGTCTTCGCGCATACTTATCATGCCTTCGGCTTTGGCCATTTTTTCAATTTCAAGACTAGTGGATCTCTTTAAAATAAGATCCTGGATTTTTTCTGTTACACTAAATACTTCGTAAATTCCCATTCTGCCCTTATACCCTCCCGGAGCTTCAGAGGAATTTATTCCTCTGGTTAAAGTATAAGCTTTACTACCCCTTAGTGGCAAGTTGTTAAATCCTAAATCTGCACCGACTGATTCAATGTCAGATTGCTTCTCTGGAAGTAATTTACCTAAGGTCTGATCAATAAGCCCTGTTTCGATCTGGTCGGAAATATAATTTTCTTTATTCTCACCGATTCTTCTTACAAGTCTTTGTCCAATAACAGTTCTAACGGTACTGGCGATAAGAAATGGCTCAATACCCATATCGAGGAGTCTCGGCAGAATACCGGCGGCAGAATTAGTGTGAAGAGTGCTAAATACAAGGTGTCCTGTAAGAGCTGCTTGAACCGCAAGTTCCGCAGTTTCCTTATCTCGAATTTCTCCAACCATCACTACATTAGGGTCTTGTCGCAATATTGACCTAAGTCCACTTGCGAAAGTTAAGCCAACTTCTGAATTAACTTGTATCTGATTAATTCCTTCCATCTTATATTCAACTGGATCCTCAAGAGTAACAATGTTGACTGAATCACTTTTTATTTCATTTATAAGGGCGTATAGCGAAGTCGACTTACCCGAACCAGTAGGTCCTGAAGTTAATATCATCCCACTCGTCTGTTTCATTCCATCCCTTATTAACCTAAGACTCCTACCGACATATCCCATGTCTTCAAGATTCAAGCTAGTGCCAGACTTATCGAGTAATCGAATAACCACCTGCTCACCCCATATCGTTGGAGAAATTGCGATACGAAGATCGATGTCCTTATTACCTGCCTTTATAGAAAACTGGCCATCCTGAGGGATTCGGTGTTCATCAATCTTTAAGTTAGATAGAATTTTAATTCTAGATATGAGTGGAGGCTCTGCAATCTTAGGCAGTCTCGTAACTTCTCTTAAGATTCCATCTATTCGACACCTAATCTTCATAAAATCCTTAGTTGGCTCTATATGAACGTCTGACGCCTTATTTCTTGCTGCAAACATTAAGATTGAGGTGATGATTTTGCTTATAGGTGAATCCTGGGATATATTTTGAACGTCCATCGATTCAAGATCAATTCCTCCAGAAGCCTCATTATTCTTTCGCTCACTTGAACTAAAATCACCAATCAATGATTTATTAATTTGTGCATCATATTGTTTAAATATGTGCTTGATGCCACCCTCGCTAGCTAGGTATACCTTTACGGGTCTATTGACTCTGCTTGCCAAAAAGTCCACTGCCTGGATGTTATCAGCATCAAGCATAGCTACAGCTAGCCTATTGCCGATTTCACCCAAAGGAACAGCCATAAACCTCTCAGCAATATCCTTAGGTAAAAGATCTAGTGTTTGTGCGCTAATTGTAGCTTCACTCAAATTAACATATGGAATTGTATTAGCGCTGGCTATAGCTTCAGTCAAGTTTTCTTCAGTTATTAACTTCTGGTTTATTAGCAATGTTATAAAAGGTACATTATCCTGATTAGACTTTACTTTCAAAGCCTTAAGCTGAGTGGGGTTTATTCCGCTCTTCTTAACGAGAAAATTCTCTACCTTTTGTTCGGTATCTGCAGATAATACGCTCATTAGGGGCTCCTAGTTACTGCCTGAACTAAAGGTGTTACTTCCCTGCTGTCCACCAATTTGAATATGGACTACTGGATCAACATTACTGCTACTGAGGTATGGCCTCACCTTGGCGTCAGGAAAACTGGTTTCAATTATAGGTACACTTTCAACACTTTGCTGTCTTGACGTAGGAGTAACGAAAACTTTTGATGAAATCACAACTGATGCAATAGCACTTATAATTGCAATTAATATCAACGTGGTTATATCTTTAGACTTCATTTTACAATTACCTGGCCTATATTAAATTGATACGCTGGCTGATAATAACTCTGAGCTGTATAGGTTACAGTTGGACTCTGTCCAGCTGTAGCTGCATTGAATATAACACCCGTAACTTGTATTGGGATAATCGATTTATTTAGAGAATTGAAAGTACCCTGCATGCCACCAAGACTTGTACTAAAAGTTCCCGAAAGCTGAACAGGTGTGGCTGTAGGATTACTAGTTCCAGCTGCAGTTGTGCTAGCGCTACTGGTCGCAGCAGATGTCGCAGATAAAGATATAAAACCTGATCCCTGCCCTAAAAGAGTATTCAAATTAGATAAGTTCAGGTTCCATGCATTCGGATCAAAACTAGTAGATAAAGCATCTAATATAATCTTTGAGTTATTACCATCATTATTTCCTGATCCGGCTGGATTTCCGCCTAAAAGATTTTGTGGCTGATCTACAAATGCTTTGTATGAAGACTTAAGACTACTTATAGCAGTCAGGTCTGTATCTAGGTTATTTTTAGCGATAATTTGCTGACTAATAATCCTGTTTTGATAAGCACCTTGGCTGATTAAATCTTTAGTTGCGAATAAGGCAAATATAAAAATAAAAGATGTGAATGCTAGCGAGCCAAAAATAAGCTGATTGGCTTTATCTAGTTGGATTCTTTTACTTTGCATATTTTTATCCATAATTATTCCTTACTTGGTAAACGTACTGGCACTAGGTTGATTTAGGGTCGACTGAGTAACATCTTTATTGGGCACACTAATTGCAACATTGGCACCGGTCTTAAAGAGTGCAACTGGAACAGTAGCTTTAACAGTGTAATTTATTGAAGCGCCCCCTGTTGTCGATGACCTTGTTGAACCAGATAAACCGGAGATAGTAACACCACCAAATAATGGTTGCTGCGCACCCTTTTCAAGAGAATATGTAGAATAGAGTAACTGGTTATAGAATACGTTTCCATCTAATAAGTTATCTGCACTTCCACCAAATGTTAATGCTCCAGTTTGGTAGTTAATGTTAAACGTAGATATTGTTATTCCTTTTGAAGTAGATTGCTGCAAAATATTAAATATTTCATAAGGGTTGTTTCGGTTGCTATAAAGTGCCGGAAGAGACTTAAGTTGCTGCTGAATCGTAATAATCTTATTTACATCAGCATCGTTCTTAATAGATGAGCTTTCGGACTTAATTTGGGAGGCTACGCTGTTCAGATGATTTTTTTGAAAGACATCAACTGTTAGATAAAGAACTATAATAGCGATAATTGAAACAGCGCTTATAATGCCGCATACAAAGACCACAATTCTTTCAGTACGCTTGGTCTTCATGAATTTAATCTTAATATCTGGTAACAAATTAATCTGAATCATTCATTTCTCCCGGCTAAGCCTACAGCTACGCCAAACTGATTAGATACAGACATAAGTTCTGCCTGACGAGTTTCAGGGAATGAAACATTATGCCAGGCATTGCCAATTTCTACATTAAGACTGAAGCGTCTTGCAATTTCATTAGCAAAATTTGGTATTAAAGAGGCTCCTCCTGTTATTATCATCTTTTCAACCTTCTTACCAGCATATCTTGATTCGAAGAATTTTATGGATTTGTCGATCTCAGTATTGAGTAGCTCAATTGTAGATTGGATCGCCTTATTTAATTGACCGTCTAGTTTTGTTGGATCCATTCCAAACTTAAAAATAAACTGCTGAGCCTGCTGATCATCTATATTTAAATTCTGGGCGGCCGATCTTATGATAGCTTGAGTTCCTATTGCAATAGATCTGGCAAGCCTTGGCGAATCATTCATAGAGATAATTAAATCTGTTCCCAGACTTCCAACATCCAAAACAATTATTGGTGCAGTTGAACCAGGAGTTACTAACGCTCTCACCACAGCAAGATTTTCAGGTTCAAAAGCAATTACATTTAGCCCAATAGCTTCAAGACTATCGAGCCTGCTTTCAATATATTTATCGCTCACGCTACTAAGCAAGATTTCAACCTTAGAACTTTCCTTGGGAGAATCTCCTATAAGAGCCCAATCAATTTTAGATTCACCTATTGGTGTTGGGATTAATGAATCAGCTTGAAACATTATTGTTTTTTCTAATTCTCTCGGAGAAACTCTATCTATATCTACAACGGTAGTGAAGACTTTTTTAGTAGGCAACCCAACAACGACATTCTTGGTTGTCAATTTAGCCTGACTACACAAATCGAGGATAATTTGTGCGAGTTTTACCTGATCAGCCTTAGCATCGCTTAAGGAGATTTTGGGATCTATAGGGACATAGGCATATTTAACTAAGGTTTTGGGATAATGACCGTCTAATTGAACCAGTCTAATAGCTGTAGTACCGATGTCTAGCCCAAAAAAATCAGATATCCCACTCAATAAACTCATATTAGTAAAATTATAGCATAAGAATTAACTGTGGATTCAATTTTTTCTATAAAGTTGGAGATAGGCTGAATAATGCCGTGAGTCCTCCCAGCTTGCCGTCAACCGGCGCCAACCAATTCTCTGGTGTGTAGTTGAATATTTCTGCTGGAGTTGGATTAGGCATAGATGACGTTGGGTATATATTTCCACCTGTTCTTTCTAGATATATTTGGTTAGCCATGAATGAACCATTCACTGTTAGTGTGTTGGGGGTTGTCGGGGTACCGTAGCAACTTG
>Ga0194061_1000616_pt1 | contig 21402 bp, 18 predicted proteins | sample SepL2221m_MetaG_FD_163423 | JGI IMG/M metagenome (GOLD analysis project Ga0194061, IMG submission 163423) | Anoxic zone freshwater microbial communities from boreal shield lake in IISD Experimental Lakes Area, Ontario, Canada - Sep2016-L224-21m | ecosystem: Environmental > Aquatic > Freshwater >... | reverse complement strand
AGATTGGCGCTGACTTCCTGAAGCGCCTCAACCCCAACGCCAAGGTTCTGATTTCCGACCCCAGCTGGGAAAACCACCGCGCCCTGTTCACCAACGCGGGCTTTACGGTAGAGAGCTACCGCTACTACGACGCCGCCAACCGCGGCGTGGATTTTGACGGCATGCTGGCCGACCTGAACGCGGCCGCCGCTGGCACCGTGGTCGTGTTGCACGCCTGCTGCCACAACCCCACCGGCTACGACATCACCCCCGGCCGCCAACGGATTCCGATTCCGCGTGCCCTACGGCACCCTGCTGTGCGTGAGTGATAAGCCACTGCATGGTGAAATCAAGCTGCCCGGCATGGCCAACCACTTCTACCGCGAGCGCGTTGACCAGCACCTGCGTATCGGCATGCGCGCGGTCGAGTTATTGCGGGCGCAGGGTTCCGATCAACTGCACAGCCGCAAATTGCGCAGCTTCTCGGAAGTCGCGTTTCAGTAACCACTCACTGGTCTCCACACCGTTCACGTTATTGATGTCAATGTCCCTCGACCCAAATCTCGAAGTCGCAACGACCGCGCCTAGTGCCGATCTCCTGAGGTCGCAGGCGCTCTATCGCACGCTGTTCGAGACCACGGTGGATGCCGTCATGATCCTCGACCGCAACGGTTTTATTGATTGCAACCCGGCGGTGAAGACTCAAGAGTCGCAGCAGACCGGCACATCGAGCAGGCCATTACCGAGGGCAGTGTGTCATTTGAGTGGGTTCACCGCAGGCTGGACAGTGGCACGGTCTTCTTCGCAAAGGTGTTGCTGAGCCGCATGCAAATCGACGGCCAAACCCTGGTGCAGGCCAGCGTGCGCGACATCAGTGAGCGCAAGCAGATCGAGGAGTCGCTGGAAGAGAACCGCGAGAAGTACCGTGCCTTGAGCGAAGCCGCATTCGAGTCGATCTTCATTTCAGAGAAGGGGAAATGCCTGGAGCAGAATGCGCGCGCCGAAGAAATGTTTGGCTACAGCATGGCGGAAGCGGTTGGCCGCATGGGCACCGAGTGGATTGCAGTCGATGACCGCGCGCGGGTCATGCAAAACATGATCTCCGGCTATGAACTGCCCTACGAAGTGACCGCCCTGCGCAAAGATGGAAGCACCTTCCCGGCCATCATTCGCGGCAAGATGATGCATTACAAGGGTCGACTGGTGCGGGTGACCGCGATGGGCGACATCACCGACCGCAAGCAGGCCGAGGAAGCCCAGCGCATTGCGGCCACCGCGTTCGAGTCCCAGCAGGGTATGGCCATTACCAACGCGCAGCGGGTCATTCTTCGGATCAACAAGGCTTTCACCGACATCACGGGCTACAGTGCCGATGAAGCGGTGGGCCAAAATCCGCGTCTGCTGTCATCGGGGCGCCATGACGCCGCCTTTTACGCAGCAATGACCGACAGTCTGGTGCGCAATGGCACCTGGGAGGGGGAAATATGGAACCGGCGCAAGGATGGCGAGGTTTATCCGGAATGGCTCAACATCAGCGCAGTCAAAGATGAGGCCGGGCGGGTGACGCATTACGTTGCCATTTTTACCGACATCAGTGAACGCAAGTCGGCAGCAAACCAGATTCAACATCTGGCGTTCTACGACTCATTGACCGGTTTGCCCAACCGCCGTTTGCTGATGGACCGGCTGGAACAAGCCCTGACTGCCAGTGCCCGCCACCACCGCAGAAGCGCCTTGCTGTTCGTCGACCTCGACAACTTCAAGACGATCAACGATACCCTTGGGCACCAGCAGGGAGATCTGTTGCTGGAGCAGGCCGCCAAGCGTTTGAACAGTTGCAGCCGCGAGGGCGACACGGTGGCTCGCCTCGGTGGGGACGAATTTGTGGTGATGCTGGAAGACTTAGCCGAAACCGACCTGGAGGCTGCGACACAGGCTGAAACCGTGGGAGAAAAAATACTGGCTTCGCTCAACCAGACCTATCACCTTGGCGGCAACAGCTACCACGTCACACCGAGCATCGGCATCACGTTGTTTGACGGCCACAAGCAGGAAGCGGCAGTGGAACCGCTGAAACGCTCTGAGTTGGCGATGTACCGGGTCAAATCTGCCGGACGCAACGGGGTGTGCTTTTTCGAGCCGCAAATGCAGGATCAGGTCACCGCGCGCGCCACGCTGGAAGCCGATTTACGGGAGGCCGTTGGCCGCGGCGAACTGGTTCTGCATTACCAGGCCCAGGTAGTCGGCCAAGGCCGACTGACGGGCGCCGAGGCGCTGGTGCGCTGGCAGCATCCCCGGCGCGGTCTGGTGTCACCACTGGAGTTCATCCCTTTGGCCGAGGAAACCGGACTGATCTTGCAGGTGGGTCAATGGGTCATGGAAACCGCCTGCGCACAACTCGCACGGTGGGCCACGCTGCCCGCCATGGCCCACCTCAGCGTGGCGGTGAACGTCAGTGCCCGTCAGCTGCACCACAAGGATTTTGTCGGCACCGTGCTGGCAGTGCTGGACCGAACCGGAGCCAACCCGAAGAACCTCAAGCTAGAACTGACCGAGAGCCTGCTGGTGGCCGATGTGGAAGACACCATCTCCAAGATGGCCACACTGAAATCAAGCGGCGTCGGCTTTTCTCTGGATGATTTTGGCACCGGCTATTCGTCACTCTCCTATCTGAAGCGTTTGCCACTCGACCAGCTGAAGATCGACCAGAGCTTTGTCAGAAACATTCTGAGCGACCCAAACGATGCCGCGATTGCCAAAATGGTCATTGTGCTAGCCGGGAGTTTGGGCCTGGCGGTGATCGCCGAGGGGGTCGAAATGGAAGCCCAACGGGACTTTCTGGCACGCCAGGGCTGCCATGCCTACCAGGGGTACTTCTTTAGCCGGCCCCTGCCGTTGGCAGAGTTTGAGCGGTTTTGCAACCCGACGGTTTAAGACAAACAGGCCTGTAACCACCGTAGTACTTGCGTGAGCAGCTACTGAAGTTATAGCAATCTGGACATGTCGAGTTGCCGGCACAGCGGTATCGCTCAGGCCGCAACCAGGTTCTTGTAAACGCCACAGCCCAGATAGTGGCCGTCAATGCCCTGCACGAACGACATCTTGGTCTGCACCATACCCGTGCTTGGATTGGTAATGTCGTACTCGACCCATCCTGGCTCGAAATCGGCCTGGTTGACGATGGACTGCAGTAGGCCTTTGCCATCAATACCCGCAATGTCCTGCAACCGCGTGCCCACCTTGGTCGGGTTACCGCCAAACGACAGATAAGTTCCGTTGCCGTCGAGCACAAAGACGTACATGTCCCGGTCATAAAAGCTCTTGGCAGGATCGGTCAAATCGCGCAGGAAACTGTCTTTTGAGGTGCGCTGTCGGTGTGCCACGGCATGCTCGACCAAGGACACGGCGTCCTCGGCTGAGCCCTGCTGCAGCTTGAACATCGCCACCGACTCGACCAGCGTGCTGGCGCGTCCCTTCATGTCTTCTGACTGTGTCACGGCATGCTCCACCATCTGGGCATTGCGTTGGGTCAGCCCATCCAACTGGTGTACGGCCAAGGTGATCTCACTCAGGCCCGCACTCTGCTCGGCGCTCGATGAGGATATCTGGGACATGCTGGTGGCCACATCGCGGATGCCATTGACCACCTGGGTAATGGCCTCGCCAGCGCCGCGGATTTTTTGCACACTGGAGGCAATCTGACTGGACGACGACCCGATCAGCAGTCGAATCTCTTTGGAGGCCTCCGCGGAACGCTGTGCCAGCGATCGCACTTCACTTGCCACCACGGCAAAGCCCCGTCCGGATTCGCCGGCGCGGGCGGCCTCCACCGCGGCGTTGAGCGCCAGGATGTTGGTTTGAAACGCAAGGCCGTCAATAACCCCGACTATTTCATCCATGCGTCGGGCACTGGCCTGGATCGCTTCGACCGACTGGACCGCCTGGGCCATGATGGTCGCGGCCTTATCAGCAACATCCCGAACCTCTCCAGCTTGTCCATTGGCCATGCTGGCGGTGGTGGCATTTTTCTGAACAGCAGAGGAAAGATCTTCCACGCTGGCCGCAGTCTGTTCCAGATTGGCGGCTTGCTGCTCGGTACGGTCGGACAGATCGCGGCTTCCCTTTGCCAGGCTGTTCCCGGAGTGGGTCACAAAAGCCGCGTTGCTGCGCACATTGGCAACCATGGCGGATATCGTCCGACTCAACTTCTCCACCGCCTTGCAGGCATGCCCCAACTCATCTTTATTGCCTTCAACCAACACCTGCTGTCGCAAGTCTCCGGCCATCATCTCCTCAACCGCTCGAACCAGTTGCCCCAGGTCCTGTGTCACGCTGCAGTAAAAGGAAGCCAGGCAATAGGCCATGGCCAGGGCATCCAGGGCGCATAGGACCACCACATATTCATAGGCCTGGCGCGGTTCACCGCCGAGAAAGAAATTCCAAAACACGGCGAGCATGGGCATAACGGCCAAGAACCCAAGAATGCCAAGCTTTACCGGAAAAGTCAGCCGGCACATCATAGCCATGCCAGGGCCCAGCAGTCCTTTTGCTTTCATACGGATGCAACTCTTTTAATACCGCCATTTCATTTGGCTGTTTTGGTTTCCCAGAGCGCGATGCTCATAGCCAAGCCTGACGCAGCGATTACAGTTTCGCCGTATTCGCTCGGCACTGCCCCGTGCCGCCAAGGACGACTGTGGCCGCCGCCGGCACCTGGCTCAGTGGGAGCGACGGCGTTGCTGCCACGCCAGCAACTCACCCACAATGCCACGACGAAAGGCAATCACGCAGAACACAAAGATAACGCCGATGATGACCGTGACCCAAGAGCCGACCCGGTCAGCCAGAAAATTCTGCAGGCCGACGATGGTGAAGGCGCCAATCACCGGGCCGGCAAAGGTGCCCATGCCGCCCAACAGCGTCATCAGCACCACTTCGCCCGAGAGTGACCAGTGCACGTCCGACAGCGTGGCGAAACCCAGCACCAGAGTCTTCAGGGATCCTGCCAATCCTGCCAGTGCAGTAGAAAGCACGAAGGCCAGCAGCTTGTAACGGTCCACGTCATAGCCCAGGGACACGGCGCGCGGTTCGTTCTCACGAATCGCCTTTAGCACCTGCCCGTAGGGAGAGTACACAATGCGCATGATGCCCAGAAATACCGCCGCAAAAACAGCCAGCACTACGAAGTACATCACCAGATCATTGTCCAGCGGCAAAACACCCAATAGCTTGCCACGCGGCACACCCTGCAAACCATCCTCGCCGCCCGTAAATGGCGCCTGCAGGCAAATGAAGTAAATCATCTGGGCCATGGCAAGCGTGACCATCGCAAAGTAAATGCCCTGGCGTCGAATCGCTACCAGGCCTACCAGCAACCCCAGAACAGCGGCCACCAGTGTTCCTGCAATCACTCCCAGTTCAGGCGTAAGCCCCCCACTGCGAACCAGCCAACCCGTAGCGTAAGCCGCCGAGCCCATGAAGGCCGCGTGACCAAACGACAGCAGACCGGTATACCCCAACAACAAATTGAATGCGCAGGCAAAGATGGCGAAGCACAGCGCATTCATCAGAAAAATCGGATAAACACCCAGGAATGGAGCCGCCATCAACAAGACCATGACGATCAACCAAGCCAAATGCCCCGCGCGGTGTGGGGAGGGAGATGGAAGTGCGCTCAATTTACTTTTCCTTGCCAAACAGTCCCACCGGACGCACCATCAACACAATCACCATCACCACAAACACCACAATGCTGGAAGCCTCGGGGTAAAACACCTTGGTGAGGCCCTCCAGCAGGCCCAGCATGACGCCGGTAATGATGGATCCCAGAATCGAGCCCATACCGCCAATCACCACCACGGCAAACACCACAATAATCAAGTTGGAGCCCATCAGCGGCGTGATCTGAATCACCGGCGCCGCCAACACACCGGCAAACGCCGCCAGCGCAGAGCCTCCGGCATAGGTCAGCGTCACCATCATCGGAACATTGATACCGAAGGCCTGAACCAGAGTCGGGTTTTCGGTGCTGGCACGCAAGGTCGCACCCAGACTGGTTTTTTCGATCAAGAACCACGTTCCCAGACACACGGACAAAGACGCCACGACCACCCAGGCGCGGTAGTTGGGCAGCACCATAAAGCCCAGGTTTGTAGCGCCTTGCAACAATTCTGGCACCGCATACTGCTGCCCAGAAACGCCAAACTGGTCGCGAAACAAGCCCTCGGCAATCAGCGCCAATCCAAAGGTCAACAGCAACCCGTAAAGCGGATCGAGCTTGTAGAGGTGCCGCAAAAACAAGCGCTCAATCAGCACCCCCAGGGCGCCCACCACCAACGGAGAAAGAATCAGGGCAACCCAGTAGTTCAGCCCGAATTTCTCCAGACTGAACCAGGCCACGTAGGCGCCAATCATGTACAGCGCACCGTGAGCAAAGTTCACAATGCCCAGCAAGCCGAAGATCACCGCCAGCCCAAGACTGAGCATGGCGTAGAACGAGCCATTGACCAACCCCAGCAGCAATTGCCCCAGAAATGCCTGCAGCGGAATGCCGAATATCTCCATGTGCTCAGACCTTCACGCAGTGGGCAAGCCGGGGGGTGTACCTCATTTCCAGAGGGCGCACTTGGATTCGGCCTTGGTCGTCCAGGCTTCCTCACCCTTGAAGGTTTGCACCACGTTGTAATAGTCCCATGGCTCGGTGGCCTGGGCAGGCGTCTTCACTTGCATCAGGTACATGTCGTGCACCATGCGCCCATCACCCCGGATGAAACCCCCCTTGGCATAGACATCGTTGATCTTGGTCTTCTTCATCTGTGCCAGCACTTTGTCGGCATCGTCTGTGCCGATTGTTTTCACAGCAGTGAGGTATTGCAATGTGGCGGAGTAGTCGGCAGCCTGAATGCTCGATGGCATGCGCTTGATTTTCTCGAAGAACTTGCGGCTCCAGGCGCGCGCATCGGCGTCCTTATTCCAGTACCAGCTGTCGGTCAGGTACATGCCCTGAGTCGCATTGAGTCCCAGAGAGTGAACGTCGTTGATGAACATCAGCAGGCCAGCCAGCTTCATGGTTTTGGTGACGCCAAACTCATTGGCCGCCTTGATGGCATTGATGGTGTCGCCGCCCGCATTGGCCAGGCCGAGAATCTGGGCCTTGCTGCCTTGTGCCTGGAGCAGGAATGAAGAGAAGTCACTGGCCGACAATGGGTGCTTGACCGAGCCCACCACGCTGCCACCGGCAGCCTTGACGACCGTCGATGCATCGTTTTGCAATTGGGCGCCAAAGGCGTAATCAGCGGTCAGAAAATACCAGCTCTTGCCGCCCGCCTTGACCACTGCATTACCAGTTCCCTTGGCCAGCGCAACCGTGTCATACGCGTAGTGAACGGTGTAAGGTGAGCACTGCTCATTGGTCAAGGCAGAAGATGCCGCACCAATGGAAATGAACAGCTTCTTCTTCTCCAGAGCCACTTTGGCCATGGCCAGGCTGGTACCGGAATTGGTACCACCGATCAGCATGTCAACCCCTTGCGTGTCAAACCACTCGCGCGCCTTGGCGGCGGCCACATCGGGCTTGTTCTGGTGGTCGGCGGAGACGACTTCAATCTTCTTGCCATTCAACGCTCCACCCATCTCTGCCACCGCCATCTTGATGGCCTCAACGCCTGCGGGGCCATCAATGTCGGAGTACAGACCGGACATATCAGTAATGATGCCGATCCGAATGACGTCACCAGACACTTGCGCTTGGGCCGCCGTGCCCAGGGTCAGGGCTGCAGTGCATGCCAGTGAACAAGCAATTGCCAATTTTTTCATTTTCATCGTAGTCTCCTATGGAATGGGTGGGAAATAAAAATCAAACACCGAGATACTCGTGCAACTTGGCAAGTCGCTGCGGCAACTCGTCCTGGGTGAACTCTTGCTGGATTGCTCCATGCTCCATGACCAGAAAGCGGTCAGCCAGCGGAGCAGCAAAGCGGAAATTCTGCTCCACCATCACGATGGTGTAGCCCTTGGCGCGCAGCATTCGCACCATCTCGGCCAGCTTTTGCACGATGACGGGTGCCAGGCCTTCGGAGATTTCGTCGAGCAACAGCAGGCGCGCACCTGTGCGCAGGATGCGGGCGACCGCCAGCATTTGTTGCTCGCCCCCCGACAATCGGGTTCCCTGACTGTTGGATCGCTCCTTCAAATTGGGGAACATGGCGTAGATCTCTTCCAGCCCCATGCCGCCCTTGCTCAACTCTGGCGGCAACTTCAGGTTTTCTTCCGTCGTCAGGCTCGAAAAAATGCCGCGCTCCTCTGGGCAATAACCAATTCCTAAGCGCGCAATCGTGTGCGTTGCCATGGAAATTGTTTCACTGCCCATCACCTTGATGGAGCCCTTGCGACTGCCGGTCAAACCCATGATGGCACGCAGGGTGCTGGTACGTCCTGCACCATTACGCCCCAGCAAGGTCAACACTTCGCCTTCATTCACATGAAAATTGACACCATGCAGGACATGGGACTCGCCATACCAGGCATGCAGGTCGCTCACTTCCAGGAATCTTTGAGTCATGTCAGTGCGCCCCCACCAGTTCGGTGTCGGCGCTGCCCATATAGGCTTCGATCACAGCGGGGTTCTTCGAGACCTCAGCGTAAGGGCCTTCTGCCAAAGTGGCACCTCGCTGCAACACCGTGATGGTGTCGGCAATACTGGCGACCACGCTCATGTTGTGCTCCACCATCAGCACGGTGCGGTTGGCGGCTACTTTTTTGATCAGTTGGCGAATGCGGTCCACGTCCTCAAGACCCATGCCCTGCGTAGGTTCATCCAGCAGCATCAGCTCCGGGTCCATGGCCATGGTGGTGGCAATCTCCAGAGCTCGCTTGCGGCCATAGCTCAGCTCTACCGTGACAGTGTCCGCATAGACCTCGAGATCAACCTCCCGCAACAGGTCCATCGCCCGCGCATTCAGACTGTCCAACGATTTCTCTGAGCGCCAAAAATGAAAGGACGTGCCCAGTTTGCGCTGCAAGGCCACACGCACGTTCTCCAGCACACTCAGGTGCGGGAATACGGCCGATATCTGGAACGAACGAATGATGCCACGCCGGGCAATCTGGGCGGGCGCATCGGTTGTAATGTCCTCACCATTGAACAAGATCGTTCCACTGGTGGGCTTGATGAATTTGGTCAGCAAGTTGAAGCAAGTGGTCTTGCCCGCCCCGTTAGGGCCGATCATGGCGTGGATGGTGCCGCGGCGCACGTTCAAGTCCACCTTGTCAACCGCGATAAAGCCTTTGAATTCTTTGGTGAGCTTTTGCGTCTGAAGTATGAAATCTGTCGTCATTCGGGCCATGTTGCAATGGTTTACGCCATTCTCCGATAGGGCAAACCCCCATCGCCAGGAATTCGGCAGCGGGCTCAGCATACCTGCTGTCGCCAAGGTTCCGTTATCCCGTTGTTGATGCCCCTCTATTGCACTAAGGTTAGGGCATGAATACGCTCCAAGAATCGACCTCCAACTTCCTGGTCCGAAAGGACCAACTGGGCACCACCACCGTGCGCACGTCGCGCGCATCAGCGCTTGCCGAGGGGCGGATTCGCGTCGCCATAGACCGCTTTGCGCTGACATCCAACAACATCACCTACGCCGCCATGGGGGACGCCATGCAGTACTGGCAGTTTTACCCGGTGAACGACGAACTCGGTGACGGTGTCGCCTGGGGCCGTATCCCGGTGTGGGGTTTTGGCACGGTACAGGCCTCCAACCACTTGGACATCGCTGTGGGCGAACGCCTGTATGGCTACTTTCCCATGGCCAACTCGGTGGACCTGACACCCGCCAAAGTGTCTGGCGCAGCGTTCTCTGACGCGGCGCCACATCGGGCCCAGCTGCACAGCGTCTACAACCAATACATGCGCTGCGCGGTAGACCCGTTTTACACGGCAGCCTCTGAAGACATTCAGGCCTTGCTGCGGCCCCTGTTCATTACCTCGTGGCTGATTGACGACTTTCTGGCCGATAACGATTTCTTTGGCGCCACCAGCAACCCGGCGCAACCGGGCCTGATGCTGCTGTCCAGCGCATCCAGCAAGACCGCATATGGCACAGCATTCCAGTTGGCGCATCGCAAGGGGGTCGAAGTGGTGGGCCTCACTTCGCCTGGCAACGTGGCATTTTGCGAAAGCCTGGGCTGCTACCACCGCGTCTTGACCTACGACCAACTGAACCAGCTTGCACCTGATGCGCCCAGCATCTACGTGGACTTTGCTGGCAACGCCGCGCTTCGCAAGACCGTGCACACATATTGCACGGGCTTGACATTCAGCAGCTCCATCGGCGCCACCCATGTATCCGACATGGGTGGCGGCAAAGACTTGCCCGGTCCCAAGGCCACGCTGTTCTTTGCCCCGGCACAAATCAAGAAGCGCAGCGCTGAGTGGGGTGCGCAGGTGCTGGGCCAGCGGCTGGTGCAGTCCTGGCAGGCTTTTGTTGCCACCGTGTCCAACCCGCAAGCTCCCTGGCTGGCTGTGGAGCACCACTCCGGAGCAGAGGCCGTGCAACGCGCATACCTGCAGGTGCTGGGCGGCAAAGGGGATCCACGGTCGGGACACATCCTGTCGCTTTAGGCCCCCACGCTCCAACGCTGCGCGGGTTGTGGCCCCCAGGGGGGCTAATTCCATAGCTGCAAAGTTGCCGTCAGCCTGATGCGGCATGATTAAGGGCGTCCCCCCATAAAAACAACAGGAGACCCCATGCGACTTGCCCTCATGTCTGACATCCACGCCAACCTGCAGGCGCTGGAGGCCTGCCTGTCTCATGCCCGAGCGCAAAAAGCGCAACGTTTCGTCTTTTTGGGCGACATGGTGGGCTACGGCGCGGACCCAAGCGCTGTCGTGGAGCGCATCCGCCTGCTCACCGAAGAGGGGGCCATGGTCATCCAGGGCAACCACGATGCCATGGCGATCGCACCACCCGGTGAGATCAAGACCGTTGGCGACACCACCGCCGCATGGACCTACCGACAACTCAGTGCCGAGCAGCGCGACTGGATCAAGGAGCTGCCCCTTACGCTGCGAATCGACAACATTCTCTTTGTACATGCCAGCGTGAACGAGCCGCATCTGTGGCGCTACGTCTATGACCAGCGCGCCGCCAAGGCCAGTCTGGACGCGGCGGCTGAATGGCCCGACGTGCGCTATGTCTTCGGCGGTCATGTGCATATGCAAACGCTGTACTACCGGGGCGCGGGCGATGGACTGATGGCATTTACGCCCCAGCCCGGCGTGGCCGTACCCATACCCAAACACCGGCAGTGGCTCGGCACCGTAGGGTCAGTGGGCCAGCCGCGTGATGGCAACACCCACGCCATGTACTGCCTCTTTGACACCGATCGCGCTCAAATCACGTTTCACCGCGTGCCGTATGACCATTTCGCAGCGGCCACCGCGATTCGCCGCACCGGTCTGCCCGAATTCTTTGCCGACCGACTGGAGGATGGAAGATGAAATTGCTGGAACCAGGGGCCGAGCTCGACGGCTTCACGGTGGAAGAGTGCATCCACTCTGGCGGCATGGCACACATCTACCGGGTGCACTACTCCGACGGACAACGCGACCCCGGCTTTGCCATGGCCATGAAGATTCCCCGGATGACGGCGGGCGACGGGGCCGAGAACATCGTCAGCTTCGAGATCGAATGCCAGATCATGCAGGTGCTTCAGGGCCGCCATGTGCCGCGCTTTGTAGCAGCCGGAGACCTCTCACGTGTGCCCTACCTGGTCATGGAATACGTTACCGGCGAAACGCTGGAGCATTGGATGGATGCCGACACCCCACCCAATGTCGAACAGATCACCTGGCTGGGCACTGCCATGGCACGCGCGCTGCACGCATTACACCAACAAAACACGGTGCACCTGGACCTGAAACCTGCCAACGTGCTGTTCCGGGGCGACGGCACTGCCGTGCTGCTGGACTTTGGCCTGTCGTGTCACGCACACTACCCTGACCTGCTGGCCGAGCAGTTACGCAAGGCCGTAGGCTCACCGGCGTGGATTGCGCCTGAGCAGGTAGTCGGCGTGCGCGGCGACCCGCGAAGCGACATTTTTGCGGTAGGGGTGATGCTGTACCAATTGTGTACCGGGCACCTGCCATTCGGCGCGCCACAGACAGCCGCTGGACTACGTCAGCGCCTGTGGGTCGATCCCATTCCTCCGCGTAAAACCAAACCCGATCTGCCCACATGGCTACAGGAGGTGGTCATGCGTTGCCTGGAGCCGGAGGCGGCCCAGCGCTACCCCTCGGCCGCGCACCTCGCGTTCGACTTGACGAACCCGGAGCAGATTACCATCACCGAGCGCGGCACCAACGTCACGGGCACGCGGTTTCGCACCCACTTCAAACGCTGGCTCAAGGCCGCGGGCATGCACTACAAGCCCAGCCCGATGGCCTCGCAACAAATCGACGAAGTACCCATCGTGATGGTGGCTGTGCCCCATGTGGATGTGACGGATGCCACGCTGTACTCATTGCGCCAAGGTGTGGCCCGCGCGCTGGGTAACCGTCCCGGTGCGCGACTGGCTTGTGTAACGGTTATCTCATCCGGCCTGACCAGCTCATCCGACGAGGCCAAGAGCGAAACCAATGTGCACCGCCGCTACCTGACGATGCTGCGCCAGTGGGCGCAGCCGCTGGACCATCCTGGCCATCAAACGTCGTTCCATGTACTGGAGACCGGCGACGTGGCGCAAGCCCTGCTGGACTATGCGCGGGGCAATAATGTCAGCGTCATCGTCATGGGCGCCGCCACCCACGGCCTGAAAACCCAACGCTTTGTGGCGACCGTGCCCATCAAAGTCGCCATGGACGCGCCGTGCACCATCATTCTGGTCAAACAATCGCTGCCGTTCGAGTTGCTGGGCGATAGCGCACCTGGTGACGCATCCGATACCGGGGGCTATTCGGATTCAGGCTCAGAAATCAGAAGAAAACCCTACGGGGACAACGACGTCCCTTTCTAGCCGAACTGAATGACCCACGCCTTTGAGTCGCTCACACCCGACGCCGTGCTGGATGCGCTGGACGGCGTGGGCCTGCGCGGCGATGGTCGCCTGACCGCCCTTTCGTCCTACGAGAACCGCGTCTACCAGGTACAACTGGAAGACGCCAGCGCAGTCGTTGCCAAGTTTTACCGACCGATGCGCTGGAGTGACGCACAGATTCAGGAAGAGCACGACTTTGCCGCGGAGTTGATGGCTGGCGAAGTGCCTGCCGTGGGGCCGCTGAATTTGCAAGGCGCCACCCTGCATCACTTTGGCGGCTTTGCCTTCAGCGTCAGCCCCCGCCGTGGCGGACGACCGCCTGAGCTGGACGATGGCGAGGTGCTGGAGTGGATCGGCCGGTTTCTGGCGCGCATCCATACGGTTGGCGCCAAGAAGTCGTTTGTCACTCGACCGCGCCTGGATGTGCAGAGCTTTGGTGTCGAGTCCATGCTGTGGTTGCTGGAGCACGACAAGGTGCCGCTGGATGTGCAGTCGGCATGGACCAAGGTTTGCACAAGCGCTATTGATTTAGTAGCTACTCACGCTGCATTGACGGGGGCTAGAGGGAAGAATGGCTCTGAAGAACCCGGCTGCCGCATCTTGCGCCTGCATGGCGACTGCCACCCCGGCAACATTTTGTGGACACCGGCTGACGCGGCAGTGGCCGCCGGCCCCGGCCCGCACTTCGTCGATCTGGACGATGCCCGCTCCGGCCCCGCCGTGCAGGACCTGTGGATGCTGCTCAGTGGGGACCGATCGCAACGCACGCGCCAGCTTGGCATGCTCGTAGACGGCTATGAGCAGTTCCGCGACTTTGACCGCAGCGAACTGGCCTTGATCGAGCCGCTGCGCACCCTGCGGTTGATTCACTACAGTGCCTGGCTGGCCCGGCGTTGGGACGACCCGACCTTTCCGGTCAATTTTCCGTGGTTTGGCTCCAGCGACTACTGGCAGGGACAGGTGCAGATGCTGGAAGAGCAGCTGGAGGCGATGCAAGAGGAGCCGCTGATTGTCTAGCGCGCCCACCTTGAACCTGGTGGGAGCCGGACGCGTCGCACAAGCGCTGGCGCGGCTTTGGTCCTTGCAAGCCACCTTCATCATCCAGGACGTATTGACCACTTCGTTGGACAGCGCACAGGATGCGTGTGCGTTCATAGGCGCTGGCCACGCGGTGCAATCCATGCGGGCTATGCGAACAGCCGACGTCTGGATGCTGGCCGTGCCGGACGCGCAGTTAGCGGGATGCGCCCAGTCACTGGCAGAGGCGCTTACCCGGGCACACCCAGCCACGGCAGCGCGCGCGCCCGTCGTCTTCCACTGCAGCGGCGCACACGGCTCAATCCTGCTGGCGCCGCTGGCCGCGCTGGGCTTTCAAGTGGCCAGCGCGCATTGCATTCTGAGTTTTGCCTCAGTGCCTGGCGCAATACTGCAATTCCCCGGCACACCGTGTGCGCTGGAGGGCGACGCGCCCGCTTGCGATGCGTTGCGCGACGCCTTCTCGGCCATTGGAGCCCGCTGCTTTGATGTGGCCAGCAATGACAAGCTGCTCTACCACGCGGCGGCCGTATTCGCCACCAACTTCCTGCCCGTGCTGCAGTCCACCGCAGAGGACCTGTGGCACTCGACCGGCGTGCCGGCCCATCTCATTCCCCACCTGCGGGCGTCACTGCTGCAGCACGCCGTAACCAACATCACGGCACTGGGGCCGCAAGCCGCACTCACCGGCCCGGCGGCACGTGGCGACACGGCGGCCATTGCGCGTCAGGGTGCAGCGGTCGCGCAGTGGGACGCCCAAGCCGGCGCGGCCTACCATGCTCTGAGCAACCTGGCACTTCGGCTGGCGCAGAGAAAACAGGATTGATTGCCATGCACGACGACATTCCCATTCGCTACATCAACCCGGTCTTTCGGCCACCCAGCGAAGCGCAGTCGCTCATCCTGCCGGTCACCAATGGTTGCTCCTGGAACCAGTGCACGTATTGTGAGATGTACACCGCGCCACAGAAGAAGTTTGCTGTGCGCGATGAGCAGGAGACGCTGGACTCGATTGCCCAATGCGCATCGCTGTACCCAGGCCAGATTCAGCGCGTCTTCCTTGGCGACGGGGATGCGATGGCTCTTTCCACACGGCGTCTGATGACCATACTGTCGGCTATCCAGACGCATATGCCATCGGTGCGGCGCATCTCCAGCTATTGCTTGCCGCGCAATGTGCGCAGCAAGTCGGTTGAAGACTTGCGTACGCTGCGCCAGGCCGGTTTGTCGCTGGCCTACGTGGGCGCTGAGTCAGGTGATGACGCGGTTCTGCAAGCAGTACGCAAAGGCGAGACATTCGAGTCCACCCGCGAGGCGCTGGACAAGTTGGGCGAGGCAGGCATCACCCGATCAGTGATGCTTCTCAACGGCCTGGGCGGTCGCACGCTCTCACTCCAACACGCCCAGAACTCTGCGCGGTTGGCCAACCTGACCCAACCCGAGTTTCTGGCCACACTGGTGGTGAGCTTTCCACAGGGTGAGGAGCGGTTTCGCTCCGATTTTGCGCAATGGGAACCGCTCAACCAAGCGGAATTATTTGCTGAAGTGGAGCAACTGTTGCAAGGGCTGGTGCTCAAGCGTACGGTGTTTCGCAGCGACCACGCATCAAATTGGCTGGTGCTCAAGGGCACACTGGGTGCCGAGAAAGACCGTCTGCTGAAAGAAGTGCGCCACGCCATTGAAAGCCCGCAGTCTGCGCGACTGCGGCCTGACTGGGCGCGGGGGCTTTAGTCAGGCAGACTCCCCAAGACGCCGCATAGCGGTGTGGCGACGGCCCTCCACCTTGGCGGCCTCGACCATGGTTTGTCGCACAAAAGTAATGTGCTCACGCGCCGCCCGCTTGGATGCTTGCGACTCATGGCTTCGTACCACCTCCCAAATGGCCCGGTGCTGTGCCCTGATGTGTGCCCATTGCTTCGGCGAGGCATGCAGGTGGATCAGATTGTCAGCCACATGGTCTTGCACTACGCGCATCAGACTGGCTGACAGGTGGCCGATCATGGTGTTGTGTGAAGCCTCGGCAATGGCCTGGTGAAAGGCGACATCCGTGTCGATACAGGCTTGCATGTTGTCGCTGTCGTAGGCCGCTTCCAGCGCTGCAAAGGCAGCATCGATGCGAGCAATGTCAGCATCGGTGGCGCGCTCCGCTGCCAGCAGTGCCGCCTCGCCTTCGAGCATATGGCGAAACTCCAGCATGTCGCTTTGCAGCAAAGGGTGGCCTTTGAGCATGTCTTGCCAAGGGTCGGCAAAACTGGCCCGCAAACGATCCGTGACCACGGTTCCGCCACCATGTTTGGTCGAGAGCAATCCTTTGGACACCAGCTTTTGAATGGCCTCGCGCAGAGTCGGGCGCGAAACGCTGAGTTCTAGCGCCAGGGCGCGCTCCGAAGGTAAGCGATCGCCTGGCTTGAGCGAGCCCTCCAGAATGCGCACTTCAAGGTCTTTGGCCACCGCGTCGGCGATGCGGGTTACAACAGGTCGGGTTTCATTCATGATTTGAAATAAATTGGTCTGACCATTTTATTTCAAATAACCATTGCTGATGAATTAGTTTTGACCATCTAGGGTTTTCCCTATTTCACTCCTTGCAACATAGCGGTCTAATACGCCAACTAATTGGTAATACCACTTTACCAATTATCAACACCAAGGAAAATGGCGATGGACAATCACACACAGAAGCTGCGTCAGTACCCTGCCAAACCGACAGACGTCTACCTGTTTTCGACCTGCCTGATCGACCAGTTCACGCCACAGGCGGGCCTCGACACGGTCAATCTGCTGGAGCGTGAAGGCATCCGAGTGCACTACCTGGAGCAGCAGACTTGTTGCGGGCAACCAGCGCATAGCAGCGGATTTCCGGACGAAGCACGTGCCGTCGCATTGCAACAGCTGGGCTTGTTCACCCAACCCTGGCCGGTGGTGGTTCCATCAGGGTCTTGCGGCGGAATGATTCGCCTGCACTACCCGCATCTGTTTGCCAATGACCCAGAACTGCATGCCAAGGCGGTTGAACTGTCGGAGCGGGTCTATGAATTGACCGAGTTCCTGGTGCAAGTCGTGCATTTCAACCAGCCTGATTTGGGCACACCTTGTACCGTGGCACTGCACACCTCCTGCCATGCGCGCCGCGAAATGGGCTCGCACGAAACCAGCGCTGCCTTGCTCGACAGCCTGGAGCAAGTCACCGTAGTGGAGCAAGCCCGTATTGAAGAATGCTGCGGTTTTGGCGGCACCTTTGCCATGCGCTACCCCGACATCTCGGAAGCCATCGTGACCGACAAGGTGGCCGCAATCCGCGACACCGAGGCGGGCCGCGTCGTCAGCGCAGACTGTGGCTGCCTGCTCAACATCACCGGTCGGGCAGCAAAGCAGGACGAAATTGCCGGGCTCACCAACCCGACCCTGCCGGGCGAGCACATTGCGAGCTTTCTGTGGCGCCGCACCACTGAAGGAGAAACCGCATGAGCGCCGTCCTCGACACCTCAGCCAGTGCCCGCGAAAGCATTCTGGGCCGCTTGCGCTCCACCACCATCGCGGACGCGCCGGCGCTGCCCGATGTCAAAGGCTGGTTTGACGCCCACCGCCGTCATGAGGACCTGCCCCAACGCATTAGCCGGTTGCGCACGGCCATGGAAGCGGTAAAGACCGAATTCCACAATGTGACAGATGCAGATTGGCCGGAAGTCTTGCTGCGGGTTGCAGCAACCAAGGGCATTCGCAATCTACTCATTGGCACCAACACCGCGCACGGCGCAGTGTTGGAGGCGCGCCATCCGAAAGGCCTTCAACTGGTGCCTTATGCGCAACCGATAGATACCTGGCGCGACCAGTTGTTTGACAGCATTGATGCCTCCCTGACTTCGGCACGAAGTGCCGTAGCAGAAATCGGCAGCGTCATCGTGTGGCCCACGCCGTCCGAACCGCGCCTGATGTCACTCGTCCCCCACATCCACTTCGTTTTACTGGATGCCAGCACCATCCACTCCGACCTGCACTCGGCCATCTCCGCCGAAGGGTGGAGCGGCAACTTGCCGACCAATGCGTTGCTGATTGGCGGCCCCTCGAAGACGGCCGACATCCAGCAAACACTGGCCTATGGCGCGCACGGCCCCAAAGAGCTGATCGTCCTGCTGCGCCACACAACCGAGGCAACATCATGAGCCGCATCATCCCGATCCACCCGATGGACGATTTCAAGGAGCGCAGCCGCAGTGTGCTGAACGATCCGGGGCAGCGCAAGAATTTTCGCGGCGCCATGGACTTCCTGCAGGCCAAACGCAAGAGCCAGTTCCCTGATCAGGAAGAGCGCGAGGGTCTGCGCGATCTGGGCGCAGCGATTCGCCGCTATAGCCTGGCACATCTGCCGCGCTTGCTGGAGCAACTCGAAGCGAACCTGACCGCCAATGGCGTTCAGGTGCACTGGGCGCAAACATCCGCCGAAGCCAATGCCATTGCATTGGACATTGCCCGGCGTGTCAATGCCCGCAGCATCATCAAGGGCAAGTCCATGGTGAGCGAAGAGATCGAATTCAATCACGCCATGGAGGCGGCTGGCATTGAAGCCTTCGAGTCCGATATGGGGGAGTACATCGTGCAGCTCGCGGGTGAGAAGCCTTCGCACATCATCATGCCGGCCATTCACAAGACCAAGCAGCAGATTGCCAAGTTGTTCGCAGAGGAAGTGCCCGGAGTGGCCTACACCGAAGATGTGGATGATCTGATTCAAATTGGCCGTGGGGTTCTGAGACGCAAATTTGCCGACGCCGACATTGGCCTGTCGGGTGTCAACTTCGCCGTAGCCGAAACCGGCACTCTGTGTCTGGTGGAGAACGAAGGCAATGGGCGCATGTGCACCACGGTCCCCAAGGTACATATCGCCATCACCGGCATTGAGAAGATTGTGGAAAAGCTCGAGCATGTTCCGCCGCTGTATAGCCTGCTATCGCGCTCGGCCACCGGGCAATCCGTCACCACCTACTTCAACCTGATCAGCGGACCCCGCAAGCCAGGCGAGCTCGATGGCCCCGAGGAAGTGCATCTGATCCTGCTGGACAACGGGCGCACACAGGCCTATGCCGACGAACAGCTGCGCGCCACGCTACAGTGCATCCGCTGTGGTGCCTGCATGAACCACTGCCCGGTGTACGCCCGAATTGGCGGCCACGCCTATGGCACGACCTACCCGGGCCCTATCGGCGCCATCATCTCGCCGCATATGCTGGGCTTGGAAAGCACCTATCCGCTGGCATTTGCCTCCACGCTGTGCGGCGCCTGCGCCGAGGTGTGCCCGGTGAAGATTCCGATTCCAGACATCCTGGTGCGCCTGCGCAACGAGGCCATGGCGCAGCCGCAAAGTGACGAGGCAACGCTGCGCGGCAGCGGCGCGGCGCGCACCGTGGCGGATAGAGCGGTCTGGAGCGTCTGGTCGCAGGTCTACGGCCGTCTGGGTCTGTACAAACTGGCGTCCTGGTTCATGAGTCGGGGTCGCGCCATGTCACCCACCGAACAAGGCGCATGGACGCGCAGCCGCACGCCGCTCATCCCGGCTCCCAAACGTTTGCGTGACCTTTTGAAGGACAGAAAATCATGAGCGCACTGGTTCAGGCCCTTTCCCGCATCCTTCCGGCCAAACAGGTCATTACCGACAACCTTCGACGCCTGGCGTATGGCACCGATGCCAGCTTCTATCGCATGACGCCGGAAGTCATTGTTGTGGTGGAGTCCGAAGAGGAATTGCAGTCTCTGCTGCAGACGGCTCAGGCGCACGCCAAGCCGGTCACTTTCCGGGCGGCAGGCACCAGTCTCTCCGGTCAGGCGGTGACGGACAGTGTGCTGGCACTCATAGGCGAAGGTTTTGCGACTTGCGAAATCGGCCCCAACGCCGCTACGGTGCGGGTGGGGCCTGGCATTATTGGCGGCGAAGTCAACTACCGGTTGGCACCGCACGGCCGCAAGATCGGGCCAGACCCCGCCTCCATCAACGCCTGCAAGATTGGCGGCATTGCCGCCAATAACGCATCCGGCATGTGCTGCGGTACGGCGCAGAACAGCTACCGCACATTGGCCGGCATGCGCGTGGTGCTGGCCGACGGCACGGTTCTGGATACCGAAGACACGTACAGCGTGGCGCGCTTCCGCCAGAGCCATGGCGCCCTTGTGGACGATCTGGCCGCGCTGGGTACAGCCACCCGCGCCGATGCGGCATTGGCAGCACGCATTCAGCACAAATACAAGATCAAAAACACCACCGGTTACAGCCTCAATGCGCTGATCGATTATGAGGATCCGATCGACATCCTGTCCCACCTGATGATCGGCTCGGAGGGAACGCTGGGCTTTATCTCGCGCATCACCTTCAACACCGTGCCCGAAGATCCGTTCAAGGCCAGCGCGCTGGTGTTCTTCCCCACCATCGAAAGCGCCTGCCAGGCGGTCATTCACCTGAAGAAAGAGCCGGTCTCGGCGGTGGAACTGCTAGACCGTCCTGCCCTGCGCTCGGTGCAGGACAAACCGGGCCTGCCCGAGGTGATGCGCACCCTGGGCGAAGATGCCGCCGCACTACTGATTGAAGTGCGCGGTGAGACCTCTATTTCACTGCAACTCCGCATGAAAGCTGCGCGGGCAGCTATAAAAGACATAGCAACGGTGGAGCCTGCCGTATTCTCCACCGACCCCGCCACCTGCGAGATGTACTGGAAAGTCCGCAAGGGCACCTTCCCATCCGTCGGCGCGATGCGCCGCACCGGAACCACCGTCATCATCGAAGACGTTGCCTTCCCGGTTGAATCGCTGGCGGCTGCCACCCTGGACCTGCAGGCGCTGATGCGCAAACATGGCTATAGCGAGGGCATCATCTTCGGCCACGCGCTCGAAGGCAACCTGCACTTTGTCTTCACGCAAGACTTCTCCGAACAGGCCGAAATCGACCGCTACGCGAAATTCATGGATGACGTGTGCGACCTGGTGGTCGACAAGTACGACGGCTCGCTCAAGGCCGAGCATGGCACCGGCCGCAACATGGCACCTTTTGTTGAGAAGGAATGGGGCACACAGGCGACCAACCTGATGCGCAGCATCAAGCGACTGTTTGATCCACAGAACCTGCTCAACCCCGGCGTCCTCCTGAACGACGACCCGCAAGCGCACTTGAAACACCTCAAGCCCATGCCGGCCGCCGAGGAACTGGTGGACCGCTGCATCGAGTGCGGTTTTTGTGAGCCACTGTGCCCCTCGCATCGCCTGACACTGTCACCACGCCAGCGCATCGTTAGCTGGCGTGAACTGTCCCGCCGTGCGGCCGCTGGCGAAGGCGGTGGCGACGTCGAGGCGGACTTTGCCTACTTCGGGCTGGAT
>Ga0194061_1000615_pt1 | contig 21423 bp, 18 predicted proteins | sample SepL2221m_MetaG_FD_163423 | JGI IMG/M metagenome (GOLD analysis project Ga0194061, IMG submission 163423) | Anoxic zone freshwater microbial communities from boreal shield lake in IISD Experimental Lakes Area, Ontario, Canada - Sep2016-L224-21m | ecosystem: Environmental > Aquatic > Freshwater >... | reverse complement strand
CTCGGGTGGGTGAACAGCCAGGCTCCGGCCCCCACCCCAACCAAACCCACCAGCACCGCCGGCAGGATCCGCCCCCCCAGGCCCCAGCTCAGCACCAGCAGGGCGCCGGAAAGGTCGGCCAGTCGTTCCGCCAGGGTCACCCCTACCCCCACCTGCAGCGGGAAGCCGTGGCGCCGCTTCAGCCACAGGCCGCGCAGGGCCTCGCCGCTGCGGGCGGGGGCCACGATCAGGGCCAGGCCGGAGGCATAGATCACTGCGCTGGCACGGGTCGCCAGGGGAAAGCCCAGCCGGTTCAGGTAGTACTGCCAGCGGCCGAACAGCACCAGATGGCTGGTGAGGACCGTGGCCGGTGCCAGCAGCCACCACCAGAACGGCAGCCGGGCCAGGCTGTCCCCCAGGCCCTGCAGACCGAAGGCCAGGCTGAGCCCCAAGTAGAGCAGCAGCGCCACCACAAGCGCCAGCAGCCATTTCATGGCGCGCCTCCGCTGGAGGAGGGTGCCTTGGTCAAGGTAGGAACCTCAGCTTCTGGGCGGCGTAAAGGCACATCCGCGCCAGGATCAGGCCCTCCTTGACGTGGGCGATGTTGGAGCTCCCGTAGGTCCGCTCCTGGTAGCGCACGGGCACCTCAACAATTTTGAGGTTGAGTTTGGCGGCGCCGAACAGCAGGTCGAAATCGCCGAAGGGGTCGAAGTTGCCGAAGTAGCTGCGGCCGGCCTTGAGTCTTAGGTAATCCTCACTCCAGAGCACCTTGGTGCCACACAGGGTGTCCTTGAGGGGCTGGCGCAGCAGCCAGGAGAACACAAAGGCGAAGAAGCGGTTGGCGGCGGTGTTCAGTGGCGGCATGGCCACCCGGCTGCGGGGATAGACGAGCCTGCAGCCATTGACAAACTCGCCGCGGCCATTGGCCAGGGCGGCGTAGAAGCGGGGCAGATCCTCCGGCCGCACGGTGAGATCGGCGTCCAGGATCATCAGCACATCGCCCTCGGCCTGATCAAAACCCAGCCACACCGCATCGGCCTTGCCTTTGCCGCTCTGGCGGAACTTCTTCAACCGCAGCGGACCCTGATAGGTGGTGCACACCTGCTCAATTTGATCCCAGGTGTCATCGGAGGAATGCCCCTCCACGAAGATCACCTCCGTGAACCGGCCCAAGGGCGGCATGCGCTCAATCGCGGCGGCGATGTTGCCCGCCTCGTTGCGGGCCGGGATCACCACGCTGACGCTGGGCTCCAGTTGGCCGCGGGCGGCGGGTCTGGCCACCATCCAGTTGGTCACCCCCAACTGCTCCAGCAGGGGCAGCTGGCTCAGCCAGCGGTTGGCCAGGGGGGTGATCAGGGGGATACGCCGGGGCAACAGGCAGCGTTTCCCCCCCTTGAGCACCTCCCAGCCCGCCAGGTCCAGCAGGTTGGCCATGTCCTGGGGCGTGAGCCAGCTTTCTGGGGGTTGGGGTTGGCGTTGGCCAAGGCGTTCGGCCGCCTTGAGCAGCGGTTGCCACAGCCAGTTGTGGAAGGTGAGCACCAGGCGGGTGCGGGCATGGCAGAAGGGCTCCAACCGCTCCAGCACCCCTTGAACGTCGACCAGGGTGTTGAGGGTGTTCGAGAGCAGGATCACATCGAAGGGTTCGCTGTCCCCCAGTGATTGCGGGGTAAGGCTGCCGGCGTCAGCCACAACGAAGTGGAGCTCTGGATGGCGTTCCCGGGCAGCGGCCACCACCTCCGGGTCCAAGTCGATGCCGATCCCCACGGCGGGACGCACCCCCGCCAGCAGGTCGCCGAGGCCACTGCCGATCTCCAGCACCCGTAGCCCCGGTGCCACCAGCACCTCATGCAAGCGCCGCAGGTCGTCGTAATAGGCGCGGTTGGTGCGGCGAAATCGAAATGAGTCCAAAATTAGATGAGATTGCATGCTCAACGCTGCATCTCATGGATGTTTTTTGCGTTGAACCGATGTGCGGAAAGTTCAAAGGCTAAGCACTCCTCAAGCGCCTTGTTGGTTTCTAGACCGTAATGCCCATCAGGCATTCTCCTTTCAAGAATTGATTTCTCGAGGCCTTGGCCAAGCAGATTTTCATACATGCATTGAGCAAGAAATTGCCCTCTAATTGTATGGCCTCCGATTCTTGGATTGCTTTCAAGTGCGAGGCACGTCAAGCTTGTTGCCTCCAGTTTTGGATCAGCAAAGGCAGTCTGCAGGCTGGCGATTAGGCAGTTTTTATCTAGATTTTTATAGGTTTTGATGAACTCTTGAAGGATTGCTTTTTGCAGGCTTATTTTTTTGGGATTTTCAATGGATTCACCCTGGTTGATCCTGCGGTCGACAAGGCGTGCCAGTGGATCGTGCTTGACCCATATTGCCTCAGGGTTCCTGGTTGCGAGAGATGAAATGGTCACCTTCACAGAGCTGAATGTGTACGGGAAAAAGGTTTAAAGGTGGTTCTGTAGACGGGAGGTTTTTGCGCAAATAAATCAAACTGAAATAGGCTTCCGAAATCCCAGGAGTTAAGTGCTTTTGCTTGACCGTAGGAATTCACTGGAAGGGGAGCAAGCCTTAGGGCGCCGTTGGCCTCGGCGATAAACCTTGGTTTTGTTCGTTCAATATAGATCGGGCCCAGGCCAAGATCCCAATACTGCAATGGATTTCGCCTTAAGTTGTCATCTGTGCACGTGAGAATAGCCGTCTCTGCGGTAGGAGATATTTTTCTAAAGCGGAGATAGATAGGCTTGGCCTGTTCCGTAGGCAGGAACGGAGTAATTTTCAACTTTGCAGTCGAGCGTCCTTGCGAGAGCGTTTGTCCAGGTATCAGCGCCTGATACATCAAGGCCATAGCCTTGTGAATCACCGAAGACGGCAATGCAGAACGGCTTGGCCTTGCGTTTGGCGGCCTCGGGGCTGGGGCGGTAGCCCTCAGGGTTAAAAAGTTGACCATGGGCCCAGCGCTGAGGGCCAGCTAAGTTGCAAATCACGCTTGTTTAAGTAGTTTTGAAAATATTCTTTTGAGATGTTTGGGTGCTCCAAGACCCCATTAAGTTTAAGCATATTCGTGTTGATCAGAGCTTGAAGCGCAGTCTCGGCGAGTGCAAATATTATGACGCCAATGAGTAAAGTCCCTTTGGCGATTGAGAGCACCCGGATGGCCGTTGTTAGCATTAGAAGATCGAATAGATAAACGGTGCCACCACCGAACCGTGGGTGAGAACGATCAGGCCCCCCATGAGCACCAGGGTGATGATCAGCGGCGCCAGCCAGAACTTCTTGCGGACCTTGAGAAAGTCCCAGATGTCCTTGACCAGATCGATGAGGGTTTCCATGGGGATAAACGATCAGAAGATGCGTTTGAGGTCGATGGGGCCAGGGGTGTGGGGTTCCCGGTAGCTGGCCTTGGCCTCAAACTGGCGCCGCAGGGGATCGGACCCGAACAGCCGCTTGATCAGGGCGATCGGTTGGACCACCAGCACGAACACCAATCCGAGGATGATGTGGGAGTTGACCCAGCCGAGGACGTGACCAAGGGCCATCCAGCCGCGGTAGGGCCAGGCCAGAGCCCTTGGCAAAACCAGGCCGAGCACCAGGGCGGGCACCCCCACCACGAACGGCCAGACCGGCAGGGAGTGGCCCCGCAGGCTGGGGCCCAGCCAACCGAACACCACCGGAAAAACGATGCCGATCAGCAGGCCGAACTCCCGCAATTGCTTATGGCTGGGGGACGAGGTGGTCATCAATCGAGTTCGAACTCCTGCCGCCAGCTTTCGTCGCGGTCCTGCTGGGGCTGCTCCTCCTTGAGCAGCAACTGGTTTTCGAGCACGAGCACGTCCATTTCGGTGCGCAGGAAGCAACGGTAAGCGTCCTGGGGGGTGCAGACGATCGGCTCACCGCGCACATTGAAGGAGGTGTTTACCACAGACGGGCAACCGGTGCGGCGCTGGAAGGCGCGGATGAGTTGGTGATAGCGCGGGTTGGTGCGCTCGCACACGGTCTGCACCCGGGCCGAATAATCCACATGGGTGACCGCTGGGATGGAGGAGCGGGGCACGTTGAGTTTCTCGATCCCGAACAGCCCCTCCTGCTCCGCCGTCATCGGCGTGCAGAGCGCTTGCTGCACTGGAGCCACCAGCAGCATGTAGGGGCTCTTGCCCTCCAACTGGAACTGGCTGGCCACCTCCTCCTCCAGCACCGATGGTGCGAACGGCCGAAACGACTCCCGGTATTTGATCTTCAGGTTCATCACCGACTGCATCTGCCGGTTGCGGGGATCCCCCAGGATTGAGCGCCCCCCCAGGGCCCGGGGGCCGAACTCCATGCCACCGTTGAACCAGCCCACCACCTTGCCCTCCTCCAGCAGCTCCGCCAGCCGCTCGAACAGCTCAGGGTCGGCAAGGGTGTGGTGCGGCGCGGCCACCTCCTGGAGGAAGGATTTGATCTCGGCGTTGGAGAAACTGGGGCCGAGGTAAGTGCCGGCCATGGCATCACCGGGCTCGGGTGTGCGGGGCTGCTCGAACTGCTGGTGATAGGCCACCAGCGCCGCCCCGAGCGCTGAACCGGCATCCCCGGAGGCCGGCTGGATCCAGATCTCCTCGAAGGGCCCTTCCCGCAGCAGGCGGCCGTTGGCGACGCAGTTGAGGGCCACCCCGCCAGCCAGGCAGAGGCGGCTGGCGCCCGTTTCCTCGTGCAGGGACTTGGCGAGCTTGAGCACCACCTCCTCGGTGACCGCCTGGATCGATGCGGCCAGATCCATGTGCACCTGGGAGAGCTCGGTCTCCCCTTTGCGGGGGGGGCGCCCGAACAGCGCGTGGAACTTGCGGGAGGTCATGCGGAACCCCCGGTGGAACTTGAAGTAGCGCAGGTCAAGACGGAAGGTGCCGTCAGGCTTGATGTCGATTAGATGGCGTTTGATCAGATCGACATAGCGGGGTTCGCCGTAGGGGGCGAGCCCCATCAACTTGTACTCGCCCGAATTGACCTTGAAGCCGCAGTAATAGGTGAAGGCCGAATAGAGGAGGCCCAGGGAATGGGGGAAATTGATTTCCCATAGCGGTGTGATCGCATTCCCCTCGCCCAGCCAGGCGGAGGTGGTGGCCCATTCGCCCACCCCATCCATGCAGAGGATCGCCGCCGATTCGAACGGACTGGGGTAGAAGGCGGCCCCGGCGTGCGAAAGGTGGTGCTCCGAAAACAGCAGCTCGGGCAAGGCCCTGCCCGGCTCCCCCAGCTTCCGAAGCTGCTTTTTGATCTCGGTCTTGAGGAACAGCTTCTCCTTCAGCCAAACCTGCATGGCTGCCACGAAGGAGCGCCCTCCCCGGGGCGCCGTGCCCAAATAGGTCTCCAGCAGGCGCTCGAAGGTGAGCAGCGGCTTCTCGTAGTAGACGACCGCATCCAGATCCGCCAGGGTCAGGCCCGCCTTCGCCAGACAGAAGTTGCTGGCGTGCTCCGGGAAGGCCGCATCGTGCTTCTTGCGGGTGAATCGTTCCTCCTGGGCTGCCGCCACCACGCGACCATCCACCACCAGCGCCGCAGCGCTGTCGTGGTAGTAAGCGGAGAGGCCAAGAATGTTCATGGGTTCGCTGGAGGTTTTGGCCCGTCGCCTCGGCCGTCATTCTCCTGGATCAGGGTGAGGGTGCCATGCGGATTGAGCCCCATGGCACTGGCCACGATCCTCAGGGTTCGCAGGGTGGGGTTGCCCGGATCGAGCTGGGCGGCCCGCTCCAGCAGGGGCTGGGCTGACCCCGGCCGGAATCGATACAGCTCCACGAACCCGAGACCCAGCAGGGCATGGGGGTTGCCTGGATCCAGGCGCACGATCTCCTCCAGGGTCCGGGCCGCAGCGTCGGCGTGGCGCTGCAGGGCCTGCGCCAGGGCGAGCGCGTACAGATCTGCCAGATTGCCACTCTCCTGGGCCAGCCGGGCCTGCAGGATCTGCTCCCCCTGCGCCAGGTAGATCTGCTCGGGGTCGGTCTGGTTGATCTGGCCCACCCGGGCGAAGAGGGCATCCAGCTCACCCCGGCGCAGCTGCTGCCCCAGCTCCAGCAGCAGATCGATGCGGTTAGGGGGGATCAGCGCGCCCCGATCGGACGGCTTGCCCGCTTGCCCTGGGGCCCCTGGCTCGGTTCTTACCACCCGCACCGGAGCAGGCTCGGTGGACAACGTCCGACGGGATTCGTCGGGGCTGAGCAGCTGGGCTTCCAGGCGGTAGTCCCCTGGCTCCAGCCCCTCGGGCACGGTCAGCTCCAACCGATCGCGCACCTCCAGGCAGGCAGCCCCAGAGGGTGCGCGCACCATCCCCTGGCCCACCCCATGGTCGTGGCGCCAGCCCTTGCCCTGGCCGCTCACCGGCGTCCAGTTCAGCAGGAGCATCCCCTGGGCGATCTCCGCCGCCGGTCCGCGCATGGTGGTGGTGAGGGCGAGCCTCTGGCCGGGTTGCAACGGACCCGCTGCCGCCAGATCGGTGTCCAGCCCCAGTCCCCCTGCCCCGGAGCAGGGGATCGGTGTCACCTCGAGGGACAGTTGGCGGCGCCGGTAGAGCCGGGCCTCGCTCCCGTCCGGCAGGGCCCAGCTCTGAACCGATTGAAACTCCGGGGATGCTGCCACCAGGGCGCTGAGCCTGGCCTGGCGTTCATCGCTCATGACCCCCTGGTTGCCGCCCTTGAGCAGGAACCAGTCGAAGCCCGCCAGGTCTTGTGCTGCCACCTCCTTGGCGGCCACGGTCTGGCGGGCGGCCACCCGAAAGCTTTGGCGGCGCCCTTCCGCCTCCAGGTTGAAGGCATTGAGGAATTCGCTGTCGGGCAGCACCGCCAGGGTGGAAAGCTGATGGGGGCTCTGGACCCGGATGCGGCCGATGATGGCCTCCTGGGGCCACAGGCCTCCCTGGCGTGGCGGATGGGGCGGGAAGCCCGTGAGATCGGCCCCGACCCCGAACTGGCTGGAGAGCAGTCCGGCGATGCCCACGGCCACCAGGCCCCCCCGCCAGGGCCGCACCCAGTTCCCCCGCACCCGCGCCGTCACCACGCCCATGGCCAGCAGCAGTTGCGGCAGCAGGGGCAGCACGAAGCGGAAGTCCTTGCTGGTCATCAGGATCGCCAGCAGCAGGCCCCCCGCCGGGAAGCTCAACCACCAGCCCAGGGGCCCCCTCAGCCGGCTCAGCAGCCTGGGGCGTCCGCCCCTGCGCCAGGCCCCCAGTCCATGGACTACGGCACCGCCGGCCACCAGGCCCACCAGGGCCGCCCCCGCCATCGTGGGCAGCAGGCGGGGATAGAACAGCCAGCCCGCCAGGGTGTCGGCCCCGACGCCCTCCTGGTAGCTCACCCCCCACTGGCGTGCCTTGTTGAGGGTGGAGAGGATCGTCAGCCAGTTCTGGCTGAACCAGGGTCCCGCCACCAGGAGGATGCCGCCCAGGGCCAGGCCCGTCTCCGCCAGGGGGCGCCAGCGGCTGCGCCCCCGGCCGCGGGCGATGCACTTCAGGATCCGCAGCACCAGCAGCAGCAGGGGGAGCCAGAGCAGCAGCAGGCCCGTGGGCCGGGTCAGCACCACGGCTCCGAGGGACAGTCCGCAGGCCCCATCCCACAGCCAGCGCCGCGGGGGATCGTTCAGCACCCGCCAGCTGAGCAGCCACCAGGAGGCGGTGATCACCGCCGTGAGGCTGAAATCGATCAGGTAATCGCTCCGCTGGTTGAGCAGGGCCGGGGCCCCGCAGGCGAAGAACGCGGCCCACAGGCCAGCGGTCCTGCCATGGGCGCTGCCACAGGCCAGGCGGCCGAGACCGTAGAGGCTCACCAGCAACAGGCCCTGGAACAGGCTGTTGGCGAGGATCGCCGCCCGGTAACTGGGGCCCAGCAGCTCGAACACCGGCGCCGTTACCAGGTAGGTGAGGGGGCCCCGGTAGCTGGGCGACTGGTTCCATAGCTCCACCCACCAGCTCCCAGCCAGGACGTTCGGGTGCTGCAGCACCCGCCAGAACCCCAGGGCCCGGCTGAGGTGGTCCCCCTGGTCCCAGGCGGGGGGCAGTTGGTGCTGCTGCACCCAGACCAGATCCGCCAGCAGGCTGACCAGCCAAAGCCCCAGCAGGATCAGGCCATCACGACGATGCTTCAAGGCTTCTCCACCAGCCACCAGTCCCCCAGGTCCTTGCTGCCGGCGAGTCGCCGCAGCCTGTCCGGCGGCTCACTCTGCCCAGGTGGAGTTCGCATCCAGGCCCGTTGGCCAGGCCGAAGGGCCGCCGGATCCTGGAGCCGCGCGCCGAGCTGCGGGGTGCCCAGGGCCAGCAGGATCAGCTGGGCATGGTCTTCCCCTCCAAGGGGGTCGGGCGCCACCACCTGCACCGGGGCTGGCCCCAGCAGCGCCTGGAGTTCCGGCGCCGCCAGGGCCCTGGCCAGCTGGGGACTGCGGTCCGTGAACAGGCCCCCCTGCACCAGCACCACGAGTGCCAGCCAGGGGCCCAGCAGCAGCCGCACCAGCCGTTGCCGGGGGCTGCGGCTCCAGGCCAGCAGCAGCCAGGGAATCCCCAGGGCGGCACCGGCCAGCGCCAGCAGTTCCGGCGGGGGCACCGGGCCAAGGCGTTGGGCCAGGCCGGTGGCCGGCAGCGCCAGGAGCGCGGCCCCCAGCAGCAGCACCCCCCCCAACGAAGCGATGGCCCCCGCGATCCAGCGCCCCGGCCGCTCGGCCCAGTGCTGCAGCCCCTGGGCCGCCGCCATGGCGAGGAACGGAGTGACCTGGAGCCCGTAGTAAGGGGTTTTGGTGCGAAAGCAGCTGAGCAGCAGCAGCAACAGCAAGGGGTAGGCGGCCAGCAGCAGCTTCTGCTCCCTGTTCCAGGCGCCCCGCAGGCCCAACCACCAGCCCGGCAGCGCCGCCAGGATCCAGGGCGCCGTGTTGGCGGGGATGTTCCAGAGGTAATAGAAGGGGCCGCCGCTGTAGACGTCACTGCCCGAGAGGAAGAGGAGCTTCAGCCACAGGCCGCTCACGGTCTGCAACCCGTGCACCTGAATGCTGAGGCCTAGCCACAGCACCACCGGCAACCAGCCCAGCACCAAACCGGCCCAGAGCGCCGGATGGGCCAGCACCCGCCGGCGGGCGATCCAGAGATAGGGGGCGATGGCCACCAGGGGGAGAGCCACCATGAAGCCCTTGATCAGGAACGCCAGGCCCACGCTCAACCCCGCCAGGGCCGCCCAGGGCCAGGGCGCTCCAGGACGGGCCCGCACCAGCCCCAGCAGCCCCAGCAGCTCCACCGCCAGCAGGGGCATGTCCTGGCTGGCCAGGTGGGCGTAATTCATCCAGAGGGGCGTCAGGGCCAAAACCGCCACGGCCAGGGGCGCGCTGAGGCGGGCCTTCCCCCCGGCCGGCGTTCCCTCGGGCGCCAGGGCCTGGACCAGCCCGTGGGTGAGCGCCAGACAGGCCACCGCCGCCAGCAGGCTGGGCAGGTGGGCGGCCAGGGAACTGGTGCCAAACAGGCGGAAGCTGGAGGCGATCGCCCACTGCACCCCGATGGTGCGGTCATAGAGGGGTTGGCCCCACCAGAGGGGGGCCAGCCAATCGCCCTGCTCCAGAATCCAGCGGGCCTGGAGGGCGTAGTAGCCCTCGTCGTGGGCCAGGTAGCTGCGGGGTGCGGCCGTGAGCAGCAACGGCAACGGCAGCAGCAGAGCCCACGCACGCTTCATGGAACCCACTGTGTCAGAGGTCCCTAGGGCTTTTGCCGACGTTGCCAGTCCCCGCAGCCGTTGTGTTTTCTGGCACATCCCCCCTTGGGGGTCCCGTGGGAATAGGCCATTGTCTGGGTCGGCGCATTGCGCCATCCGTGTGAGGAACCCATGAAACTTTTCCAGCAACTCCTGCTGGCCCCAGCAGCTCTGGGCCTTCTGGCCCCGATGTCTGCCATGGCCGCAGATCTCAACCTCGGTGCCGTCAACAAATACGCCGGCCCTGAGGAGCAAGTCACCAGCATCACCCAGTTCTCCGACGTATCTCCCACCAGCTGGGCCTACCAAGCGCTTTCCAACCTGGTTGAGCGCTACGGCTGCGTCGCCGGCTACCCCAACGGCACCTTCAAGGGCAAGCAGGCCCTGACCCGCTGGGAGGCCGCTGCCCTTCTCAACGCCTGTCTCGATCGCATCACCGAGGTGACCGACGAGCTCAAGAAGCTGATGAAGGAGTTCCAGAAGGAACTCGCCGTGCTGCGCGGCCGCGTGGATGGCCTGGAGGCCAAAGTGGGTGAGCTGGAGGCCAACCAGTTCTCCACCACCACCAAGCTGAAAGGTGTCGCCACCTTCGTGATGGGCTCCAACACCTTCGGCGGCTCCAACGCCTTTGCGGCAGGCAAGCTGAGGGCTCTCGAAGGTGCAACCACCTTCAACTACGACCTTCGCCTCAACCTTGACACCAGCTTCACTGGCAAGGATCTGCTGCGCTCCACCCTCCGTGCTGGCAACTTTGGTCAATCGGCTTGGAATGGTGGCCTCAACCAAATGGAAGTGGCCTTCCAGGAGAACAACAACACCATCGTTGGTGGGTCTCCTAACGTGGTTGAAATCAACCGCCTCTTCTATCAGTTCCCGATCGGCAGTCAGTTCACCGCCACCGTCGGTGGCCGTGTCCGTCAGGACGACATGCTGGCCCTCTGGCCCAGCGCGTATCCTGCTGACACCATCCTGGACGTGTTCACCTACGCCGGTGCCCCCGGTACCTACAGCCTGAACCTGGGTTCCGGTGCTGGTCTTTGGTGGAAGCAGGGAGGCTTCTCGGTTAGCGCCAACTACGTGGCCGCAAACGGCAACGTAGGCTCCCCTGCTGCCACGACCAGAACTGTCGGGTCTACGACAGTCACAGTCCCCGGTGGTGGTATCGGCAACGCGGCTTCCCAGCAAACCTTCACGGCACAAATCGGTTATGCCGGTACCAACTGGGGGACAGCCGTTGCCTATAACTACTCAACTGGTCTAGGCCCTGCTGTCGGTACTCCTCTCGTTACAAGTCTTGTGGGAGTATTCCCCTCGTCCAAGACCAATTCCGTGGGTATCAGTGGCTACTGGTCGCCCTCCACCAGCGGTTGGGTTCCCTCGATCAGTGCAGGCTGGGGCATCACCGGTTACACCTCCAACGGAATCGCCGGCCCCGGCACCATCAATCTTGGTGGAGCTCAGTCCCAGTCCTGGTACACGGGTCTCCAGTGGAGCGACGTGTTCATCAAGGGCAACGCCGCAGGCTTCGCTGTCGGCCAGGCTCCCTTTGTCACCAAGACTGCCAAAAGCATTGGTGGTACCCCCAACGACAGCAACTACAACTTTGAGTGGTGGTACAAGTTCCAGGTCACCGACAACATCTCGGTTACCCCTGCAATCTTCTACATCAGTCAATTCCTTGGCCAAGGTGGTAAGAACGCTCCTGGTGGTGGTACTTCCTCCGTCAACAACTTCGGCGGCCTCATCAAGACCACCTTCAAGTTCTGATTGGTTCACACCTGATCAACCAACCCGGCGATCTCCTCACACACCCTTCGCCGGGTCTTTTCTTCCCCACTTCTCACAACCATTTCCTCAATTCACTCCGGCGGGTTCTCACCCGCCGGTTTTTTTTGGCGTAGCCCCGGCTACCGCATGGGAGCCCTTTGTGTTCCTGGCTACTTCTATCTGTAGTGCGGAACCGCCCTGGACACATTCGGTCATCGCTAATATCTGGCAGCGCCTTTTGGTGCTTCCTCTATTGGTGTGAGGACCAATGAAACTCTTCAGTAAGCTTCTGCTTGCTCCGGCCCTTTTGGGTCTAGCAACGCCGTTGGCCGCTTCCGCTGCCGACCTGGGCGCTGGTTCATCGACCGGCGCGATCAACAACTACATGAACCAGCAGGATCTGGATCGCATGCGCGCCATGGACGCGCAGAACCAGGTCACCAGCATCACCCAGTTCTCCGATGTGCAGCCCACCGAGTGGGCCTACCAGGCCCTCTCCAACCTGGTGGACAAGTACGGCTGTGTCGCCGGTTACCCCGACGGCACCTTCCGCGGCAAGAAGCCCCTCAGCCGCTGGGAAGCCGCTGCCCTGCTGAACTCCTGCCTGGATAGGATCACCGAGGTGACCGACGAACTGCAGCGCCTGCTGAAGGATTTCGGCAAGGAGCTCGCGATCCTCAAGGGTCGTGTCGACAAGCTCGACGCCAAGGTGGGCAAGCTGGAGGCCCAGCAGTTCTCCACCACCACCAAGCTCCAGGGTGATACCTACTGGAGTATCGGCGCTAACGCCTTCGGTAACAACAAGATTGCTCCCGCCGTCGGTCCCAGAGGGGCGAATGGCTATAGCGCAAATGCCGCAGCGGCTGGTGGCGCTGTCTTCAACTACGACCTCCGCCTCAATCTGAACACCAGCTTCACCGGCAAGGATCTGCTCTACACCCGTCTGCGTGCAGGCAACTATGGCGGCAGCCCCTTCGGTGGCGCTCCCTATGCCCTGATGGCGCTGGATCGTGCATTCCCTGGCAACACCCAGGGAACTGCCGCCCAGAACAACGTCTTCTACCTAGATCGTCTGTATTACAGGTTCCCAGTCGGTAAGGAGTTCACGGCGATCGTCGGTCCCGTTGCCCGGAACACTGAGTTTCTTGCTATTAAACCCTTCTACTACGGCGATTTTGAAGGTCTTGACTACTTCAGGCTGGATGGTGCGCCGGGCGCCTACAACAAGGCCACCGGTGGGACGGTGGGCCTGATTTGGAAGCAGAACGTGAAGAAGGGGAATCCCTTCTTCGCCCTGTCCAGTAGCTATGTGGCCCCGGGTGCCAATAACGGCGCCACCAACAACATTGCCAACGCCGCCAACACCACAGGTGCCGGCGTGGCCGGTGATTACAGTGCCGCCAGCTGGCTCACCCAGGTGGGCTATCAGGCTAAGCAATGGAAGGCAACCTTCGCCTACCGCTACGGCCAGTGCAACCAGAACTTGGCTCGCCGGGGTACGGTCGCAGGCGCGTCCTCCGAGGCCTGTGGCAACACCACCGCTCCGACGAACATTGCGTTCAACGGGCCCGTTAACGTCAATGCCTTCGCGCTCGGCCTTGCCTGGGCCCCTGAGAAGAACGGCACCTTGGTTCCCTCGCTCAGCCTCGGCTGGGGTTACAACGCCGTTTCCCAGGGCGGAGCCTTCCCGGCTGTCAACGGCAGTGGTGGGATCAACGCCAACAACTGGAACGTGACCCGCAACATCGCGGCCACCCAGTCCTGGACCGTAGGCCTGCAATGGAAGGACGCCTTCCTTAAAGGCAACACGGCCGGTTTTGCTATCGGTCAGCCCACCTTCGTGACCAGCACCCGCAACGGCCAGACCCCCTTCGATGGCAACTACGCCATGGAGGCTTGGTACAAGTTCCAGGTCAGCGACAACATCTCCGTCACGCCGATGCTGTTCTACCTCTCGAACCCCAGCAGCGCCGGGGTCTACACCACAGCGGCCCCGGTCAACACTGGCGCCAGTGTGTTCGGCGGCCTTCTCGCAGCCCAGTTCAAGTTCTGAGCCCATGGGGAGCTCCGGCTTCCCTTCCCTCACACCTCACACACACACACACACCAGCCCCCCTTCCCAGGGGGGCTTTTTCATGGTTTCCCATGGGCACGCACCTGTGCCGCCCATCCAGGAAGATGGGGCCGTCCGCGCCGTTCGGATCCGGTGTCCCCTAGCCCCAGTCCCGATCCCTACCGGGTGCTTGGTCTGAGTCGCCAGGCCTCCGCGGCGGAGATCAAGGCCGCCTACCGCGCCCTGGTCAAGCAGCACCATCCCGATGCCGGCGGCGATGCCCACACGATCGTGGAGCTCAATGCCGCCTGGGCGGTGCTGGGAGATCGTGCCCGCCGCCTGCGCCATGACCAGGCCAGCGCCACGGTTGCCAGCTCCCCAACAACCCGATCAGCTGGAGCCCCTGCCCCGGGTCCCAGGGTGCCCCGGTCCGATGCGGCAGCCCGCAGCGATGGGGAGCTGCGGCTCTGGTTGCAGCAGGTTTATGGGCCGATCGATCGCCTGCTGGGCCAGGTGATCAACCCGCTCGCCGCCGAGTTGCGGGCCCTCTCCGCCGATCCCTATGACGACGGACTGATGGAAGCGTTCTGTGCCTTCCTGGAACAGAGCCGAGCGCGCCTGGACAAGGTGGAGGCCCTCTACCGCTCCCTGCCCTGCCCGGGAGCCGCCCGCGGCTTTGGCTTGAGCCTCTACCACTGCCTCAGCCAGGTGCAGGACGGGGTGGCCGAACTGGAGCGCTACACCATGGGCTACGTCGACAGCTATCTCCACGACGGGCGGGAGATGCTGCGGGAGGCCAAGGGCCGGCGTTCCCGCCTCCAGCAGGAGCGCCGGCGGCTGGAGATTTAGGCCGCTTCCAGCTGGTCGAGCCGGAGCCAGACGTCGGGCACGGGCCGGTTCCAGCGCACCTGGGCGTGGTCGCCCTTGAGGGCCAGCACTTCGCCGGGCCCTTCGAAGAGGTAGGCCGGCGGCAGGGGATCGCTGGCGGCGGCTTCAAGGCTGCCCAGGTAGGCCTGCCGGTTCACCTTCACCAGGGTTCCTTTCTTGATCGGAGTGACGACCGGTGCGGCTGGGGCGGCTGCGGCGGGGGAGGCGTCGGCCGTGGTGGTGGTGTCGGCCATGGCGACCTGGGCAGGCAAGGTGGCGCCAGGTTATCGGCCTTGGCTTCGCTTCGGTCGGATCGTGCCTGGGGCCGACAGATGCCGCGCCTATAAGGGGCCCAGACGCGCCCCGGTCCCGCCCGTGACCCACAACCTGGCCCTGTCCATGGCCCTCTTCGGCGGCCTGCTGCTGATGGCGGTGCTCCTGGACAACATGGCCGCCCGGATCAAGGTGCCCGGCATCCTGCTGGTGCTGGTGCTCGGTCTGTTGATCGACAACGATCTCACGGCCTTACCGGGGCAATCCTCGCCCCTGCTGAGCCTGAACAGGGCCGAGCAGTTGTCCCAGCTTTCCCTGGTGCTGGTGCTCTTTTTTGGCGGTCTCACCACCAACTGGGGTGAGATGCGGATGGTGATCCGGCCCGCCATGCGCCTGGCCACCCTGGGGTCCCTGCTGATGGCGGCGGCGATCACGGCCTACGTGCTGTTCCTCCAGGGCCTGCCGGTCTCGGCGGTGCACGTGCATCTGGCCGGGGCCCTCTTCATCGGGGCGATGTTCTGCAGCACCGATGCCTCCGCCACCCTTGGTCTGTTGCGCCCCCTCTCGGGTCGCCTGCCCCAGCGCTTGATTGATCTGCTGGAGTGCGAATCGGCCTTCAACGACCCGATGGCCGTGGTGCTGGCGGGGCTGGCCCTTGCCCTTGCCATGGGGGAGTCGGGGCAGAACTCCCAGGTGGTGGTGGAGGTGGTGCGCCAGTTCCTGCTGGGGGTGTTCCTGGGGTTCATCGGCGGCAAGGCCGCCGGGCTGCTGCTCACCAGCCCCCGCAGCCAGGCCTACGGCAGTCTCGGTGCGGTGGTGAGCCTCGGCCTGCTGATGGTTGTGGTGGGGGGCTCCAACCTGGTGGGTGCCAGTGGCCTGCTGGCGGCCTACCTGATGGGGCTGGTGGAGGGCAACGATCCCCAGGTGGACCGCAACCTGTTGGAGGAGGCCCATGCGGGCTTCGCCAAGTTGGCGGAACTGGTGCTTTTCCTCTGTCTGGGGTTGGTGGTGGACCCCAACGATGTGGTCAAGGCCTTTGTCTGGGCCGTGCTGCTGCTGCTGGGGCTGATGGTTTCCCGTTGGCTGGTGGTGGAGGTGCTGCTGTTTCGCTCCGGCTATGCACGCCAGGAGAGGCTGTTCACCACCCTGGCCGGCCTGCGGGGAGCCGTGCCGGTGGCCATCGCCATCCAGGCGGCCGCCAGTCCGGTGCCCTGGGGAGCCACCATGCCGCCCCTGGCCCTGGCGGTGGTCCTGCTGGGCCTGATAGCCCAGGGCCTCTCCCTGGTGCCCGTAGCGGGTCTGCTCGGCCTGGTCCACGATGCCCCCGGTGCCCCATAGGGTGGAGCTGAATGCTCCGCTTAGACCCGCGTGCGCCTGTTGCTGCTCGGTTGCACTGGATTCATCGGCCTTGAACTGGTGCCGCGCCTGCTTGATCGCGGCCACACGATCACCCTGGTGAGCCGGAGCGCCGCCGCCCCTGATTGGGGCCAGAACTCCCCTGGCGAACGGAAGGATCCAGAGCGCTTGGTGCTCGATCCAGCCCAGCCGGAATCCTGGGCCGATCCCCGCCTGCTGCAGGCCCTGGCCGAGGCCGAAGGGGTGGTCAACCTGGCCGGTGAGCCCATTGCCGAGCGGCGCTGGACGCCAGCCCATCTCCAGGTGCTGGTGGACAGCCGGGTGCGCACCACCCGCCTGTTGGTGGAGGCCCTAGCGGCATCCCCGACACCCCCGTCGGTGCTGATCAATGGCTCCGCCGTGGGCTATTACGGCACCGATCTCACGGCCCGCTTCACCGAGACCAGCCCGGCGGGCGCCGATGTGCTCGGCCGCCTCTGCCTGGAGTGGGAAGCGGCGGCTGCCGCTGCGGAGGCGATCACCCGGGTGGTGATCCTGCGCACCGGCATCGTGCTGGGACCCGATGGCGGGGCCCTGGGCAAGATGCTGCCCATTTTTCGGGCCGGCTTCGGTGGGCCCTTGGGATCCGGCCGCCAGTGGATGAGCTGGATCCATCGCACCGACTTTTGCGAGCTGGTGGCCGCTGCTCTGGAGGATTCCGGCTTCAGTGGGGTCTACAACGCCGTTGCCCCCCAACCGGTTTCGATGGGGCAGTTCGCCTCCACCCTCGGCCAAGTGCTGGGGCGCCCCAGCCTGCTGCCGGTGCCCGGTCCCCTGCTGCAGCTGTTGCTGGGCGACGGCGCCCAGGTGGTGCTCCAGGGGCAGCAGGTGATTCCAGAACGACTGCAGCAAAAGGGCTTCCCCTTCAGCTATCCGGAGGTCAGCGCTGGCCTCGCCGCTGCCACCAGCCCAGCGCCCCGCTGAGCAGGGCGGCCGCCATCAGCAGACCGATGGCAGGGGTGAACAGGGGTTCCCACAGGCGCTGGAACAGCTGCAGGGGGCCATCGACCCCACGGCCATGGAGCACCACGGCCGCGCCGAACCACAGCGCACCGGCCATCACCAGGAACACGTCCGCCACCAGCACGGCATCCAGGAGACCCTTCAGCCGGTGGCCGGGGCCTGCAACCGGGCTTCGATCTCCCCCCGCAACGGTCGCGGGCAGGGGGGCGGTGCGGGTGGGCTCAGCCATTGGAGCGCAGCAGGGAGACGATCTGCTCGGCCATCCTGGCGGTGCCACCGCCGCTGCCGATCCGCTGCTGGCCATTGCGCCGGCAGAGCTCCGGCAGATCTGCGTCCGCCAGCAGGCGCCCGATCAGTTCGCCACTGCGCCGCAGGTTCTTCTCTGTGCCTGTTTCGCCATCGGCGCAGAACAGCGATGGCCCGAGGAGGCGCCGCTGGGCCTCGGCGAAGCCCGGCGTGAACTGGGGCCCGAAGCCTGGCAACTGGAGCACGGGTTTCCCCAGGCCCACCGCCTGTTCGGCGGCGGTTCCGGTCATCGACAGCAGCAGATCGCTTTGCTGCACCACCGCCGCGAAGTGGCCCCAGTGCAATCGCAGCCGCAGGGGCCCCTTCCGCAGTTCCTCGCCATGGAGGCTCCAGCCCAGGGGTTCGGCGCAGGTTGTGATCCGATCAACCGTGAGGTCGCCCACGAGGGCCGCATCAAGGGCGAGCCGCCCGGGGGCCTGCAGGGGCTGCGGCAGGTGGTTGAGCACCTCCAGCATCAGCTCCAGGTTGCTGAGGGCTTCCGGCAGACGGCTGCCCGGCAGCAGCCCCAGCCGCTGGGAGGCACGGGGCGCGTCTGGGGGCGTGAGCGGTGCGCTCGCCTCCAGCACCCGGTCGAGGAAGGGGTTCCCCAGAAACTCCACCGGCCGCCCCAACTGGCCGCTGAGGTCGGTCGCGGTGAGGGCGTCCCGGCTGAAGACGCGGCGGAACCGGCGGCTCTTTAGACACGTGCCGCAGGGCCAGGGGAGTCGCAGTCGGCCTTCGTAATGGCTGGAGTAGGCAACCAGATAGGTGACCACGGGCCGGCCCACCAGGGCGGCGGCCATCACGGGGATCACATCGCCTACGACCACCACCAGGTCGACCTGGCTCGCCACCCGGAGCAGCAGCGCCAGGCGCCGCAGCAGGTAGAGCACCTGCCCTTGGAGGATCTCGGTGAGCCGCCCGCGATGGCTGGTGTAGCCCAGGCCGCCGGTGCTGTACTCGCGGGTCTGGCCCAGCACCGGCAAGCCCGCCTGGCGGTAGGCCTGGCCGTGGCCCACCAGGGGTAAGGCCGTCACCTGCAGACCACGGGCCTGCAGCTCCTGGCCCATTAAGGCGCCGCTGAGGTCTTCGCCATGCCCGTTGCTGAGCAGCAGGACCCGGCTCACCCGTCGAGCCAGCCCTTGAGTTTCTCCAGGGCCTTCCATCCCGGCTTGCGGGTCAGTCCGTCGGCGATTGACTCATGCAGTTCCCCGGCCAACTCGGGGGCCATCGCCATCACCCGACGCACCAGATCCACGTGCTCGCGCACCCCTTTGGCGTTGGTTTCCAGCAGGGCAAGGCTGAGGTTGATGCGGGCCTGGGGATCCTGGGGATTGATCTTCACCGCCGTGCGGGCCGAGCGCAGGGCTTGCTCGGGTTGGTCGTCGAGAAGCTGCAGCCAGGCCAGGCAGGTCCAGCCGGCGGCATGGCGCGGGGCCTGGGCGGTGATCGCCTCGAAATCGGCCAGCACTTCGGAAACCGGAGCCCCCTGCTGATAGCGACCGATGGCTTCCTCGAAGAGGGTGTCGTGGCTGGCCGTCATGGTCGCGGAAGCGGGACGCGGGTGGGCCACCAGATTCCCATGGGGGCCGCCGGTCCCCTTCGTCCGGGGGTGCACGGGCCCTGGATCAGACCGCGAAGGAACTGCCGCAGCCGCAGGTTTGGCTGGCATTGGGGTTGCTGAAGTTGAAGCCGCCGCCGATCAGGGCGGAGCTGAAATCCAGCTGCATGCCGTAGATGTAAAGAAGGCTTTTGGGATCACTCACCACGCGAAAGGCCGGGGCCCCCTCGGGTTGGTAGGTGTAGATCGCGTCATCGGCGGCGATCGCGTCGGCGTCGATGAAGTCCATGGTGTAGCTCATGCCGCTGCAGCCGCCGGAGCGAACCCCCACCCGCAGAACCTTTTCTTCCCCTTGCTGCTGGCACAGGGACCCCAGCTGCTTCATGGCAGGAGCGGTCACCAGGATGCCCTTGCCGTCGGTGGCGGTATGGGTGCGGGGGCTGGTATCGACGGTCATCGGCGTGCGGGGGGAATGGACGGGATGGTCAGTGGGCCCACTCTATGGAGGCTGGCTCCATAGAGTCGTGCCATCGGATGGGGAAACGGGTGCGGGTTGCGATCGTGGGTGCAGGGTTGGCCGGCCTGGCCGCAGCGGTGGATCTCTGCGATGCCGGCCACCAGGTGGATCTCTACGAATCCCGGCCTTTTGTGGGCGGCAAGGTGGGCAGCTGGGTCGATGGCGACGGCAACCACATCGAGATGGGGCTGCACGTCTTCTTTTTCAACTACGCCAACCTCTTTGCCCTGATGCGCAAGGTGGGGGCCTTCGGCAACCTGTTGCCCAAGGACCACACCCACCTGTTCGTGAACCGCGGCGGTGACCTGCGGGAACTCGATTTCCGCTTTCCGGTGGGGGCCCCCTTCAACGGGCTCAAGGCCTTCTTCACCACCCCCCAGCTCGACTGGATCGACAAGCTCCGCAACGCCCTGGCCCTGGGCACCAGCCCGATCGTGCGGGGCCTGGTGGATTACGACGGCGCCATGGCGGTGATCCGTGATCTGGATCGCATCAGCTTCCAGGAGTGGTTCCTGGGCCACGGCGGCAGCCGCCGCAGCATTGAGCGGATGTGGAATCCGATCGCCTATGCCCTGGGCTTCATCGATTGCGAGGCCATCTCCGCCCGCTGCATGCTCACCATCTTCCTGATGTTTGCGGTGCGTACGGAGGCCTCCAAGCTCAATCTGCTCAAGGGCTCCCCCCACCGTTGGCTCACCGGCCCGATCGTGGAGTACATCCAGGCCCGGGGCGCCCGGGTTCACCTCCGCCATCGGGTCACCGACGTGCCCTTCGAGGAGGGGCCCGAGGGACCCCGGGTCACGGCCCTGGCCCTGGGTACCCCCGAGGGGGAGGTGCGCGTTGAGGCCGACGTCTACCTGGCGGCCTGCGATGTGCCTGGCATCCAACGACTCTTGCCGGCCGCCTGGCGCCGCTTCCCCCAGTTCGATCACATCTACAGGCTCGAGGCGGTGCCGGTGGCCACGGTCCAGCTGCGCTACGACGGCTGGGTCACGGAGCTGGGCGACACAGGCGAGGCCCAAAGCCGCCGCCGCAACCTGGGCACCCCAGCCGGCCTCGACAACCTGCTCTACACGGCCGATGCCGACTTCAGCTGTTTCGCCGACCTGGCCCTGGCCAGTCCCGCCGATTACCGCAAGGAGGGGCTGGGCTCTCTCCTGCAGTGCGTGCTCACCCCTGGGGACCCCTGGATCCCGAAGAAAACCGAGGAGATCGTGGCCCACACCGATGCCCAGGTACGGGCCCTGTTCCCCTCGGCCCAGGGCTTGAAGCTGGTATGGAGCAACGTGGTCAAGCTGGCCCAGTCGCTGTACCGGGAAGCTCCGGGGATGGAACCGTTCCGCCCAGCCCAGGCCACGCCGGTGGCCAATTTCTTCTTGGCCGGCAGCTACACCCGGCAGGACTACATCGATTCGATGGAAGGCGCCACAATGAGTGGCAGGTTGGCGGCCGCCGCCATCGTTAACGCACCCGTCGCCCTGGCGACCAACCCCGCCGTGGTCTGAACAGTTATGGGCCGATGGTTGGAACACAGTGTGACCACCGAGATCCGCTCCCCGGTTGATCGGGTCTGGGAGGTCTGGAGCGACCTGGAGGCCATGCCCCGTTGGATGCGCTGGATCGAGTCGGTGCGCACCCTTGAAGATCCCGATCTCACCGACTGGACGTTGGCGGCCCAGGGGTTTCGCTTCCACTGGAAGGCCCGCATCACCCAACGGGTTCCGGCCCAGCAACTGCACTGGGAATCCGTTGGGGGCTTGCCCACCCGCGGGGCGGTGCGTTTCTATCCACTTGAGGAAGAACGAACGGCGGTGAAACTCACCGTCAGCTACGAGTTGCCTGGGGTGGTTGCACCTTTGATGGAACCCAGCATTCTTGGAGGCATTGTCACCAAGGAACTCCAGGCCAATCTGGATCGTTTTCGTGACCTGGTGCAGAGCGGCTATGGCCAAGCCTGATTCCAATCCCGCCATCCCGACCCTGGGATCTACCCCAGCCCAGGGCCCTAGGGCCCTCCGTCTGCTGGCGCTTCTCCCCCTGATGGCTCTGGCTTCCTGCACTGCGCCGCCTCCCCCCACCG
>Ga0194061_1000614_pt1 | contig 21429 bp, 15 predicted proteins | sample SepL2221m_MetaG_FD_163423 | JGI IMG/M metagenome (GOLD analysis project Ga0194061, IMG submission 163423) | Anoxic zone freshwater microbial communities from boreal shield lake in IISD Experimental Lakes Area, Ontario, Canada - Sep2016-L224-21m | ecosystem: Environmental > Aquatic > Freshwater >... | reverse complement strand
ATTGTTTTCTTCTCTGATGCTTTTCATTTTTGCCATACGATCTTCATCACTCAATTCGCGCATACCTCGCATGGCGCCTTGAGAACCTACTTGAATTTCCAATACTTTGTCAGCTTGCGCATCAGTTAATTTTGTTTTTTCAATTAACTGAGGTTTTACTCTTTGCTTCATCATTTCAAGCATTTGTGCGGGGTCCATTTGCTGACCACCACCCGGAGGTTGTGCAATGATTGTATTGAATGAAGCGATCAATACCAGGGCAACTAAGGCAAGTACTTTTTTCATTTTTTTTATTTTTCAATTGTTAAGTTAGCAATTGCCTGATTCTTTAAAATGATTATCGGTGAAGGCTTTTTTTTTGTCGGCATGTATCTGTTAAAAAAATAGCCCTGATCCAAAAGGAACAGGGCCATAAATGCTCAATGCTCAAGTCAAAAAATTATTATCTTAAGAACAACATCTCACGATATTTAGGTAGCGTCCATATTTCATCATCAACCAATGCTTCCAATTTATCAACATGGTAGCGGATGATATCGAAGTAAGCGCCTTTCACCTGGCTTTCGTAAGCGATTGCTTTTGTGCGGGTATTTTCTATATTGTTTGCAATCTTACGAGCTTCCACCATAGCGTGTGTTTTCTCGTGAATTACTTGAATATGTTCACTTACTTGCTTCAATATTGAAAACTGACTAGCATAAGCAGCTTCTGGTAAGCCCGCTTCTTTTAAGCCATTAATATTTTTCAATAAATCATTTTGATATTTAATAGCGGCAGGGATAATATGATTCAAAGCTAAATCACCCATAACACGACCTTCGATCTGTACTTTTTTTAAGTAGTTCTCTAATTCGATTTCATGGCGGGCTTCTAATTCAATATGGTTGTAGATGCCGTTTGATTCGAAAAGGTGTTTAGCTTTATCAGTTGATAAAGCATCGAATGCCAAAGGAGTTGTTTTAATATTTGGTAAACCTCTTCTTTCAGCTTCTTTAGCCCACTCAGCACTATAGCCATCGCCTTCGAACAACACAGCTTTGCTCTCAACAATATAGCGTTGAATAACGTGCATGATAGCGATTTCTTTCTTATCTCCTTTTTCAATTAAACCATCTACATCTTTTTTGAATTGCTTCAATGTGGCAGCTATAATAGTATTCAATGTAATCATTGGATTTGCACAGTTCGCGGTAGAACCTACTGCGCGGAATTCAAATTTGTTTCCAGTAAATGCAAATGGAGAAGTTCTGTTACGATCTGTATTATCTAATAATAATTCTGGAATGCTACGGTGTAAATCTAATTTCAAGATAGCTTCGTCTTGCTCATCAAATTTATCTCCCACTCTTGATTCAATATCAGATAATACTTTAGCTAAGTATTGACCAACGAATACAGAAATAATGGCTGGAGGAGCTTCATTGGCACCTAAGCGGTGATCATTACCTGCAGAAGCAATAGATGCTCTTAAGATATCAGAATAATCATGAACTGCTTTGATCGTGTTAACAAAGAAGGTCAAAAACATCAGGTTGGTCTTAGGCGTTTTACCAGGAGCTAACAAGTTAACACCAGTATCTGTAGCCATACTCCAGTTATTGTGCTTACCGCTACCGTTGATACCTGCAAATGGTTTCTCATGTAACAAAACGCGCAATCCATGTCTTTTAGCAACTCGGCTCATAATGTCCATCAACAAAGTGTTGTGGTCAACTGCGATATTAACTTCTTCAAAAATAGGAGCACACTCAAATTGAGCAGGTGCTACTTCATTATGACGGGTACGTAAAGGAATACCTAATTTGTATGCTTCAGTTTCGTAATCGCGCATGAAAGCGTAAACTCTCTCAGGAATTGATCCGAAATAATGATCTTCTAATTGCTGACCTTTTGCAGGTGCAGCTCCGAATAAAGTACGACCAGCTTGAACCAAGTCAGGACGGCAATTTGCTAATCCTTCATCAATTACAAAATACTCTTGCTCCCAACCTAATGTTGCAGTGATTTTTGTAACGTTCTTGTCGAAATAGTTTGCTACTTCAACAGCTGATTTATTTAATGCTTCCAATGCTTTCAACAAAGGAGCTTTATAGTCTAATGATTCACCAGTATAAGAAACGAAGATGGTAGGAATACATAAAGTTTTACCATGACCAATTTCAATAATAAAAGCAGGAGAAGAAGGATCCCATGCCGTATAACCACGTGCTTCAAATGTTGCACGGATACCACCGTTAGGGAAAGATGAAGCATCTGGCTCTTGTTGAATTAAAGCAGCGCCATCAAATTCTTCAATAGCGGTTCCATCACTTTTCAAAGTAAAAAAGCTATCATGCTTTTCAGCCGTAGTTCCAGTTAATGGTTGAAACCAGTGTGTAAAGTGTGTAACACCTTTTGCTTCAGCCCAAGCACGCATACCATTTGCAATGCTACCTGCATTTGCACGATCAATTTTTTTGCCACCCTTGATACTTGTTATAAGACTCTTATAAGCGTCATCGCTTAAAAATTCTCTTGCTGTCTTAACAGTGAATACATTTTCACCAAAAATACTTGTGATTTTTGCACTACCGAGTGTACTTCCTGCACCGGATTCTGCTTTCAGTGTACCAATTGCTTGAAATCTAAGTGACATAGTTTTATTGATTTAGTAAGACGAAAATACAAAAATCCTTTAAAAAAATTTGACTTTCTCAAAAAAAAACTCAAAAAAATTGATGAATTGTTGAAAAAAGTAAACATTATAATTTTTATAAATATTTAAAGAGTACTAAATTTCCGTTGGCATATTTTTTCAAATAGGGGCGTCTTGGATACAATAATGATAGCTATTATTTTATCCTGTAACTTATTTATGGCTGAATCGTTTCAAGAAAAAATAACTAAAACTCATATTATGAAGAATGCATTATTATTCTGCACTATGCTGATTAGCTTTTCTGGAATTGCCCAATGGAATTGGGAGAAAATCGAAGGAAATGGTCAATTGAAAAAAGAAACCCGAACACCAGGAGATTTTACCAACATTTCCAGTTCAGGTTCTTGGGATGTAATGGTTGCTTATGGAAGCACATGCAGTGTTCAGGTAGAAGGAGACGAAAATCTATTGCCTTATATAGTAACTGAGGTTGAATCAAACCGCATAAATATACATAGTAAGAAAAATACCAACCTGAGATCAAAAAACAAAATCGTGATCTACGTTACACTCAATAGTTTAACTGGAATAGCTTTGTCTGGAAGTGGTAATATTATGGGCGAGGGAAAATTTAGCTCTGATGGGCCATTACAGGTAAGTATCTCTGGATCTGGTAATATTAAAATGGCATTTAATAATGCGCAAACAGTTTCCATGAGTATCGCAGGATCTGGTAATATTCAGTTATCAGGAAAAGCCGAAAAAGCAGAAGTTAGTATCAGCGGTAGTGGAAATGCTGCATGTGCCAATTTGCAGGTAAATGAAGTAAATGCCAGAATAAGTGGTAGTGGAAATATTGATATATTTTCTAATAAGTCGGTCAAAGCCAGTATTAGTGGTAGTGGAAATGTAGTGTATAAAGGGCCTGCAAATGATATAGAATCTCATTCGGCTGGTAGTGGAAAAGTTCGTAGAGCCAGTTAAGCAAGCAAAAAAAGCCACTTTCGAGTGGCTTTTTTTTGTAGAAAACTTAGCCTTGCCCCTTAGAGCTACTTTCTTACCTTCGCGTCGTTATGGAAATTACAGCAAAAACCGCCCAGCAGCTTCGCATTACCGAAGAAGAATTCGAACTGATTAAACAGAAACTAGGTCGTACTCCCAATTTTACTGAGCTATGTGCATTCAGTGGTATGTGGAGTGAGCACTGCAGTTATAAGAACAGTATCAAATGGTTGAAGACCCTTCCCCGTGATGGTGGCAGAATGTTAGTTGCTGCTGGTGAAGAGAATGCTGGATTAATGGATATGGGAAATGGATTTGGTGTTGTTTTTAAAATTGAAAGTCATAACCACCCTAGTGCCATCGAACCTTTTCAAGGTGCGGCTACAGGAGTTGGCGGAATTCAGCGCGATATTTTTACCATGGGCGCAAGGCCAATTGCATCATTGAATAGTTTGCGTTTTGGAAATATAGAAGATATTAAAACCAAACGTTTGTTAACTGGCATTGTTCATGGAATTGGACATTACGGCAACTGTTTTGGGGTGCCTACAGTTGGTGGTGAAGTATATTTTGAAGATTGCTATCATACCAATCCACTAGTGAATGCAATGAGTGTAGGTATCATGCAATCAAATAAAATGATTAGTGCTACTGCAGCAGGTATCGGGAATCCGGTATTTTTTGTAGGTAGTGCAACGGGTAAAGATGGAATTGGCGGTGCCAGTTTTGCATCCGCAGAAATTACTGCTGAGAGCACCGAAGAATTACCTGCAGTTCAGGTGGGAGATCCATTCCAAGAAAAGAAATTATTAGAAGCATGTCTTGAAGTGATTGATACCAATGCTATTATTGGAATGCAGGATATGGGAGCGGCTGGTATCATTTGTTCTACAGCAGAAATGAGCGCCAAAGGTGGTGTTGGTATGCGGATCGATTTAGATAAAGTTCCTACTCGTCAACAAAACATGAAAGCATGGGAACTCTTGTTAAGTGAGAGTCAGGAAAGGATGTTGATTGTTGTTGAAAAAGGAAAAGAAGCAGCCGTGTTAGCTGTATTTGATAAATGGGATTTGAGCTGTAGTAAAATCGGGGAGGTTACCGGGGATGGATTGTTGAAGTTCTATATGCATGGTGAATTGGAAGCAGAAATTCCAGCCTATGAATTAGTACTTGGAGGAGGTGCTCCACAATATACCAGAGAATATACAGCACCAAAATATTTTGAAAAAATCAAAGCATTTGATGTCAATAGTATTGTAGATACCAACGATATCAAAGCGGTTGCTGAACAATTAGTTCAAATACCCAATATTGCTTCTAAGCGCTGGATATATACACAATATGATAGCATGGTGGGTGCGGGTAATACTTCAACCAATGCGCCAAGTGATGCATCCATTGTATTAGCAAAAGGAACAGGTAAAGCACTTGCTATTACAGTAGATTGTAACAGTAAATATGTTTTTGCAGATCCTTACGTGGGAAGCATGATCGCAGTAGCCGAGGCTGCAAGAAATATTGTTTGCAGCGGTGGAGAACCTATTGGAGTTACTAACTGCTTAAATTTCGGTAACCCATATGATCCGGAAGTGTATTATCAATTTGTAAAAGCAGTAACGGGTATGGGTGATGCTTGTAGAAAATTCAATACTCCTGTTACGGGTGGTAACGTTAGTTTTTACAATCAAAATCCAGATGGCCCGGTTTATCCAACTCCTACTATTGGGATGGTTGGAATACTCGACGATTTTGGAAACAGAATGACCCTTAATTTCAAAAAAGAAGGCGATATTATTTTGTTAATAGGAGATCAGAAAAATGATATCAACTCATCAGAATACTTACACAAATTGAAGTCTGTGGAATATTCTCCTGCTCCTTATTTTGATTTAGATCAAGAATATAATGTGCAATCATTTGTTACAGCTCTTATAAAAGATAAGTTGATTCAAAGTGCACATGATATTAGTGAAGGTGGATTGGCGATTACGCTATTAGAATCAGGCTTCACAAATGATCTTGGTTTTGAAGTTAATGCAACAGAAACAATAAGAAAAGATGCTTTCTGGTTTGGAGAAGCGCAAAGTAGAGTAGTAGTATCTGTTACAAAAGATAAGCTCGCAACAATTTTGCAACATGCAAAAGTTGCCGATATTACTGTTACAGAACTTGGTACAGTAAGTTCAGGAGAAATTAAAGTAAATGGGTCTGATTGGGGAAATATCAGCAATTGGAAAAATAAATATGATACTGCCATTGAAAAACTCTTGAACTAAATGCAGCAATCAGCAACCATTGTAGTTACAGGTGCAGCAGGATTTATAGGATCATGCATGGTACAATCATTGAACGATAAAGGATTTCAAAATCTTTTATTAGTTGATGATTTTGGCATTGAAGCAAAAAGAAAAAATTGGGAAGGAAAAAACTACCTGGAAATTCTTGAACGTCATTCTTTTTTTGAATGGTTGGAATTGCATAAACCTAAAATCAATTTAATCATTCACCTTGGTGCAAGAACAGATACTACTGAATTTGATTATAGTATTCATGAAGCTTTAAACGTTGAATATTCAAAGTCGATTTGGAATTATTCAGTGGCTCATCAGATACCATTGATTTATGCATCATCAGCAGCAACATATGGTGCTGGAGAATTAGGTTATAATGATGATCATGAACTGGTTGAAAAATTAAAGCCATTGAATCCTTACGGTGTAAGTAAGAATGAATTCGATAAATGGGCTTTAAAACAAACAAGTAAACCAAATAATTGGACTGGCTTGAAATTCTTTAATGTGTATGGTCCCAATGAATACCATAAAGGAAGAATGGCAAGTGTGATCTGGCATGCTTTTAATCAGATCAACAAAAATGGCGTTGTTAAATTATTTAAGAGTCACCGCCCTGATTTTAAAGACGGACAACAACTGCGGGATTTTGTGTATGTAAAAGACTTACTTAAAGTAATTGATTGGATGGCACTTTCTATGCTAAATAGTGATTGGGATCTGGCGAACAATGGACTCTATAATTTAGGTACCGGTAAGGCAAGATCATTTTATGATTTAGCTGCAGCTAGTTTTAAAGGGCTTGATTTAAAACCCAATATTGAGTTTATTGAAATGCCCGAAGATCTTAGAGACACCTATCAATATTTTACGGAAGCCAATATGCATAAGCTGCAAAAGGCAGGGTATACGAATCTTTTTTATACACTCGAAGAAGGAGTGGACGATTATGTGCGCAATTATTTAAAAACGTTGAAATACATGTAAGCATATGGACCCATTTATAGGGGCATTTGTTTAATAATCTTTAAAGACATGAATAAGAAAATCGCAATTATTGGAGGAGGAAATTTAGGAACTGCTATTGCAGAGGGGCTCATAAATAGTGGTTTTGTTTTGCCTCATGAATTAATAGTAACAAAAAGAAATATAGATACACTGAAACCTTTAGCAGAAAGAGGCGTTAATATCACTAATGATAATTTAGAAGCAGTAAAGAATTCAAGTTGGATTATTTTAGCAATCAAGCCATTTCAAGTTAAAGAAGTACTTGCACAAATCCAACCAGTATTGGATGCAAACAAGCATCAATTGATTAGTGTAGTTACAGGTGTATGGGTTAAAGATATTCAAGAGATAGTGGGAAACGGAATTCCGATTTTTAGAGCCATGCCAAATACGGCCATCGCTATTCAAGAAAGTATGACATGTATCTGTTCTGTAAATGCTTCCCAGGAACAAACTTCATTTGTATCCGAGTTATTTGAGCAGTTAGGAAAATCGGTTTTAATTGAAGAGAAATTAATGGATGCTGCCACTGTATTAGGTGCATGTGGAACTGCATATGCCATGAGATATATTAGAGCAAATATTCAGGGTGGAATTGAAATTGGATTTAGTGCTAAAGTAGCATCTTTAATTGCTGCACAAACAGTAAAAGGTGCTGCCGAATTATTACTTCAAAAAAATACACACCCTGAACAGGAAATTGATAAAGTAACAACTCCAAAAGGTTGTACGATTGCTGGTCTCAATGAAATGGAACATCAAGGATTTAGTTCATCACTTATTAAAGGAATTGTTACTAGTTATAAAAAGATCTTAAGTGATATGTAATTCAGGTTCCGTTCAATTTAGTTTACCTTAAATTAATATACATGCCAATAAAAAACCCTTTATTAATTCTTCTAGGTTTATTGATAATGGGTCATTTGGCTGCACAATTAGATTCTACTAAAAAACATCAACAAGCGTCTCCTAAAATCATACCTCAAAAAGATTTTAGCGACTTACTGAGAGGATCGGATAATAAAGACAATCATAAGATTTTAGATCCTAAAGACACTGTAGAGAATAAGATAAAAAAGCAATTTAGTATTATTCCCGCAGCTGGATATTCTTTGCAAACCGGTTTTGCAGGTATCCTAAGTGCGAACCTGGCTTACTTGAATGATACAGTAGCTAACCAAAAATTGTCTAGTATTTCAACCAGCATTACTTACACAGAATATGATCAGTTATTGATTCCTTTAACAATTAATATCTGGACAAAAAACAATAGGTATAATCTCATTTCAGATAATAGATATATTGATTACCCTTCCAACATATATGGATTGGGTGGTAGAACAGATCCCAATAAAGGGCATCAAATTGCATTTTACGGCATTAAGCTTCACGAGACCATTTTAAAATCTGTTGCAAAAAACTTTTTTGTGGGTGCCGGTATTTATTTCGACCGATTTTGGAATATTACGGTATTGGATTCTGTTACTCTAAGACTAAACAGAATCATAAACCGAAAATTAGGTGCCAATGAAGTAGCTTCTAGTATTGTATTAAAAGCTTTGTACGATAATCGTCTCAACCAGATCAATTCAAAAAATGGTTGGTATATAAATGCGGTGTACAGGGATAGTAGAACTTTCTTAGGCAGCGATAACGATTGGAAATCATTACTGATTGATGTTCGTAAATATTTGCCCTTTCCGGCACACTCAAAAAATACCCTTGCTTTATGGAGTTTTAATTGGTTAACATTAGGAGGAACACCACCTTATCTTTTAATGCCGAGTACGGGATGGGATGATCAATACAATACGGGAAGAGGATATATTCAAGGTCGCTTTCGTGGAAACAATATGTTTTATTTAGAAAGTGAATACCGCTTTAATATTAGTAGAAATGGATTTTTTGGAGGTGTTCTATTTGGGAATCTTCAATATTTTACCCCAGAAATTTCTCAGCAATTTCAAGTGTTATCACCTGGTTATGGGGGTGGTCTCAGATTTAAACTAAATAAACATTCTGGCGCCAATCTTTGTATTGATTATGGATTTGGAAAAGACGGTTCAAGAGGATTCTTTGTGAATCTCGGGGAGGTGTTTTAAAAAAGCAAAAAGTAAAAAGTAAGAAGAATATTTTTGTTCCCCGCCCTATTTAGGGAGGGGAACAAAAATATTACATATGCGCTTTTAAAAATGCAATCGCTTTTTCATGCGCATCGGCAGTAGCTTCTTTATTAAAGCCAGGGTTACTCGGGTTTGCAAAACCATGACCCGCTTCATATTTAAATGCAGTAAGCTTTTTTCCAGAGCTTAACATATCCTGTTCAAACTTTGTAACCATTTCAGGAGATGGGCTTTTATCTTTATTTCCAAAGAATCCAATTACATCGCAATTCAATCCTTTTAATTTATCCAAATTTGTCTCAGGCCTTCCATAATACATCACACAACCTGCAGCTTGTTTTCCTGCTAACAATGTTGTTTGTAAACTCCACATGCCTCCAAAACACCAACCGATAGTGTAAATTTTAGCTTTTGAGCCAGAATAAGCCAAAGCTCCCTTGATGATATTTTCTAATCTTTCTGTTTTTGCTGCTTGAACCAGTTTCATGGCACTGTCTGGAGTGGCGGCAACTTTTCCGTCATATAGGTCAATCGCCAACACATTTACGTCTTCTAATTCCTTTGACAGATTGTCGGATTCCCTTTTGATATAATCATTTAATCCCCACCATTCCTGAATAACATAAACCCATTTGTTGGATTTTTTCTTGGATTTGATTTCATATCCCATTGCTTCTGTTCCATCTGCAGCTTTAAAGCTAACAGCTTTGCCCAGGGCCCCCTCTAAATGAAATGGGATTGGGGTTTGATGAAGGTTTGCAAATGCCATAGTGCTGGCTTCTTGCCTGAATTGGTCTCTTACATCAGCATTATAACAACTGATATAACAATCGGCTGTTAGGATCTGAGGTGCAGGTGCTTTATACCGATAACTAAAAATAAAGGCTGTAGACAGCGCGGCTAAGGTTAAAAGTAATAGTTTTTTCATTTTTTGTGTTTTTGGTGGGAAAGATTTGCACTTCAAATTAACACTTCTGACAAGCCTTTGTTTGTTTTTTCCTTAGTATTTTTTTTCTGAGCTTTTTTGAAGTAGGTTTGTATGACCGCTGAGAATTTTTTGTTATTTATTCCCCTTGGTCACATTCAATGTTTCTTTTTAAACTTAGTACAGCGAAGGCTTAATTTTTTTTTGTAAGGATATTTGGAAAGCGAAAATGCGCATGCAGCTCATCTTTGGTAGTTCTAAGAAATTTAATCGGGTACTAGGAAGTATTCAAAATTGATCAATAAACGCTCTTATGGCAAAGTACATTTTTGTTACTGGTGGGGTAACCAGTAGTTTAGGTAAAGGAATTATTGCAGCATCGCTTGCAAAGCTTTTGCAGGCCCGTGGCCTGAAAGTAACGATTCAAAAGTTTGATCCCTACATAAATGTGGATCCGGGTACTTTAAACCCTTATGAACATGGAGAATGTTATGTAACTGAAGATGGTGCTGAAACCGATTTGGATTTAGGGCACTATGAGCGATTCTTGAGTAATTATACCTCTCAGGCGAATAATGTAACAACAGGAAGAATTTATCAAACCGTAATTAATAAAGAAAGAGCGGGAGATTTTCTAGGTAAAACTGTTCAGGTTGTTCCTCATATTACCGATGAAATAAAACGTAGAATGTTATTGCTCGGTCAGAGTGGTAAATATGATATTATAATTACTGAATTAGGGGGTACCGTGGGTGACATTGAAAGTTTACCTTTTATCGAAGCGGTTCGTCAATTGCAATGGGAATTACCTGACGAAGATCTTGTTGTGGTGCATCTTACTCTAATACCTTATTTAAAAGCGGCAAAAGAATTAAAAACAAAACCTACTCAACATAGTGTAAAAATGTTGAGTGAAACAGGAGTGCATCCTGATGTTTTAGTTTGTAGAACCGAAGAGCCCTTGAATAATGACATCAAACGAAAAATTGCATTGTTCTGTAATGTAAAAACAGAAGCTGTTATTGAAGCAATGGATGCATCTACGATTTATGAAGTGCCCTTGCTGATGCTGCGTGAAAAATTAGACCTTATTTGTTTACGTAAAATGAACATTACAGGATATGCCGAACCTGATTTAGACAAATGGAAAGGGTTTCTCGACAAATTAAAATATCCTAAGAGTAAAGTAACTGTTGGATTAATTGGAAAATATATCGAATTACAAGACGCGTATAAATCAATACTAGAAAGCTTTATACACGCTGGTGCCATGAATGAAGTGAAAGTAGAAGTAGTGAATGTTCATAGTGAATTTATAACTGCTGAAAACGTTTCTGAAAAACTTTCTGGATTAGATGGACTATTAGTTGCCCCGGGATTTGGATTGCGAGGCATCGATGGAAAAATTATTGCTGTACAATATGCCAGAGAGAAGGGGTTACCTTTCTTTGGAATTTGTTTAGGTATGCAAATGGCTGTCATAGAATTTGCAAGAAATATCCTTGGATTACATGGGGCACACTCAGTTGAAATGGATGCACACACCAAGTATCCTGTGATTGATATCATGGAAGAACAGAAAAAAATCACCATGATGGGTGGAACAATGCGCTTGGGATCTTATCCTTGTGAAATTGCAGAAGGTACTCTAGCACATAAAATTTATGGAAAGACTTCCATCACTGAACGTCACCGACATCGTTACGAATTTAATAGCGAATACCTTGATAAGTTTCAGCAAAATGGAATGATGGCAAGTGGTATGAATCCAGAAACAGGGTTGGTGGAAATCATTGAGATTCCTTCACATCCTTTCTTTATTGGAGTTCAATATCACCCAGAATTAAAAAGCTCTGTAGAAAATCCCGCACCTCTCTTTGTGGCTTTTATAGGTGCCGCCAAAAAATACAATGAACAACTGCATAGTAATGGAAAGAAAGTTGCGCAGGTATAATTTATTTTAAAATTTTTAATGCCGGCATGTCTATTCATGCCGGCATTTTTTATGTATGATAACAATGTAAAAGCGGTTTTATTAATCTAGTTTAGTAATTTCAGTTAACTAATTCAACGATATGCTAAACGTAAAAATGTTCATTCTTTTAATGACAATGTTAGTCACCTGTTTTACAGCTATTGCACAACCTCCTTCTGGGATTCATTGGAGTAAAAATGGCAACGGATATTATACAAATTCGGGCGGGGAAATTTCTTACAATAATCTGTCCGACAATTCGAAGCTGGTAGTAATAACAAAAAAACAATTAACTCCGGAAGGCTCTGATAAATCCTTGTCAGTTCGTAACTTTTTCTTTTCAAACGATGAAAGTAAATTACTGATCTACACCAACTCTAAAAAAGTTTGGCGATATGATACCAGAGGAGATTATTGGGTACTTAACTTAAATGATAAAAGTTTAAAACAATTAGGAAAAGGGAAACCAACTTCTTCCTTAATGTTTGCCAAATTCTCACCTGATGATAAAAAAGTGGCTTATGTAAGCGACTATAATATTTATGTAGAAGATCTTGCTACGAATAAGATCCAAGCCCTCACCGTAGGAGGTAGTAGAAAAAAAATCAATGGCACTTTCGACTGGGCCTATGAAGAAGAGTTCTTTTGCCGAGATGGATTTAGATGGAGCCCCGATAGCAAACAGATTGCTTTCTGGCAAATGGATGCGAAGATTACTAAAGATCATTTGATGATCAATAATACTGATTCAATTTACCCTTTTGCTGTGCCAGTAGAATATCCAATAGCTGGACAAAAACCCTCTCCATTTAAAATAGGTGTTGTTTCATTAACAACCAACAAAACAAAATGGATGAATATCCCCAATGATACTATTTTAGAAACTTATTTACCTAGAATGGAATGGGCCGCAAATAGTTCCGAACTTATTGTTCAACATTTAAATCGCAGGCAGAACCAAACAGCTATTTTATTGTGCGAATCTTCTTCAGGAAAAGTCTCTTCCATTTATCATGAAGAAGATTCTGCCTGGATTGATCTTCAACAGGAATGGGATCAAAAATATTCGTATGGTGGTTGGGATTGGATCGAAAATGGTGCGGAGTTTCTATGGTCAAGTGAAAAAGATGGTTGGAGACATATATATAGAATAAGTCGCAATGGAAAAAAAATCAAGTGCATTACCAATGGAAAATATGATGTAATGAGCATTGCTGCAATCGATGAGAAAAATGGTTTTCTTTATTTCGAGGCCTCACCTGAAAATGCCACACAGCAATATTTATACAAAGTTAAATTAGATGGCACAGAAGCTGCGACTCGTGTTACTCCAAGTAATCAGGTCGGTACTAATAGTTATGAATTGTCGCCCAATGCAAGCTTTGCGCAACATAAATTTTCAAATTATTATACCCCTAGTGTTACAGAATGGATAAAACTTCCTGGGCATGCTGCAATAGATGGGGGTAAGGTTAACAAAGCCCTATTGGCGGCAGATAAATCAAAATCGAATATTGAATTTTTTAAGGTTACAACTTCCGAAAATGTAACAATGGATGCTTGGTTAGTGAAGCCCAATAATTTTGATTCTACTAAAAAATATCCTGCTGTATTTTATGTGTATACAGAACCATGGGGTCAAAATGTTAGAGATGAATATGGTATAGCCTACAACTATTTGTATGATGGAGATATGGCTGCCGATGGGTATTTTTATATATCCATTGACAATCGTGGAACACCTGTGCCTAAAGGAAGAGAATGGCGTAAATCGGTGTATAAAAAAATAGGTCAGGTTAATATCCGCGATCAGGCTTTAGCTGCAAAAGAAATTTTGAAATGGAAATATATCGATAGCAGCAGGGTGGCTGTTTGGGGTTGGAGTGGTGGAGGGTCTGCTACACAAAACTTGATGTTCCAATACCCAGGAATTTATCAGACAGGTATTGCAGTGGCAGGTGTTGCTAATCAGCTTACTTACGATAACCTTTATCAAGAAAGATATATGGGATTACCGCAAGAAGATAAAAGTGGATTTATTAAAGGTTCGCCAATTACGTATGCAAAAAACCTAAAAGGAAATTTATTGCTGATACATGGAACCGGAGATGATAATGTTCATTATTCAAATATGGAAATGCTCGTTAATGAACTCGTGAAAAATGGGAAGCAATTTCAAATGATGAGTTACCCAAATCGTACACATAGTATTTCAGAAGGTCCGGGAACTTTTCCGCATCTTTCAAAACTTTATACAATTTACTTGAAAAGAAACTGCCCTAGCGGAGCTAAGTAGTTTCTTTATTTAAATCTATTAAATGTCTTCAGTAGCTTTTTGATAAAGTTGCTGGAGATTTTTAATTTCATAGGCTTCCCTCAGCTTTACATGTTCGTCATAAGTACCCGATGGTAGTAAAGTTTTTGCAATAACAGGCATCAGTTCAATCAACATCAAAATTGCTACCAATAAATAATAGCGAAATGCAACAGCACTATTGTTTTTGATCAAATTATTTAATGCTTCAATCCTGGTGATGAATCCATCATTTAATAAAGTTTCAAATGCCGCTTGTTCTTTTAAAATGCCAGCATCAATCTTTTTTAAACTGCTATCTGCTGATTGAATGCTTGGTGTAAGCGATAAATCTAATGCCAGGTAATCTAATTGTAGCTTTTGATAAGCTTGTTGTTTGGCTTTAGCAATATCTTTTAATCCCACTTTTTTACTGCCACCAGTACCATCAGTTTCCGCTATAAAGCTTTCCCTTGCTGCAGATACCTCTTTGTCTTTTGATAATAATTGTGATTGAAGTTTGTTTCGTTCAATAAGTAAGGGTTGTTTAATACTCATATATACACTATCCTGTTGTAGCAATTTATTTCGCTTGCGTTGTTCATTGTCGAGTGAAATTTGAGTATGTATTTCTTTATTAAACAAATACAATAATGCGGGTTGAGCCATAAACAGTCCAATGGTCATGGCAAGTAGAACTCTAAAACTAATCGGTATAAACTTGTGTTTATTGTTTCGATTGATGCCTTTGATTAGCGCTCGGTCAATACCCAAAATAACACCACCCATAAAAATTCCCAATGCAATGGGTGCCCAGAAATTAGATACGACAGTACTAAAAAAATATGCCCAAGCCAATGTGGCAAATAACCAGGTACCTAAAACAGTCATACCAGTAATTGCATATCTGTTACGATCAATCACCGCTTTTTCAAGTAATTCCTCTTCAGCAGTGGATAACCACCATAAGAATTTTGTGAATCTTCCGGGCGTATAGCTATCGCCAGGAAGTATACTTTTAGTAACCTCCATCATATAAGTAAATTTAAAAATGTGATGGTTGAAGTAGGGAATATCTTAGTTGAAGTAGTTAAAGAAACGAGTTTAAACCCATATTGTAGTCCCAAATACCCTTTTTAAAGCTATTTTAACGCTTGTAATAATTTATTATTCCTGATTCTCAATCTAAACTGAGAATACTACCTTTGCCGCTCAATAAAAATTGATATGAAGACGGATAAGAATTCGGTAATTGGTTTTGTGCTACTGGGTATTTTGTTTTTTTTATACTTCTGGTATACCAATAAGCAACAAACTGCCTTAGTTGAAATTAAAAAAAGACAAGAAGATTCTATTGCGCGTATTCAGGCAGCTAGAATAAAAATAGTAGATACTGCAACTGCAAAACTAGATTCTGTTAGAAGAGATTCTACTTCAAGAGTTTCTGCAGCCGGAAACTTTACAACCGCTGCAACTGGTGTTGAGCAAATGGTTGTAATAGAGAATGAACTCATGAAAGTGAACTTCTCTAATAAAGGCGGGAAAGTATATAGTGTAGTTCTAAAGAATTATAAATCTCAAGATGGTCAGTTAGTAACTCTATCTGGTGGTAAAGATCAAATCAGCTACGCTGTTAATACTGGCACCAATCAGGCTGCCCAAACCGCAGAACTATTTTTCACTCCCAGTAGTATCGTAAAAAATGCGGATGGTAGTCAAACCATTCGTTTTTCAATTCAATCTGCTAATGGTCAGGGTATCGTGCATGAATATATTGTGCGCCCTAACGAGTACATGATTGATTGGAATCTTTCATTAACTGGTGCTGATAAATTATTAAGTCAGGGTCAGTTGAATATGCAATGGATTACTACAACTCAGCAACTAGAAAAGACAGCAGTATATGAGCGACAGATGTCGAGTATCTGCTTTTCAGAAGGTAATAATTTTGATTACATTAAAACTAAAAACGAAAGGACTTTTGAAAAGCCTGTACAATGGTTAAGCGTTGCACAGCAGTTCTTCAATACTACATTAATTGCTAAGAATAGTTTTAGTGCAGGTTCAGTAAGTTTTATACGTAAAACAGATTCTAGTACTCAGTTAGCCACTGTTAATGCTTCACTTCAAATGAAATTACCTGTTTCAGCAACCGTTGCGGTTCCTATGCAACTATATTTTGGTCCAAGTGATTTTAATATACTGAAGAAGCAGGCCCCCGAAATGGATAAAATTGTTGACCTCGGTAGAGATATGTATTCCTTTGTTCGCCCAATCAACAAATACATCATTATGAATGTGTTTAATTTCTTTGCAGGATTTGTAAAGAATTATGGCTGGGTGGTATTGCTACTCACTTTATTTATTCGTTTAGTAACTGCACCTCTTACTTATAGCAGTTATTTGAGTGGTGCTAAAATGAAAGTAATGCGTCCGGAATTGGATGTTTTGAAGAAAAAATTCGGAGAAGACCAACAAGGCTTCGCAATGGAACAAATGAAACTCTTTAGGGAAGCAGGTGTGAACCCCCTTGGTGGCTGTATTCCAGCATTATTACAGATCCCCATCTTCTTTGCATTGTATAGTTTCTTTAACTCAAACATTGCACTTCGAGGGCAGGCATTTTTATGGAGTAAAGATTTGTCGTCTTATGATGTGATTGCTACATTACCTTTTAATGTGCCGATGGGATTCGGTGACCATATCAGCCTGTTCACAATAACTGCAGTAATTACCAGCTTTTTAATTTCTATATATAATATGAGTATGACTCCAACACAGGATAATCCTGCTTTGAAGTACATGCCGTATTTCTTCCCATTCATGTTGTTGTTCATCTTTAATAGACTTCCATCAGCTTTGACATGGTATTATACTGTTTCTAATATTATTACGCTTGGATTACAATTTGTAATTCAAAACTATATTATTGATCATGATAAGATCCTTGCTAAAATTGAATTGAAAAGGAAAGCTCCAAAGACAAAAACAAAATGGCAGGAAAAATATGACCAGATGATGGATAGTAATAAAAAGGTTCAGGATTTAAAAGAACGGACTCAGAAAAAAAATAAATAAAATTTTGAAAGCCCTCCTGTTGATTCGAGAGGGCTTTCTTTATAATTTCTATCTAATAGAAAACTATACATCAATTTTATGAAACTATTTAGCGGGTTGCTTTTTGCATGCATTTTTTTGACTCAATATGGGTACTCACAACAAAGGGTTGTGGCAGAGTGCACGGTAACTTATCAGATAAGTTTTGAAGATAGTAATTTGAATAAAGATGTGCAGTTGGCACTGCAACATAGTTCTAAAATAGTGTACATAAAAGGTAATGATAGTCGCGTAGATTTAAACAGCCCTTCTTTATTGCAATCTGTTATCTATGATAAGACCAATGGTTCTGCAGTTATTCTTAGAGAATTTGGAACTAATAAATTCATGACTAAACTAACAAGTAATGAATGGAGGCTGGCTAATAAGCAATTTGATGGTATGACCATACATTTTGTGAATGAATCAAAAACTATATTAGGTTATGAATGCAAAAAAGCGGTTTTGATTTTAAAGGATAGCAGTGTGTTCAATATCTATTATGCCTCTGCCATTGCGCCATCAGTTCGTGAGTTTGAATACCAATTCAAAGATGTTCCGGGCTTTGTGTTAGAATTTGATGTAAAGGAGCAGGGTGCTTCAATAGTTCGATATAAGGCAACGAAAATAAACCTAAGCCCAGTTCAGGCTTCTAAGTACGACATTCCCACTAGTGGTTATAGACTTTTGAATTAATGGTGCGGGGCAACCGGAGTTTTGAATTTTGTTGGAACCTTTACTTTGAATTTGTATGGGTATACAAATGTGGAATTCCCATTTTCAAAACGGAGCATATAATTCATTTCTGAACTACTCTGATTGTCTTTATTCGACAATAGTTGAGTTCCTTTAAATTGTAAACTCGATTTCATGGAAGAGTATGTAATACCTTTTCTTGAAAAAGAACTTAGATTTTTTAAAGAATATTTACTGTTTTTAGTATGCTCATCTGCGATTCCAGTGAATGAAAATGCAGCATAAGCCACCTGAATTGCCATCACCAAAATGATGGAAAAACTGATTTTTTGTATGTTTTGCTTTGCTGTCATTTGTATAAAGATAATTCTTTTTCTTAATAATATGCCAATTCACATAATATTAATAAGACGCATGAATTTGAAAAAAGTTGCCTCCTAGTTGAAAAAAAGTAAAAAAAAGGTTTTACATTCAATAAACCGACAGTGCAATGAGAGAAAATCCATACCGCGAAGACCGAGAGGAACTCAAAGAACTCTTGATGCAATACCAAAATCTCAAACAGGGGATCAGCCACTCTTTCATAGAAGAAGACGCTTTTGAACGTATTATTGATTATTTCGACGAAAAAGACGACATGAGTCAGGCTTTGGAAGCTTCCGAGATTGCTTTAGAGCAGTTTCCCTATTCTGCACTACTTATGATAAAAAAAGCTGATTTGTTATTAGCAAACAGAAAATATCAGGAGGCCCTGAATATTTTAGAGAGAGCAGAACTTTTCGATAGTAATGACGTAAATCTATATATTTTAAAGACAGATGCCTATCTGGCACTGGATCAACAACAAAAAGCGGTTGAATTATTGGAAGCTGCCTTAAATCTTTTTGAAGGGGAGGAGCGTATTGATCTGTTATTTGAACTGGCCGACGTTTATGATGACTATGAGGAGTTTGATAAAGTTTTCGACTGCCTTAAGATTATCCTGGAAGAAGAGCCCAATAATGAGGAAGCACTCTATAAGATTTGTTTTTGGACAGATTTTACAGGCAGAAATGAAGAAAGTATTCGTTTACATCAAACTATTATTGATGAATTTCCCTATAACGAATTAGCCTGGTTTAATATGGCTGCTGCTTTTCAAGGATTAAAACTCTATGAAAAATCAATTGATGCTTATCAATATGCAGTAGCAATAGATGAAAAATTTGACTATGCTTATCGGAATATGGGGGATGCTTATCTGCGACTACGTAAGTATAAAGAAGCAATTGAAGTACTAGAAAAAGTATTAGAATTATCGAGGCCTGAAGATGTAATTTATGAAGCTATTGGTCATTGTTATCATCGCCTTGGTAACTATGCGCAGGCAAGATTCCATTACAAGAAAGCAGTGCATTTAAATACCGATGACAGTAAGTTGCATTATAAAATTGCAGTAACCTATATGCTTGAAGAGCAATGGCAGAGCGCAATTAAGCATCTTGAAAATGCCATGCGCATTCATCGGACTATTACAGAATACAATTTGGCAATGGGCGAATGCCGTCTTAACCTGGGGCAGTATAAAGAAGCTATTCAATATTTTAGTGCGGTAGTTCGACAAAAACAAAAAAATGTAGCAGGGTGGGAAGCATTGATCAAATGTTTACTAAAAGCTGAGTTTTTTGAGGAGGCACTGAACCAATCAAACGCTGCGCTTAAGGCAACCGATGGTAAACCCGTTTTTCTTTTCTATCAAAGTACGGTGCTCTTTGCAAAAGGCAAATCAAAAGAAGCATTGCTAAAGTTAGAGATCGCCATGGAAAAAGCACCTAAACTTCTGAAAAAGTTTATCGAACTAAATCCGGCTATTCTTCAAAACAATCAGGTAGTTGATATCGTTGCTAGATACAAGAAAGGAAGAAAAATATAAGTAAACATAAACATATGGATACAAGTGGTGGCTCATAAAGTCGCTCGATTAACCTATTTTTGCAGCCGAAAATCAAGCGAAATGAATTTTAATTTGACTCAAATACCTGATCGTGTAAAGAAACCAAGGGCATACGGTATTACAATGGTGATGGATAAAGGACTAAGTATTCCTGAAGTGCACAATTTTATGGGTGTTGCTGGTCCGCATGTGGATGTTGTTAAATTAGGATTTGGAACTGCCTATGTGACGCCTAATTTGAGAGAAAAAATTGAAGCATATCAATCATACGATATCCCAGTATATTTTGGAGGTACTTTATTTGAGGCTTTTTTAATCAGAAATCAATTTGATGATTATTTAGCGATGTGTAAAGACTATGGCATCAATTATGTAGAAGTAAGTGATGGTTCAATTAGCATACCTCATCCTGAAAAATGTGGTTATATCGAGAAGTTGACGAAGCATGTTACCGTATTAAGTGAAGTGGGAAGTAAAGATGCAGCTCATATTATTCCTCCCTATAAATGGATTGAATTGATGCGTGCTGAATTGGAAGCTGGTTCATCCTATGTGATTGCAGAAGCTCGTGAAGCTGGAAACGTTGGTATCTATCGCGGAAGCGGAGAAGTTCGTGAAGGGTTGGTACAAGAAATTTTAACCCAGATTCCTGCAGAAAAAATTATTTGGGAAGCACCTCAGAAAGCACAACAATTGTATTTCCTTGAATTAATAGGCTGTAATGTAAATCTTGGAAATATTGCTCCTAATGAAATGATTGCATTGGAAGCGATGCGTATTGGATTGAGAGGAGATACTTTCACTTTATACCTAGATAAATAACTCTGTCATGCGTTTATTTGGCCTATTGGGTTATCCGTTAACGCATAGCTTTTCACAGAAATATTTTACAGAAAAATTTAAAGAACTTGGTATTTCAAATGCCTCGTATGAAAATTTTTCAATTCCTGATATACAAGAATTGACCAATATTCTTGACTCGAAGAAAGGATTAGAAGGTTTTAATATTACCATTCCCTATAAAAAATCAGTGATTGATTTTTTGGATGAATTATCAGAACCCGTTAAAAAAATGGGGGCCTGTAATTGTGTAAAAATCATTGACGGTAAATTAAAAGGCTTCAACACAGACATTGTAGGATTTCAAAAATCATTACAACCTTTTTTAAAACCAGTTCACCAAAAAGCTTTGATATTTGGCACTGGTGGGGCCTCTGCTGCCGTTGAATATGTTTTCCAGCAACTCAATATTGCTTATCAATTTGTATCAAGAAATACATCTGAAAAGGCAATCAGTTACAATGATTTAACCCAGGATATTTTAGAAACCCACCAACTAATTATAAATACAACCCCATTAGGCATGTATCCTAATCTGGATGCTTGTCCTGACATTCCATTTCAGTTTATTACAGAAAAACATCATTTATTTGACCTGATCTATAACCC
>Ga0194061_1000613_pt1 | contig 21442 bp, 17 predicted proteins | sample SepL2221m_MetaG_FD_163423 | JGI IMG/M metagenome (GOLD analysis project Ga0194061, IMG submission 163423) | Anoxic zone freshwater microbial communities from boreal shield lake in IISD Experimental Lakes Area, Ontario, Canada - Sep2016-L224-21m | ecosystem: Environmental > Aquatic > Freshwater >... | reverse complement strand
ATGCGGCAGGCGGCGTCGGCCTGGCGGTAGCGCGTCTTGGCGGCGTAGTCGGGCGCGCTGTTGGGAGCGCTATCGGGCGCCTCGCCCGCCACCCAGGACAAATCGGCCGCGGTCAGGCTGGACTTGAGCAGGAGCGGATGGTCGTGCCCCTGCACGACGACAAGCTCGTTCCTTGCCATGTCCTTTGCCGCGACATACCAGGGCTCACCGCCGCCTTCCTTGTCACCGCCAAGGCCGATGCCCTTCCTCTGCCCGATGGTGTAGAACGCCAGCCCGATGTGTTCGCCGACAACCCTGCCCTGCGGCGTCTTCATCGCCCCCGGCACCTTGGGCAGGTAGCGGTTGAGAAATTCGCGGAACGGCCGCTCACCGATAAAACAGATGCCGGTCGAATCCTTTTTGGCAAAGTTGTGCAGCCCCGCCGCCTCGGCCATGCGGCGCACCTCGGTCTTTCGAATTTCACCCAGTGGAAACAGCGTGCGCGCCAGTTGCGCCTGGTTCAGCCGGTGGAGGAAATAACTCTGGTCCTTGCTGCCGTCCGTGGCCTTGAGCAACTCAAAGCGGCCTTCGCGCTCGCGCACGCGCGCGTAGTGGCCGGTGGCGATGCGGCTGCCACCCAGCTTCATGGCGTGATCGAGAAAGGCCTTGAACTTGATCTCGGCGTTGCACAACACATCCGGGTTGGGCGTGCGCCCGGCGGCATACTCGCGCAGGAAGTCGGCAAACACCCGGTCCTTGTATTCGGCCGCAAAATTCACCACCTCCAGCTCGATGCCGATGACATCGGCGACCGAGGCAACGTCGATTAGGTCCTGCCGCGTCGAGCAGTATTCATCATCATCGTCGTCCTCCCAGTTCTTCATGAACAGGCCGACGACGTCGAAGCCCTGCTGCTTGAGCAGCAAGGCGGCGACGGAAGAGTCCACTCCTCCGGACATGCCGACGACGATGCGTTCCTTGGCAGCAGATGGACCGGGCGAGTTCATATTCCTATTCTTCTGGCATGGGGGGCGGTAAGCAAGGGGGGCGTGCTGAATGGCTCTTGCTTAAGATAACTCCTGTCATTCCGGGGCCGCGTAGCGGAACCCGGAATCCATGGGGTTCGTCGCTGCGGTACGAACCCAACCCCATGGATTCCCGCATTCGCGGGAATGACGGGGGGACGAAGGCTATTCTGTCTCTCCCCAAGCATGTGCCATGCAAGGCCGTGCCTCTTGTCGCGACAAGCCGCACCGCCGGACATGCCGACGACGATGCATTCAGTCAACATGCGTGATCACATCGAGCGGCCAGCGCCGCCCGGCGAGGTAGTCATCGATGCTAAGCATCACCAGCGGGCTGCGGTGTGATGGCGTGAGCGCGCGGATTTCATCGACGGTCAGCCATAGCGCATGCAGGATTTCCTTGTCCAGTTGGCGTGAATGGTCCTGCCCTAATGCCTCACAGGCAAAGGTAAAACGTAAAAAGGTGTTGTCCGCCGGCGCATAGTGCCAGCGATATATGCCGACCAGGTGCCGCGGCGCGCAGCGCCAGGCGGTTTCCTCCAGCGCCTCGCGGGCGCAGGCCTCGACCAGTGTTTCGCCCGGCTCCCAGTGCCCGGCGGGCTGGTTATAAACGCGGCGGCCGTCCGGCTCCGCTTCCTCAACCAGCAAAAACCTGCCGTCGCGCTCGATGACTGCGGCGACAGTGACGCTGGGCTTCCACATTTGCGCCACCGCTCACCCAGCGTGTCTGGTGTTCTTGCGGATGAATTCGGCAATGCGCGCCACGCCGTTGCGAATCGCATCGGGCGAGGCGGCATAGGAAAAGCGGATGTGCTGGCCCTCGTCGGGCACACGCGCGCCAAAGTGGATGTCGGCGAGCACCGCCACGCCGGCCTCGTTGAGCAGGCGCTTGCGAAATTCCTCGGAGTCTTTCGCACCAACCATGCGGCAGGCTTCGGTGACATTGGGCCAGGCATAAAATGCCCCGCCCGGCGTGCGGCAGGCGATGCCAGGCACGGTGTTGAGCAGGCCGACGATGAGGTCGCGCCGGTCAAGAAAGGACTGGCGCATTTTTTCCGCCTCGGCCTGCGGGCCGTTAAGGGCTTCGACCGCCGCCCACTGGCTGATTTGCGACGCGCAGGAATCGGTGTTGGTGACCCAGCGCACAAAATGCGGCGCGAGCACCGGGTTGGAGGCAAAGCCGATGCGCCACCCGGTCATCGCCCAGGTCTTGGACGCGCCGTCGGAAATGATGGTGCGCTCGTACATGCCGGGCAGCGATGCGATCGAGGCGAATTTGCCCTGGTAGACCAGCCGCGAATAGATTTCATCGGCATACACCCAGACCTGGGGATGGCGCCGCAGGATGGCGGCAATGGCCTCGAAGTCGGCCGGCGTAAGGCTGCCGCCGGTGGGATTGTGCGGCGAGTTGAGAATCAGCAGTTTTGTCTTCGGCGTAATCTTCGCCTCGAGCTCGGCCGGGTCAAAGGCAAAGTCGCGCCCCTCGCGCAAATACAGCGGCACCGGCACCGCGCCGTGGGCGAGAATTTGCGACTCGTAGATCGGAAAACCCGGGTTGGGGTAAATCACCTCGTCGCCGGCGCCGTAATCGGTGGTACACAGAATGGCGTAGGCGATAAAGGGCTTGGCGCCGGCACCGACCACCACATGTTCAGGATCGATGGTGAGGCCGCGCATGCCGCCCATGTAACGCGCCGCCGCTTCGCGCAACTCGGCAATGCCGGCCGAAGGCGTGTAACCATGCTTGCCCTCGCGGATCGCCTTGACCGCCGCATCCTGGATATTCACCGGCGTATGAAAATCGGGCTGGCCGATGCAAAACGAAATAATGTCCTTGCCCTGGCGGATCAGCTCGTTGACCTCGGCGAGGACGACAAAGGCATTTTCGGTGCCAAGGCTTGCGGTACGGCGGCTAAGATTGGGCATGGCGTATCGGGGTGAGATTAAGGAACGCGTATTTTACGCCAGACAGGGAACGTTTCCGCCTCAACAGCCAGCCGCAAGGGTGGCGAAGCGCCCGCGGTTGCGGCATCATCCCAGCCATCCCGGATCCTCAGGCCTTTCAAATGAACCCCCAACTTAAAACTACCGCCGGCGCCACCGACTGCCATATGCATGTCTATGATGACCGCTACACGGCTGTGCCGGGCGCGCCGTTCAAGCCGCCGCATACACCCGCCGCCGCCTACCAGGCGGTGCAAAAAGAACTTGGCCTGGAGCGGGTCATCGTGGTGCAGCCGGCCGCCTACGGCTTTGACAACAGCTGCACGCTCGAAGCGATGGCGGCCTTCGGCCCCGGCTCGCGCGGTGTCGCGGTCATCGCACCGGGCACCGACGATGCTGAAATCGAGCGCCTGACCCGCGCCGGCGTCTGCGGCATACGCTATTTCATGCTCAAGGGCGGGCTGTTGCCATGGGACACGTTGGAACCGATGGCGGCGCGGCTGCACGAGTTTGGCTGGCACATCAATTTGCAGCTGGACGGGCGCGACCTGCCGCAATACGAGGCCATGCTCAACAGACTGCCCGGGAGGCTGGTAATCGACCACAACGGCAAGTTTCTCGAACCGGTGGCTACCGATCATCCGGGATTCCGGGCGCTGTTGCGCCTGATCGAGGGCGGTCGCACCTGGGTCAAGCTCGCGGCGCCCTACGAGACATCGAAAAGCGGCCCGCCTGGCTACGAGGACGTCAGCGTCCTTGCCCGCGCCCTGGTCAAGGCCGCCCCGGAGCGCTGCATCTGGGCAAGCAACTGGCCTCAACCCAACTTCCCTTCCGCCCCACCGAGCTCAGCCATGCTCGACATGCTGCTCGACTGGGCGCCTGACGAGGCCACGCGCCGGCGCATCCTTGTGGACAATCCGGCCCATTTGTACGGGTTCTAGGGTACGATTTTTGAAGAAATATGACGACTGCAGTACAGACGTCATCGCCATCGACGGCCGCGATTGCTATCATGGTCGCCTCGAAAGGATCAGCCCATGCTCGTAAACTGCGTCGCCTACCAGAACGGCAAAAAACTCGCCGACATCACCAAGGCGGAAATAAGCGACTACATCAGCCGTCCCGACTGTTTTGTCTGGGTTGCCCTGGCCGATCCGGACGCCGCCGAACTCGACGAGATGCAGGAAGAGTTCGACCTGCACGACCTTGCCGTAGAGGACGCCCTGTACGGCCACCAGCGGCCGAAATTCGAGGAATACGGCGACATTCTTTTTTGCGTCGTGCACATGATCGAATTCATCGAGGACGAGCTTCACGTCGGCGAAGCGAACATTTTTGTCGGGCGCAATTTCGTGCTGTCGGCACGCAATCATGTGCAAAAGGGCTTTGCCGACGTGCGCGCCCGCTGTGAGCGCGAACCGGAGTTGCTCAGCCACGGTTCCGGTTACGTGCTCTACGCCCTGATCGACGCCGTGGTCGACCGTTATTTTCCCATCCTGGACAAACTCGAGGAACAACTCGAGGACATCGAGGAGCGTATATTTTCCGGCGGCAACGCCCGTGCCAACATCGAAGCCTTGTACGGCTTGAAGCAAAAGCTGATGACGCTCAAGCATGCCGTCACACCGCTGCTCGAGGCCGTCGGCAAGCTCTACGGCGGGCGCGTGCCGCACGCCTGCACCGGTCTCAATGACTATTTTCGCGACGTCTACGACCACCTGGTGCGCATCAACCAGTCGATCGACTCCACGCGCGACATGGTGACCACGGCAATCTCGGTCAACCTGTCGATGATCACCCTGGGCGAGTCGGATGTGACCAAGCGGCTCGCCGCCTACGCCGCGCTGGTCGCGGTGCCGACGATGATCGCCGGCATTTACGGCATGAATTTCGAGCACATGCCGGAATTGAAGTGGGCCTACGGCTACCCGTTTGCCCTGGCCATGATGGTGGTCCTGGATACCTACCTGTTCACGCGCTTTCGCAAGTCGGGCTGGCTCTAGCCTGGCACGACGCCGGCGTCAGCCGTGCGCAATGCCCAGGTGTTGGTTGGCCGGCACCGCCACATCCATCTCCTCGGCTTGGGCAGCTTGAGTTTGCCCATCAGTTCGATGAACTCCTCACGGCTGCGGCCGGCCAGTCGCGGGTTGTGCGCCTTTTCGCGGCCGATGGTGGACACGGTGAAGCCGCGATAGTCGTGCCCCGGCCACACTTTGGTTTCATCGGGCAGCGTGAATAATTTTTGCGTGATGCTGTCGTAGAGCATCACCGCATCACCGCCCTGGAAATCGGTACGCCCGCAGACCATGATCCGCAGTGCGTCACCAGACTGTTGTGCTGTTACGGACTAGCCCAAGGTGGGCATGTTCAGCCCCGGCGCCGGCGTGCTCGAGTCGGTCCAGCGCTTGGTCACGACCTTGGTGCGGGTGTAGAACTTCACGCCCTCCATGCCGTGCACGTGCAGGTCGCCGAACAGCGAGTTCTTCCAGCCGCCGAATGAAAAGAACGCCATCGGCACCGGGATGGGCACGTTCACGCCGACCATGCCGACCTGGATTTCGTTTTCGAAGCGCCGCGCCGCGCCGCCCGATCCGGTGAATATGGCGGTGCCGTTGGCGTAGGGGTTGGCATTGATCATGGCGATGGCCTCGTCCAGCGTCTTGACACGCAACACGATCAGCACCGGCCCGAAAATCTCGTCCTTGTAGATGGTCATGTCGGTCTTGACGTTGTCAAACAGCGTGGTGCCAAGGTAAAAGCCGTTCTCATAGCCTGCCTCAGGCTTGTAGGTGCGGCCATCGAGAACCAGTTTCGCGCCCTCTTTTTCACCGATGTCGACGTAACCCTTGACCTTGTCGCGATGCACCTTGGTTACCAGCGGCCCCATGTCCATGCCGACGGCGTCACCGGGGCCGATTTTCACTTCGGTGGCTTTTTTCTTCAGCAAGGCGACCAGCGGGTCGGCGATGGCGCCCACCGCCACCACCGCCGAAATCGCCATGCAACGCTCGCCTGCCGAACCGTAACCGGCGCCAATCAACGAGTCGGCAGTGAACTCGAGGTCGGCGTCGGGCAGCACCACGGCGTGGTTTTTCGCGCCGCCAAGCGCCTGCACGCGCTTGCCATTTTTAGCGCAGGTTTCGTAAATGTATTTCGCAATGGGCGTGGAACCGACAAAACTCACCGCCGAAATGCCCGGGTGGTTGAGGATCAGGTCCACCGCCTCCTTGTCGCCGTGCACGACGTTGAACACGCCGTCGGGGAGACCCGCCTCCTTGAACAGCTCGGCCATTTTCATCGACGCCGAGGGTACCTTTTCAGAAGGCTTCAGCACGAAGGTGTTGCCGCAGGCGATGGACACCGGGAACATCCACAAGGGCACCATCACCGGGAAGTTGAACGGCGTGATGCCGGCGCACACCCCCACCGGCTGGCGCAGCGAATAGCAGTCAACGCCGGTACCGGCGTTCTCGGTGTGCTCGCCCTTGAGCAAATGCGGGATGCCGCAGGCAAATTCGATCACCTCGATGCCGCGCTGTACGCTGCCCATGGCATCGGGCAGTGTCTTGCCATGCTCCTCGGAGGCGAGGCGCGCGAGTTCGGCCTGGTTGGCCTGCATCAGCGCGAGGAATTTTTGCATGATGCGCGCGCGGCGCAGCGGCGGCGTATCGCGCCAGGCGGGCAAAGCGGCTTGCGCGGCGGCCACCGCGGCGTCAATGTCGGCCTTGCCGGCCATGGGCGCGCGGCGCGTCAGCGCGCCGGTGGCCGGATTGGTCACATCGGCGCTACGCGTGCTTTTCGCAGCCACCGGCTTGCCGTTTATCCACAAGGGCACGGTTTGAATCTCGACGGGTTTGTTCATGGTTTTCTCACAGGGGATTAGGAACCAGGCGCCTGCCTGGCTCACCCCGTCATTGTAGCCAACTCCGGCGCAACTTCCGAACCGCGCACAAAAAAGCACCGCGGTACGGGAGGCGGCTTTGGCGGCATTCCGTATTGTGGGGTAGACTTTCATCATTCAATAGCCTGCAAGCCCCTGCCCGCTTTTACTCCTTACCCTATGGCCGAAACCGATTCCAAGAACTCCATCCAGGTCATCGGCCGCATGACCAGCCTGCTCGACGTACTGGCGCTGCACGCCGAGCCGGTCGGACTGAAGGCGCTGGCACAGGCCACGGCGCTGCATCCGTCCACCGCGCACCGCATCCTCGCCGCACTGGTCAGCGCAAACCTCGTCGAGCGCGTCGACCCGGGCAGCTACCGCCTGGGCATCCGCCTGCTCGAACTGGGCAACCTGGTGAAGTCACGCATCAGCGTGCGCGAGCACGCCCTGCCCCACATGCGCGAACTGCACACGGCGACCGGCGAAGCCGTCAACCTGTCGCTGCGTCGCGACGACGAAATCGTCTATATCGAACGCACCTCCGGCGGTCGCGCCATGATGCGTGTGGTCAACATCGTCGGTGCGCGTGCGCCGCTGCACATCACCGCGGTGGGTAAATTATTCCTCAGCGCCGACAGCGCAGGCGACCTCAAGGCCTATGCCACGCGCTCCCGCCTGCCGGCCTATACCAAAAATTCACTCACCAGCCTGGCCGCACTGGAAAAAGAACTGGCGCGGGTGCGCAAACAAGGCTTTGCCCACGACAACGAAGAGGCTGAAATCGGTGTGCGCTGCATCGGCGCGGGCATTCGCGACGATTCGGGCGCGCTGGTGGCCGGCCTTTCGGTGTCCGCCCCGGCCGAGCGCATGAAAGCAGACTGGGCGGCGCTGGTACGGGAGACCGCGGCAAAAATTTCGCGTGCAATCGGCTATCGCGACACCTAGAATAGGCTGGAAAGCCGCGACAGTGGCCGCTTTCCAGCCTGTTGTCAGTTAACCCAGACCAAATAAACCAGGCAGAAAAACGCAATAACGGAGGCCCCACCATGACCGTCATCACCAACATAGAAGACCTGCGCGCGCTCTACCAAAAGCGCACGCCGCGGATGTTTTACGACTACACCAATTCGGGCGCATGGACCGAGAGCACCTACCGCGCCAACGTCGACGACTTCCAGAAAATCCGCCTGCGCCAGCGCGTCGCGGTGGACATGACCAACCGCACCATTCGCACAAAAATGGCCGGCCACGACGTGACCATGCCGGTCGCCCTCGCCCCGGTCGGCCTGACAGGCATGCAGCACGCCGACGGTGAAATCCACGCCGCCCGCGCCGCGGCCAAGTTCGGCGTGCCCTTCACGCTCTCGACCATGAGCATCTGCTCCATCGAGGATGTCGCATCTCACTCACCCGAACCGTTCTGGTTCCAGCTCTACATGCTGAAGGACCGCGTCTTTATCGCCGACCTGATCGAGCGCGCCAGGGCGGCCAAGTGCTCGGCGCTGATGCTCACCCTCGACCTGCAAATCCTCGGCCAGCGCAACAAGGACCTGAAAAACGGCCTCTCGGCGCCGCCCAAACTGACCCTGCCCAACATCCTCAACATGATGACCAAGCCAGGCTGGGGCCTGGGCATGCTGGGCACGCCGCGGCGCGGTTTCGGCAATATCGTCGGCCACGTCAAGGGCGTCGCCGACATGACTTCGCTGTCGGCCTGGACTTCCAGCCAATTCGATCCGTCACTGACCTGGGCCGACGTGGAGTGGGTGAAAAAACTGTGGGGCGGCAAACTGATACTCAAGGGCATCATGGATGTCGAGGACGCGAAGCTCGCGGTGCAAAGCGGTGCCGACGCGCTGGTCGTCTCCAACCACGGCGGCCGCCAGCTCGATGGCGCGGCCTCTTCCATCTCGGCGCTGCCGGCGGTCGCCGACGCCGTGGGCAAGGACATTGAAGTGTGGATGGACGGCGGCATCCGCTCCGGCCAGGACCTGCTCAAGGCCATCGCGCTTGGCGCGAAAGGCGCGCTGCTCGGCCGCGCCTACATCTACGGCCTGGGCGCCATGGGTGAAGCCGGCGTGACCAAGGCACTGCAACTCATCGCCAACGAACTCGATGTCACCATGGCGCTGTGCGGCCACCGTGACATCACCAAGGTCGACAAGAGCATTCTGCTGCCCGGGACTTTTTGATCGCGCCGAACAGCACGATCGGCTGGAAAGCCAAGTCTGGCGGTGAGGCGGGGGATTTCGCCGAGAATTCTCGGCGCCCGTCGAACGGCCTCGGCCTAACGGCCGAGGTGCGCCCTGCAAGGGGGTTTCCAGCGACACACGACCTCAATGAATGCCGTCATCCCCGCGAAACCTGTCCTCGAATGTTTTTATCGGGGAGCGGGGATCCATGGGGTTGGGTTTGTATCTGAGCGACGAACCCCATGGATTCCGGGTTCCGCTACGCGGCCCCGGAATGACGGATTTTGCTTGAGTAAGCGCCATTCGCGCCAGCAGGGACTTCCCATCGCTTTACACCGCCACCAGCCCGAACACCGCAAACAGGTTGTTCGGGTCGGTCCAGACATTCTGGCAGTGAAAATGCGCCGCCTTGGCCATGGCCTCGAACTCGGCGACCGAGTACTTGCTGGCAATGCCGGTCTGGATGCGTTCGCCGGCGCGAAAATCAATGCGCTGCCCGGTGATGCGCACGAATTGCGAGTATTCGCTCTCAAGATGGGTCTCTACCCAGCCGTGGGCCTCGTCGTAGGTCGCACCGTAGCGAAAACGCCGCACCTGGAAATCGGCGCCCAGCTCACGGTTGATGCGCTCGAGCAGGTTGAGGTGCCAGGCGGCGATCACCCCGGCGGCATCGTCGCAGGAGGCGCTCAGTATGTTCCAGTCTTTTTTCAGGTCAACGCCGATGAGCAGCACGCCGCCGGACCCGACCAGGCGGCGTGTCATGGCGAGAAATGCCTGCGCCTCGAAGGGCGTGAAGCGGCCGATTTCCGCGCCGGGGAAAAACACCGCTTTCTTGCGCAGCGGCACGCCGGTGAACTCGGGCAGGGCAAGGCCGCGGGCGTAATCGGCGATGAGGCCTGAAATATTGAGCGACGGATACGCCTCCAGCAGCCGAGCACCGTACAAACGCAGGCGCCCGGCATCCGCTTCGATCGGCACATACAGCGGCGGCTGCACGATGTCGATCAGCGCCCGGCTGCGCGCATCCGAACCACAACCGAATTCAATCAGCTGGCAGGCCGGGCCGAGCAACTGGGCAATGGCTTGTGCATGCTCGCGCAGGATGGCAAGCTCGGTGCGCATGGCGTAGTAGCCGGGCAGTTCGCACACCCGCGCAAACAGGGCGTCGCCGCGCTCATCGAGCAGGTAGTGCGCGGGAACCGCCTTGTCCTTGGCGCCAAGGCCTTGCAGCACATCTTCGAGAAAGCCCCCGCCGGACGGCGAGAGCTTGTAAAAACGCAGTATCCCGGCCGTTTCAACCGGGGTGCGGGCGGCTTCCACGGTAAAGCCCTGCGCTAGCCGCCGCTCTGGTCACTTTGGTCGCCGGCATCCTCAAGGCTGACCTGCGCGGCCTTGGGCGGCAATGCGAAACCCTGCGAGGCCTCCAGCCATTTGCGAATGCGGTTGGCATCGCCAATGCGCGTCAGCTTGCCCCAGGAGTCGAGCAACACGATGATCACCGGACGCGACTTGAGCGTCGCCTGCATCACCAGGCAGCGCCCCGCCTCGCTGATATAGCCGGTCTTCGAGAGGCCGATGTGCCAGCCCTCGTTGGACACCAGGCGGTTGGTGTTGCGATAGGCAAGCGTGCGATGCCCGGTGTTCACTTCATAATTGGTCGCCGTCGAATAGCCGCGGATACGCGGATAGGCGTGGGCGGCGCGAACCATTTTGCCAAGATCCTCGGCGGTCGACACATTGCCGCTCGACAGCCCGGTCGAGTCGACAAAACGCGAGTCGCGCATGCCGAGCATTTGCGCCTTGTGGTTCATCGCCTGCACAAAGGCATTGATGCCGCCCGGGTAACTGCGTCCGAGGGCGGAGGCGGCGCGGTTTTCGGAGGCCATCAGCGCAATCAGCAGTAATTCGTCGCGGCTCACCGCCGAACCGACCGACAGGCGCGAGCGCGAACCTTTTTCCAGGTCGATGTCTTCGTTGGTGACGGTAATAGGTTCATCCGAGTCGAGGTTGGCGTCCAGCACGACCATGGCGGTCATCAGCTTGGTAATCGACGCAATGGGCAGGACGTTGGCGGGATTCTTGCCGAACAACACCTCGCCGCTTTGCTGGTCGAGGATGATCGCGGCAGAGGACTGGATGCTGAGTTTTTGCGGATTGGAGTCGGCGGCGGACGCCTTGGACTTTGGCTTGGCCTTGGCGGGCGCCTTCGCCTGCGTCTTCTTGGCCTGGGTGGCTTCGGCCCGTGCCGCGGTGTGCGGCACAATCGACGAGACAATCAAGGCCAGCATAGCCATGGGCGCAATCAAGCTGCGCTTTAGCGGATACATCAAATCGGTTTCTCCCCGCATAAGTTGCGCAGAGTGTAGCCACGAAAGGCGCTTTGTGCAAGAAAAATAAGAAGATAGGACACTGTGCTCAGACTTGGCCGGAACAGCGGTTATGAGAACGTCATAAACCGGCCGGCGCCCCCGTTGCACCTGCTAAAACAGGATGGCGAGGCCGTCCAGTTCCGACTCGGAATTGACCAGATCGACGCGTTTGGCGGCGATCATCCACCGGCCGCCTTCCGAGCGCAGCCGGTGCTCGCACAAAGCACCGAAAATGCGCTGGCGCTCGGCACGGTATTCCACCAGCACCAGTGTTGAACCGACGGTCAGCTCCTGGCGCGCGGGATCCTCACCGAGCAGCATTACGTTACCGACCTGATGGACGGTGCGCGCCTTTGGCGTGCGCGCATGGGCGCGCGGATGGTGGTACTGGCGCACCCGCGCTTCGAGCAGGGTGCGGTCATCGTACAGAATGGAACAGGTCTCGAACGGGTCGCGCTGGCCCTGCTCGAGCGGCAACCAATAGGTCGCATCCACGGTGAACAGCGCCAGCCAGTCATCGAACCGGCCGCCATCGAGCAGGCGCGCCTCGTGGTTGAGAAACTGCGTCAATGTCTCGATAGCCGCAGAGGGTGCTGCGCTGGTGATCGCCATGCTCAGCCCTCCGCAGCCATGTGGCGCAACCAGCCGGCAAACTGGTTGCGGATAAAAATCTCGCTTGTGCCAGTGGCGCCGCGGCGCGACCCATCGGGCTCGGGCTGGTCGCCGCCAAAGCCGCGCCCCAGGTACACCCACTCGGGCATTTTGGCCGTAAGGCCGCGCTGCACGCGCTCATAGACTTCAAGATCGTCGGTCAGCACCCACGAGGCGGTGCCATTCACCACGTTGGCGAAGGCCACGGTGTCACGGAACATCTGCTCGGGCGCGCCCTTGAGTTTGAAACAGTAGGTATAGACCACGGTCCGGTCGACCGCCAGCGGATGGACGATGCGCAACTGGCGGAACTGGCTCATGAATGAAGTGCTGGGGTAAACGATGGTGTTCCAGCGCGTCACGTCAAGGATCTCCTTGGTGCGCGCCTCGCCGTGGCGCGCCACCAGGCTCAAGCGGTATTCGGCGAACACCGGATTGTCCAGCCCCACCACCAGCCGGCTGTCGGAATGATAGTCGCCAAGAAAGCCATGGCCCCAGTCGGCGGTCCATACGCCGATGTTCTCCCACACCTGCTCGGGCGCGCCGTTCTGGCGCATCTGGCGCACGGCGATATCGGCGTAGCGCTCCGTCCCGCCCGCAGCGCCCGCAACACCCGGGTCGGGCGCCTCGCGCCCGGCAAATACCGACGAGCTGTGCACGTAGGCCGGGTGCACGCCGTCGAGGTGGTTCTCTATCACCAGTTTCCAGTTGCCGTTGTAGACGTGTTTGAACACGCCGCCGGCCATCTCGAGTTCGCCATCGGGGGCGCGATCGACCATGTCATCAAAGGAGCGGTGCAGGGGCCCGAGAAATTCCTTCAGCGAAGGGCCGCTCGCCGCGAGCGAGGCGAAGATGAAACCGCGGTAGCTTTCCACCCGCGGCACGCGCGCCAGTCCGAGTTCGCTCATTTTCTTGTCGGCGTCCGGGGCGTAACCCTGCGGCACCGGCACGACGCGCAACGCGCCGTCCGGCTCGAAGGTCCAGCCGTGGTAGGGACAGACAAACTGCCTGGCACTACCCCTGGCCTCGTGACAAACCAGCGTACCGCGATGTGTGCAGCGATTGACCAGCACCTGCAGCCTGCCCGCCGCATCGCGCGTGACAATGACCGGCTCGCGGCCCAGGCGGGTGGTGAAAAAATCTCCGGCCTTGCGCACCTGGCTCTCATGTCCGAGCAGCAGCCATGCCCGCCCGAACAGGCGGTCCATTTCAAGCTCAAAAATAACCGGATCGGTGTAAAGCGAATGGTGAACGCGGTCGGCCTGCACCAGGCGCGTAAGCTCTTCTGCCGTGCTGAAATCCATGCCCTTCCTCCCCGCCGCCGCGCCGATTGACTGTCGATTGACAAATGAATGACGTTCGTTATTATTCGCCAAGCGCGCCGCGCGCGCAAGCAGCACAGCACACCTGCACAAAGGACACGCGATGCCCGCCTTTCGCCTGATGACGATTCTCTGCTGCGCGCTGGCCGCGCTTTTCGCGCCACCCGCAGGCGCGCAGACCGAGGCCGCTTTCCCGGCCAGGCCGATCAGGCTGGTGGTGCCCTTTGCCGCGGGCGGCGGCAACGACCTTCTCGCCCGCGTCATTTCGCAACGCCTGCAAAGCGCCTGGGGACAGCCGGTCCTGGTCGACAACAAACCGGGCGCCGGCGGCAACATCGGCGCCGATTTCGTCGCCAAATCGGCCGCCGACGGCTACACCCTCCTGCTGGCCACCAACACCCTCACCATCAACCCGGCGATGTTCGTGAAAATGCCCTTCGACGTGCGCCAGGATTTCGCGCCGGTCGCGCTGGCCGCGGCGACGCCCTTCGTGCTGCTGGTCAACAACGACCTGCCGGTCAAGTCGGTGCGCGAGCTGATCGCACACGCCCGCGCCAACCCGGGCCGGCTGAGCTATGCCAGTGTCGGCATCGGCACACCGCATCACCTTGGCATGGAGTTGTTCAAAACCCTCACCGCGACGGACATCGTACACGTGCCCTACAAGGGTTCGGTGCTCTCGCTCACCGATCTTGCCAGCGGCCAGGTGCAGGTGATGCTCGCTTCAATCAATGCGGCCATGCCCTTCATGCAGGGCGGCAAGGTGCGCGCCCTCGCCATCGCCGAGCCCAGGCGTATCGACAGCGCGCGCGACCTGCCCACGGTAATCGAGGCCGGCGTGCCCGGTTACGAAATCACCGCCTGGTACGCCGTGCTCGCCCCGGCGCGCACGCCGCCTGAAATCGTGCGCAAACTGGGGGACGAGATTCTCAAGGCCATGGGCGAAGCCGATACCCGCGAGCGGCTGCGCCCGGCCGGCTTTGAAATCGTCCGCGGCAATTCGAACGAATTGCGCGCGCTTATCGCCAACGACCTGGACAAGTGGGCGGGCGTCGTCAAGGCGGCCGGGATCAAGCCCGAATAGGCGCAGGCACGGGCTGCATACGCCATGGCGCAAACCAAAAAAGCCGAGGTGCGCGAGGCCATCCTCGCCGCGGGGCTGCACTTGTTCTCGACGCGCGGCTACAACGCCACCACGCTCGGCGCCATCGCCGCCCAGGCCGGCACCGCAACCGCCAACGTCTATGTCTATTTCGACTCCAAGCTTGAGGTGCTTTACGCCATCTACACGCCGTGGCTGCAGACACGCCTGCTGGTGCTGGAACGCGAACTGACCAAAGCGGGCGATGCACGCACGCGCCTGCGCCGCCTGTTGCAAGCGCTGTGGCGGGACATTCCGGCGGAGCAGAACGGTTTTGCCATCAACATGATGCAGGCCATTTCCACCGTCGCCCCGCAAGACGGCTACAAGCCGACCCTGCTGCAATGGATGGAACAACGCCTCGATGCGATGCTGGCGGCGCTGCTGCCACCGGCGCGGCGGCGCGCGACCGATACCGCGGCGCTGGCGCACCTGCTGGTCATGGCCTTTGACGGCTTTATCATCTACCGGCATCTTTCTCCCTCCGGCGCCGAAGCCGGGGCAAGCATCGATGCCATGTGCGACCTCATACTCGGCCGCCGCTTGCCCGCGCGCCAGGGCCGCGGCCGCGGCTCAAGTGCAAAAATTCCGGCCGCAGGGACACGATAGCCGCTACACTTTTACATCCTGAATTTTTCCATCCGACCCGGAGAACCGTCATGACCCGTCGCAGCCCCTTCCTCCTTGCGCTATCGGGCACTTGCGTAGCCGCAATGCTGTGCGCCAGCGCCCCCGCCTTGTCGCAACAACTCGAGGAGGTGCTCTACCTGCTGCCCGCGCCGACGGCGCAGGTCGCATTCGCCCCCTGGATGCTGGCGCAACAGCGCGGCTATTACGCCAAGGAGGGGCTCAAGGTGACCTTCCAGCCCGGTCGCGGTGGGCTCGACGTGGCCAAGCAACTCGGTGCCGGCAACGGTGTGATCGGCGGCGCATTCGGTGACACGCCGATCATCGCGCGCGCCAACGGCATCCCGGTCAAGTCGGTGGCGGTGCTGGGCGGCCGTTCGATGACGCAGCTCGCGGTAATGGAAAACTCCGGCATCGCCAGCCCGAAGGACCTCAAGGGCAAGACCGTGACGGTGATGAGCTACGCCGACAGCGGCTATTACGCGCTGCTCGGCATGCTCGCCAGCGCCGGCCTCAACAAGAACGACGTCGAAGCCCAGGCGGCGGGACCGGCCGGCGTGTGGCAGTTGTTCGCGGCAAAAAAAGCCGACGCCATGACCGGTGTGCCCGAGTGGATTGCAGAAGTGCAGGCGACCGGCGCAAAAATGAAAATCATGCCCGCCTACGACTACACCAAGAGCATGGCACAAGCCATCCTCGTGTCCGACGAGGTGATCAAAAAACGCCCCGACCTGGTGCGAAAAATCGTGCGCGCGACACTGCACGGGCTTGCCGACATCATGAAAGATCCCAAGGGTGCGGTTGCCGACTATGTCGCGGCGGTTCCCGCCAACAAGGGCCGCGAAGCCTTTGTCGAAGAAACCTTCAAGCTCTACAACGCCTACGTCTATCCGGGCCAGACCGTGCTCGGGGCCATGGACAGGGAAAGGCTCGCCGCGCTGCAGAAGTTTTACGTCGAGCAGGGCATCGTGCAAAAGGAGTCGCCGGTAGCCGAGTTGTTTACCAACGAGTTCCTGCAGTAGGCCACCAAGGTTGTCGTTCCCGCGCAAGCGGGAACCCATTTTGACTCACCAAATCCACGCTCTAGGTCAAGGTGGATTCCCGCTTTCGCGGGAATGACGGGGTTTCCGAGTTTCCTCAGTCGGCCGCCAGCGCCTGCTTTTCTTCTTCCTGCTGCTGCAGCGCCCACATTTGCGCGTAGGCGCCGTTCTTGTCGAGCAGCTCGCGATGGTGGCCGCGCTCGACAATGCGACCGCCGTCCATCACCAGTATCTGGTCGGCGTCCATCACCGTTGACAGGCGGTGGGCGATGATCAGCGTGGTGCGTCCCTGCGCGATGCGCGCCAGCTCGGCGTTGATGTTCTGCTCGGTTTCCGAATCCAGGGCCGAAGTGGCTTCGTCAAAAATCAGTATCGAGGGATTTTTAAGGATGGCGCGGGCGATGGCGACACGCTGTTTTTCACCGCCGGAGAGCTTGAGCCCGCGCTCGCCGACGCGCGCCTCGTACTTGTCCGGCAGCGACTCGATGAAATCGTGGATGTGCGCGGCGCGCGCCGCCTCGATCACCTCTTCGTGGCTGGCGTCGGGCCGGCCGTAATGGATGTTGTAGTAAATGCTGTCGTTGAACAGCACCGTATCCTGCGGCACGATGCCGATGGCCGCGCGCAGCGTGGTTTGCTGCAGGTCGCGAATGTCATTGCCATTGATGCTGATGCGCCCACCCGAGACATCGTAAAAGCGGTACAACAAGCGCGCCAGCGTCGACTTGCCCGCGCCCGAATGCCCAACCACCGCCACCTTGCTGCCGGCGGGCATGTCGAACGACAGGTCAAACAGGATCTGGCGCTTGGGTTCGTAGGAAAAATTCACCGTCTCGAAACGCAGCGCCTTGGCCCCTTCGGGCAGCGCATGGGCGTCGGGACGGTCGGCGATTTCACGGTTTTCCTCGAGCAGCTTGAACATCCGGTCCATGTCGAGGAGCGACTGCTTGATTTCGCGGTACACCATGCCGAGGAAATTGAGCGGGATATAGAGCTGGATGAGAAGCCCGTTAACAAGAACGAGGTCGCCCAGGGTCAGCGTCTTGGCCACCACGCCCTGCGAGGCGAGGATCATCAGCAGCGTCACGGCGATGGCGATGATCGAGCTTTGCCCGATGTTCAAGAGGCCCAGCGACATTTCGTTCCTGACCGCCGCGTCCTCGTATTTGTGCAGGCTGTCGTCGTAGCGCTTGGCCTCGAAGCCCTCGTTGTTGAAATACTTCACCGTCTCGTAATTGAGCAGGCTGTCGATGGCGCGGGTATTGGCGTGCGAATCAAGGTCGTTGGCCTTGCGCCGTATGTCCATGCGCCACTCGGTCACCAGCACGGTGAAAAAGATGTACAACGCCACCGCGGCAAAGGTGATGGCGGCAAAACGCCAGTCGAACTTGGCCAGCAGGATCGCCGCCACCAGGCTGAATTCGAGGATCACCGGGATGATGGAGAACAGCATGTAGGACATCAGCGAACTGACGCCGCGCGTTCCGCGTTCGATGTCGCGCGACACGCCGCCGGTCTGGCGCTCAAGATGAAAGCGCAAGCTGAGCGTGTGCAAGTGACGGAATACCGTGAGCGCGATGCGCCGGATCGCGCGCTGGGTCACGCGCACGAACACCACGTCGCGCAATTCGGCAAAAAACACCGTGGAAAACCGCAACAGGCCGTAAGCCGCCAGCAGGGCCAGCGGCAGAATCAGCACCGCGGTGCGCGGGTCAAGCGCATCGACAATATCTTTGAGAACCAGCGGCACGCCGACGTTGGCGAGCTTGGCGGTGATGAGGAAACCCAGCGCCAGCATCACCCGCCCCTTGTACTCCCACAAATAGGGCAGCAACATGCGCGCGGCGCGCCATTCGTTGCGTTTGCGGCGTTTGCCGTCCGGACCGATCACGGGGGCCGGCGCCGGGGATGCTGAAGAACGGTGGTGTGCGGACATGGGGGAATGGTAACGGAAAGGGCGGTGCAATTTCCGCAACACGTCGTGGAAATCGTGATAATTCAAGCAAATGAGGGCGCATGCCGATAAAACAAGCCTCGTCCGAATGGCACTCGCTTAAGCTCTTTACCCCTACCCATGGTCGTCATCCCCGCGAAAGCGGGGATCCATGGGGTTGGATTTGCACCTAAGCGACGAACCCCATGGATTCCGGGCTCCGCTCTGCGGCCCCGGAATGACGGAGGATTCTTAAGTACGCGCCATTTAAGCCAAATCCGGTTTGTAGTCCTGCGACTTGATACCAGCGGCAAAAGTCGGCAAGCTAGGCCTGTCGGTTGAGACAAGCTGCAAGAGCTACCATCCGGCAGTCAGGGGAGAGCTGCAAATCCCGTCATTCCCGCGAAGCTTGTCCTCGAATGCTTTAATCGGGGAGCGGGAATCCAGCGACGTCCGTCGAAAGTCACTGGATCCCCGCTTTCGCGGGGATGACGATGCCCAAAGGGTTTCTCAGCACCCTCATGGCAGGCTGTATCACCAAAGGAGTAGGCCATGTTCGCATTTGTCGCGCTTTCCCTTGTCGCCCTGCTGGCGCTCGCTTACGTCCGCGCCTCGGGCATCGCCTGGACACTAGCCGTGGGCGGCATGCTGTACCTGCTGACGCGGGCCGTCGGAACAGCCTCTTGGATGGTCGCGATCGATGTGGTGTTTGCCGCAGTCGCGCTGGTACTCAATGTTTCCGCGCTGCGCCGCGCGCTGGTCAGCGGCCCCGCCCTCGCCGCCTTCCGGCGCATCATGCCGGCGATGTCGCAGACCGAAAGCGACGCCATAGACGCGGGCACGGTGTGGTGGGACGGCGACCTGTTCTCCGGCAGGCCCGACTGGAACAAGCTGCTCGACATCCCGCCGGCAAAACTCTCCGTCGAGGAGCAGAGTTTTCTCGATGTCGAAACCGAGGAGTTGTGCCGCATCGCCATCGACTGGGACACCACCCAGGTCCATAACGACCTGCCGCCGCATGTCTGGCAGTACATCAAGGACAAGGGTTTCCTCGGCATGATCATTCCCAAGGCCTACGGCGGCAAGCAATTCTCCGCCTACGCCCACTCGCAGGTGGTGTTGAAGCTCTCCACCCGCTGCAGCGCCGCCGCGGTGTCGGTGATGGTGCCCAACTCGCTCGGACCGGCCGAACTGATCCTCCATTACGGCACCGAGGAACAAAAAAACCACTACCTGCCGCGCCTTGCCAAGGGCCTCGAAATCCCCTGCTTCGGCCTGACCAACCCCAACGCCGGCTCGGATGCGGCGGCCATCCCCGACATGGGCATCGTTTGCAAGGGCATCTGGAACGGCCGCGAAGTGCTGGGCATGCGCGTCACCTGGGAAAAACGCTACATCACCCTCGGCCCGATCTCGACCCTGCTTGGCCTGGCCTTTCGGCTTTACGACCCGGAGCACCTGCTCGGTGCCCAGTTTGGCGGCAGAGAGGACCTTGGCATCACCTGCGCGCTGGTGCCCACCGACACCGCCGGTGTCGATATCGGCAGGCGCCACATGCCGCTCAACGCGGTATTCCAGAACGGCCCGACCTGGGGCCGCGACGTGTTCATGCCGCTCGAATGGATCATCGGCGGACCGGCGATGGCCGGCCAGGGCTGGCGCATGCTGATGGAATGCCTCGCCACCGGCCGCTCGATTTCACTGCCGACCTCGGGCGTGGGCTACGGCAAGCTCGCCGCGCGCGCCACCGGCGCCTATGCGCGCGTGCGCAGCCAGTTCAAGACCGCCATCGGCAAGTTCGAGGGCATTGAAGAGGCGCTGGCGCGCATCGGCGGCAACCTCTACATGATGGACGCCACGCGCGTGTTCACAGTCGGCGGCCTTGACCTCGGTGAAAAACCCTCGGTCGTCTCGGCCATCGTCAAATACCATCTCACCGAACGCGGCCGCATTGTCGTCAATGACGCCATGGACATCCTCGGCGGCAAGGGCATCTGCCTCGGACCGGCCAATTTCATGGGCCGTGCCTACCAGCAACTGCCCATCGCCATCACCGTCGAGGGTGCCAACATCCTCACCCGCAGCCTGATTATTTTCGGCCAGGGCGCGATCCGCTGCCATCCCTATGTGCTCAAGGAAATCCAGGCGACGCAGGAGCCGGATCGTGACAAGGCGGTGGGCGATTTTGACGCCGCGCTGTTCGGCCATGTCGGCTTTACCATCAGCAACAAGGCGCGCGCCTTTGTGCTGGGCCTGTTCGGCGGACTGGTATCCGGCGGCCCCTCGCGCGCCTCGCCCGAGACACGTCCTTACTACGGCCAACTCAACCGCTTTGCCGCGGCCTTCGCCTTTCTTTCCGATGTATCCATGGTGTTCTATGGCGGCGAACTCAAGCGCAAGGAAAAACTCTCCGCCCGCCTTGGCGACGTGCTGTCGCTGATGTACCTCTCATCGGCCACACTCAAGCGCTTTGAAGAAGACGGGCGGCAGGCCGCCGATGCACCGCTGATGCACTGGGCGATGAAGGACGCGCTCTACCGCATCCAGGAGGCCTTGCGCGGCGTGGTGTCCAACTTCCCCAACACGCTGCTCAACTGGGGCCTCAAACGCATCGTCTTTCCGCTGGGCGCGAACCTCACGCTGCCATCAGACGAGCTCGGCCACCAGGTTGCGCGCCTGCTGATCGAACCCTCGGCCACGCGCGACCGCCTCACCGCCGGCATGTACCTGCCGACCAATGAGGACGAGGGCATAGGCTGCCTCGAAGCCGCGCTGGTAGCCACCATCAAGGCCGAGGGCATAGACGCCAAAATCCGCAGCGCGCAGAAGGCCAAGTCCATCAGCGGACGCACGCCGCCCGAACTTATCGCCGCGGCGCTCGCGGCGGGCATCATCAGCAGCGAAGAGCACGCCCATCTCGCGCGCACCGCCACATTGCGCGACGAAGTGATACGCGTCGACCACTTCCCGCAGGACTTCGGCCGCGCCGACGCGTTGCAACCGGCGGCGCAAAAAGCGGCCGCTTGAGAAAACACCCCACAAACCGTCATTCCAGCGAAGCTTGTCCTCGAATGCTTTAATCGGGGAGCGGGAATCCATTTTGACTCAATGAATTGACGTTTTACATCAAGGTGGATTCCCGCTTTCGCGGGAATGACAATACGTAACTTGTTCTAGATTTTCCTTGTTTTCCCGCGGCAAGCATTAAACCCAAAGGAGGCGGCGATGCCGCAACCCATTTACATCATCGACGGCGCGCGTACGCCCTTCCTCAAATCGCGCAACAAGCCCGGGCCGTTTGCGGCGAGCGACCTTGCGGTGGCCGCGGGCAAGGTG
>Ga0194061_1000612_pt1 | contig 21481 bp, 20 predicted proteins | sample SepL2221m_MetaG_FD_163423 | JGI IMG/M metagenome (GOLD analysis project Ga0194061, IMG submission 163423) | Anoxic zone freshwater microbial communities from boreal shield lake in IISD Experimental Lakes Area, Ontario, Canada - Sep2016-L224-21m | ecosystem: Environmental > Aquatic > Freshwater >... | reverse complement strand
CAGGCTAGTCGGTTCTCGTTCTCGACTCGCCCACAGTGCCGTTCCCCGAAGGTACTAACCGTCCGTGAGTCGCAATGCTGTTTTGGTCTTCTCCGCCCGCAAAGAAGGAGTTCAATGATGTTTAAGTGTTTTGCATTGTTTGCGCTTGTCCTCTTCAACCCTCTTCTCCTGGGCTCGGAAACCCAGGAACGGGGCGGGGCGGAACTCGTATTTGGTATGTCAACCGTCCTGAGCGACCCGGCCCAGACCTTGGGGCTGGACATGCGCAAAGGGGTGTTGTCCGGCTTTGAACGGATTAACCGGGCGGGCGGAATCAACGGCCGGCGTTTGCGTTTGATTGCTTTGGACGATGGTTACGAGCCGTCGCGGACGGCTCCGAATATGCGACAATTGGTCGAGCAGGAACATGTCCTAGGCATTGTGGGTACTCCGACAGCCATCGTTTCGTTACCAATTGTCAAGGAAAACAAGACCGTATTCTTTGCAGGTTATACCGGTGCCGGAGTGCTTCGCAAAGAGCCACCGGATCGTTACGCCATCAACTATCGAGCCAGTTATGCAGAGGAAGCAGGGGCGATGATTGATGCTCTGCTCGGCGATTTAAAACTCCAACCGGAGGACATCGCCCTGTTTACTCAACGCGACAGTTATGGTGATGCGGGTTACAACGGCAGTATCGCAGCCTTGAAACGACATGGCTTGAAAGACGATCGGTCAATCCTCCACGTCCGATACGAACGCAATACGCTGGCGGTTGAAAATGCGGTCGCCGACGTTGTCCTGTCGGCGCGTCCTGTGCGCGCGGTTGTCATGGTGGGTGCATACGCGCCGAGTGCCAAATTCATTCAGCTTTGTAGTCAGGCTGATCTTCATCCTATTTTCTTGAATGTTTCATTCGTCGGAAGCAAGCCGTTGGCCAAGGAACTACTCCAGACAGACGCGACAGTCATTGTGACACAAGTCGTACCACATCCCCTTGATGAAACGCTGCCCATTGTTCGTGAATATCTAGCGGATTTGAAAACGTTTGAACCAGGATCCGCGCCTAGTTTTGGTGATCTGGAGGGATACATCGCGTCGCGGATTTTGACGCTCGCACTCGAGCGAGTAAAGGGTGAACCGACACGGGAATCCATTGTCGATGCGCTGGAGGGCTTGGGCGAATTTCAATTGGGCTTGGGGGCCGGAATGCGCCTCAACTCGCGGGAACACCAGGCTTCGCACTCTGTCTGGCCCACCATTCTGAAATCGGGATCATTTGTTCCATTAGCATGGAAAGATCTGTTGAAATCGGATGAAAGGAGCGCAAGCCGTGAATAGCCCTCGGGAGACAGAACGTATTTTTTGGATGGTGCGTTTGCTTGTGGGAGTCGGCTTGGTCACGATCATTTCCATGATCGGCATGATGGGATGGCAGATCGACTCTTCCCGCACGGAACGCCATAAATTGGAATCGGAGCATTCAACGTTGTTTCAAGCGTCTCAATATATTATGAATGAGGCGACGGGCGTGCGCCTAGAGATTATTGCGCAACTCGACACGGGCACGAATCCAAATACGGCTGATTCATCCGGCAAGTTGGTTCAAAGAGTGGATCGTTTTGCATTCGGTCCCGCTCGAGGGGTGATCTCGGCTGACACGTTCAAACGACTCGGAGAGCAGGCACGGACATTGGCCGACCTCGCAGAGCGCGCACAGGCGTGGCGACGGAGCTACGGACTGGTAAATGAAGACAACATCGGCCAGACGACCATTGGAAAGGCCCGTGACCAAATCACAGTCCTGAAAGGCATCGCGGGAACGCTCGTCGGCACGGCTCGTCTGAAAGAAGCGGTGCTTCTCAAACGATGGAGCAATGCGACTGGTAACGCCAGTGCTGCCCTCGCACAGGAAATCGTATCAGGGCAAATCAACAACAGCAGCCGCAAAGCCATCGAATTGGATCAGGATCTGGCTGAAATTTCAGCGCTTGTAGAACTGTTGAGTGGAGAAGAACGCTTCGATTCCCTGGCCGATCTGAAAGACAACAAGTTCACGTCGGTTTTGAACCGACTCAACCGCAACGTCACTATTTTTGTTGCCACGCAGCCCGAAAAAGGCGCTGTCGTGCAAAAAGCGATGCAAGAGATGTCCGAATCGCTATTCGGAACCGGATACGCGATGGATGATGCATATCAGTCGATCCAATTGGGGACGGGCGGGCTTTATGCGCTGCGTCGGAACACCCTCCAGTTGCGTGCCGAACGCGAGCTTCTCATAAAGGACCGCTCCGCCATCACCCACGCAATCAACCAAACGGTTGCCGGCGTGCTGCTTTCCGTCCAGACACACTCCGATTTGATTGCGGCTGAAACCGGGAAAATTTATGAAACGAGTTGGCGCCGCATGGCGCTCATGGGTTCGGTCTGCGCCGGTTTGTTTGTGTGGCTGGCCTGGATGATATCCAGTTCCATCCGGGCGCAGGTTCAAGGCATCGCGGCAGCAAGAACCGATGCCGAAATGGGCCGGAAAGTGGCTCAATGTCTCACCGAGGAATTGCGCAGCCTGCAGCAGGACCACGAGGCGATATTGAATTCGGTCGGCGAAGGCATTCTGCGTCTGGACGCGTCGGGCAAAATCACGTTCGCCAATCCCGCGTCTCTGTCGCTGCTGGGTTGGACGAGCGACGAATTGCTGGGACGGGAAATGCAATCTACTCTTCAATACAAGAGTGCAGGCGGTATCGTTTATGCGCAAGAGGTGTCACCCGTATTCGTCACTCTTCGCACCGGAATTGAACAGCGCGAAGAGAATGAAGTGTTTCGGCGCAAGGACCGCAGTTGGTTTCCCGTTGAATACATGACAACAGCACTGCGTAACGAGAAGAACACCATTATTGGAGCCGTGGTTGTCTTCTCGGATATTGCGGAACGCAAGCGGGCTCAAGATGCATTGCGCGAGAGCGAAGCCTTTAATTGTGCCGTGCTGAATTCAATTACTGCCGAAATAGCGGTGCTGGATTCGAAAGGCATTGTCACTACCGTGAACGAACCGTGGTCTCGGTTTGCTGCGGGCAATTGTGGCACTCCCGACATGAACAAGCATCTCACAGGTCGCGGCATTCACGGCCTGTTCTCGTGTCTAAGTTCCGGTGGTTTTGAGACGACGGACGATGACGCCCTGTACGCATGCCAGGGTATTCAAGCCGTTTTGGACGGCCAATTTCCCCAGTTCTGCATGAATCATCCCTGTCATTCACCCACGGAACAACGCTGGTATAAACTGACGGCAACTCCCCTGAACTCCAAAGGCGGCGGTGTGGTGGTGGCCCGCATCAACATCAGTGATGCCAAAAAAGCGGAAGATGATCTTCGGCAAAGCGAAAACCGATTCCGGCTCCTGTTGCACTCCACGGCGCAGGGAATCTACGGGGTGGACACCCAGGGCAACTGCACCTTCGCCAATCCTGCCAGCCTCGTAATGCTGGGCTTCGAACGCGAGGATGATCTGCTCGGACGAAACGTCGCGAAGTTGGTTCAGGGCCCTCCGGCGACTCTACGCTCCTTTGAAACGGCTGGGGAAGCCGCCGTGTTATCCCCCCAATCCCAGGCCGTCGAGTTGGACCTCCGTCGCCGCGACGGCAGTTCCCTGCCGGTTGAGTACTGGTCGCATCCCATCATTCATGAAGGTCAGTTCGTGGGGGCGGTGGCAACCTTTTTCGACATCACGGAACGCAAACGAATTGACGAAATGCGTCTGCTTGCGCAACAGGAACTCGAGAAGGCCAAAATGGCGGCCGAAGCGGCCAACGCGTCCAAGAGCACCTTCCTCGCGAATATGAGCCACGAACTCCGCACACCTCTGAATGCGGTCATCGGCTACAGCGAAATGTTGGAGGAAATGGCAGAGGAAGACGGAAATAACGATTATATCGCGGATCTGCAAAAGATTCGCGCGGCTGGAAAGCATCTGCTGGAACTGATCAGTGCGGTCCTCGATTTGTCGAAAATCGAAGCCGGAAAAATGGAGTTGTATGTCGAGAACTTCGTGATCGAGGAGATGCTCCAAGATGTTGTCGCCGTCGTTCAGCCGCTGGTGTCCAAGAACAAAAACAAGCTGACCCTGACCTCCTCGCCGGAACTCTGCGAAATGATTGCGGATGTGACGAAATTGCGTCAAACACTTTTCAACCTGCTCAGCAATGCGTCGAAGTTCACCCAGGATGGCGAGATTGGTATTCACGCCCGGAAAGAAGTTTTTGAAGATACAGACTGCATTGTGATTGATGTGTTTGACACCGGCATTGGCATGACGCAGGAACAGATGGAAAAACTATTCCAGCCTTTCCAGCAGGCCGATGCATCCACGACGCGAAAATACGGAGGCACGGGTTTGGGCCTGACCATCAGCCGTGAATTCTGCCGCATGATGGGTGGCGACCTGACCGTATCCAGTGTCTTTGGAAAAGGAACCACGTTCTCCGCCCGGATTCCGTTGAAGCAGAAACCGGTCATGCAGAATCGCGTTTCCGTCAGGAACGCCACGCACTCCTCCCCGGCCCTTCCCGAATTGCGAACCAAAATACTGGTCATTGATGACGATTTGTTGATCCATGATCTGATCTCCCGGAACCTGACAAAAATCGGGTGTGAAGTGCACACCGCGGACTGCGGCGAAGCCGGGTTGAAACTCGCCCGTGAATGGAAGCCCGATCTTATTATCCTGGACGTCATGATGCCTCAAATGGACGGGTGGAGCGTATTGAACATCTTGAAGCACGACAACGAGCTTCGAAACATTCCCGTGATCATGCACACCATGGTCGCCGACCGTAATCTGGGTTACATGCTCGGCGCTGCCGACTACCTCGTGAAACCCGTCAGCAACTCGCAACTCTTCAGAAGCGTCAACAAGTTGCGGAAGAAAGTGGTGGGCGCGGTGCTCGTCGTCGATGACGATCCTGCCCTTCGGGAACGAATGGCGTTCCAATTGCGCAAAGAAGGACTCGTTCCGATTCTTGCAGAAAATGGAATTCAGGCTCTTGAAATTCTGAAACAGCAGCCGATCTCCCTCGTGTTCAGTGACTTAATGATGCCGGAGATGGATGGGTTGACTTTGATTACCACCATAAAAGCCAACCCCGAGTGGAAGGATATTCCGATCGTGGTCCTCACTGCGAAAGATTTGACGACGGATGAGCGTGAAATGTTGAGTGAGCATTCAAAACTGATCATTGAAAAGCATTCGATCCACTATGCCGATCTGTTCACCTATATCGGTGCGTTGATTTCGGGCAGGGAAGTGCCAAACGCCCCCGTGTTTCTTGAGGAAAAGGAGTGTGCGTGATGACAAAGATACTGTTGGTCGAGGACAATGAGATGAACCGCGACATGCTGCTGCGCCGGCTGCAGCGCAGGGGATATGAAACGGAATTCGCGGTGGACGGTGCGGATGGCATCGATAAGGCGATGAAAGGCCAACCCAACCTAATCCTGATGGATATGAATCTCCCAATTGTTGATGGATGGGAAGCGACCCGGCGTTTGAAATCCAGCCACGACACCCAGTCCATTCCGATCATCGGTGTCACTGCTCATGCCATGTCAGGCGACCGTGAAAAAGTCTTGGCCGCCGGTTGCGATGAATACGACACGAAACCCGTCGAATTCGCGCGGCTTCTCGGCAAGATCGAAGCACTGATTGGAAAACAAGCATGAGCGCCGCGCACGTGCGACACGAACTTCGGACGCCATTGAATGCCATCATCGGCTACTCCGAGATGATCTTGGACGACGTTGTTGGGAATCTCGACGCCACTGCGTTGCTCACTAAAATCCTGGCAACAGCAGACTCCATGCTGAAGACAATCGACCTCGTGTCCGAGCACTTGAATCCGTCATGTGTGCAGCCCCGAGGGGAAGTCCTTGCTCAGTTGCTCTTGCGAATTGATGCGGATCGGGAAACGGTCGCCGGATGCCTGGCCGGCCTGCGGGTAGGGAATGGGATGGACGGCGCAATCAATGACGATTTAGACGCGATTGAAAAGGCCTGCGGAAAATTGGGCGTGTTGACATCGCGTTGGCAGCCTGGAACAACGGTGATTGAATCGTACATAAACCTTGCAATCAGCGCATGACAGTGCGGAAAGAGGAGCGTGGATTATGACGGGCATTTCAAGTCGAGTGTGTCTTAGCATTCCTGCGGATCTCAATGACATCTTTCCAGAGTTTCTTGAGAATCGAAGAAAGGAAATCGCGCAGATTTCCTGCGCGATTTCAAGGGAGAACTTTCAACAAATCCGCATGTGGGGTCATAACATGGCCGGTTGCGGGGATGGCTACGGGTTTCCCGAAATCAGTGAAATCGGGCGCTGTTTGGAAGCTGCAGCGCTTAGCCGCAACGCCAGCGCTGTCGAGTTGTACGCGGCAAAATTGGCCGAGTTGGTCAGGGATGTCGAAGTCATTTATTGCTGATCTCAAGAATCGGCGCGCACTTTGCAACTCATTTCCGTGAAAGCCGAGGTTGAAGCCATGTCAAATTATTTGGATAGTGATTGGCCGATACTTATCGTCGAGGACGATCAGCCGACGGCGGAATTGGAAGCGAAAGTTTTGAAGCGTGCTGGCAAGTCCTCGCGCACAGTGGTGGGCGTGGACGACGCCATTACCGCGTTGGCCATTGGACGGTTCTCTGCGGTACTCCTGGATTATTTGCTCGCAGACGAAAATGGTTGGAAGGTTCTCGAAGCGGCTTCCGCTTCCAGTCCTCCTGTTCCTGTCATCATCGTAACGGGACATGGAAATGAAGAGGTCGCCGTTGAGGCGTTGCGCCGTGGTGCCGCCGACTATGTCATTAAAAATGGTGCCTATTGGGAGCACCTGCCGAGCCTCGTCGAGCGCGTAGTCAAGACGTCCCAGGCCCAACACCTCCGCAGTGCGCTCACAACGGCCCTGGAGATGAGCGACGATGCGATCATCGGAATCGACGAACACCGCCGAATCGTCAACTGGAACCAAGGGGCCGCGCGAATTTTTGGCCGCCCGGGGGCGGCTGTTCTGGGTCAGTCTGTCTTGAATCTTTTCCTGCACGACAAACATGCTGTGCTCGAGCGGGCATTTGAGAAGCTCTCGGCCGGGGGGCGGGTCGATTGTTTCGAAACGCTGGCTCATCCGGAGATCAGGACGACGGTTTATCTATCCGTCGCCCTTTCACCGATCTTAAATGAACACAAACGGATTATTGGAATCTCCATCACAGCTCGTGACATTTCGGCCAGGAAACAGGCCGAAGAGTTGTTGAAACGGACTGAATTTCAACTTCGGCAATTGCAACGGTTGGAAGCGGTGCGGGAGATTGCGGGAGGCGTCGCGCACGAGTTCAACAATCTGCTGACTGTCATCATTGTTCGCAGCGAACTTATGCTGCAACATCTTGCTCACGATCCGCGCATGACCGCTGAAGTTCAATTGATCATCAAAACAAGCGACAGGGCCGCCGCCGTTGCGAGACAATTGCTGGCCTTCAGCGGACAACAATTTCTCAGGCCCAAAGTCGTCGATCTGAATACAGCCGTGCAAGACGTTGAAAGCGCGGTTAAGCAGATCGTCGGAACCGACATTACCGTCGTAACGCAGCTAGGAACGAATCCCGGCCATGTGAAAGCCGATCCCGCCAAAATCGAAGAAGTGTTGCTCAACCTGGCCATGAATGCAAAAGACGCGATGCCCAACGGCGGGCGTTTGATTTTTGAAACCGCCACCGTGGTGAAAGACGAAGCATTTGCCAGGGCGAACGAAGGTGTCAGTCCGGGTCTCTACACGATGCTGTCCGTGACGGACACCGGATGCGGAATGGATACGGGTACGCTTGCCCGAATATTCGAACCCTTCTTTACGACAAAAGGCCGGGCCAAACGCACCGGCCTGGGTCTGGCGATGGTTTACGGAACCATCAAACAAAGCGGTGGATTTATCCATGTCTCCAGCGAAGTCGGACAGGGTGCGCGCTTTGAAATCTATCTGCCTTGCATCGACGTGCCCTTTACCCCGGCCCGGCCGTCCGCGCGAACCGCCGCCCAACTGACGATAGTCAAGACCATCCTGGTGGTTGAAGACACATTTGAAGTATTGGATATCATCAAAGAGACTCTTGGAACATGCGGTTATAACCTGCTCACGGCCAGTCATCCGCGCGAAGCCATTGAATTGGTTGAAAAGCATTCCGGGAAAATAGACCTGTTACTCACCGATGTTGTCATGCCCGAAATGAACGGCACCGAATTGGCCATACGCTTGGAAGCCCTTCAACCCGCGATGAAAGTCATCTATATGTCGGGCTATCCGGAAAGTCATTTGGGCACACACGGCAACGCCGAGATTCATTTCATTCCGAAACCACTTTCGCTCCATGTTCTGATAAGCAAGGTCCACGATGTCATTTCAAGTTGAACGCCGCGGTTCACGGGCTGGTGTTCAGTCCATGGCCGGCGGGTGGGGGAGGTAGCTAAACATGAGTGAACTCGATACACAGGCATCCTGCCGCATCCTGCTGGCGGATGATAATGAGGACAACCGCCGGCTTTCCCTGCGGCAATTAAAGCGCCTTGGTTTCACCGCCGATGCCGTGTGCAATGGTGTCGAGGTGCTGGGTGCCCTGGCGACCGGTGTGACGTACGACATCGTGCTCATGGATTGCTTGATGCCGGAGCTGGATGGTTATGCGGCATCCGAGGAATTGCGAAAACGGGAAGGCGCACAACGACATACCGTCATCATTGCCTTGACCGCGTCCGACACTGCGGAAGACCGACAGCACTGCATCGCTTCCGGGATGGACGATTACATCGCGAAACCCATTCAATTGGACACACTGAAATCGACTCTGGAGCGCTGGCTGTCGCGAAGACAACCGGTCGTGTCATAATGCTGAGGGATCAGAAAACAAGCACGGCACGTGAGCCAGGTTGGATCGAATGCAGTCATTTTTGTGGCACGAAACAGACTTCGCAGAGAGGCTTGAACTATGACAGAAGCAGGGAGTATTTTGTGCAGGAATTTGGTACAGGCCAAAGGCAGCCCGCCGATTATTGGTGGCGCTGTCCTGCACCGCGTCATTGGGTCGGGCGGCATGGGAGTTGTCTATCGCGGAACGCATCTCCGATTGCGTGTGCCTGTGGCTGTCAAGTTTCTTGTCGTCGATAGTTCGGATCAATTCAGCGTGTCGCGCTTTGTGGATGAAGCCAGTTTGGCTGCGAAAATTTCAAGCCCCAATGTCGTGCGTGTGTTCGACGTGAATACAGAAGACGGTTTTGTCTTTATAGTCCAGGAGTTTGTCCACGGAATCACGGCGGACCAGCGCCTTCGGGATGCTGTGTATCAAAAGCAAAAATTGAACGAGGATTTCATTCTCGAATTTGCTGCCGATACTGCACGGGGACTGGCCGCCATTCATGAATCCTCGTATCTGCATCTGGATATCAAACCCGCCAATATCATGATCTCCGAGCGGAATGGCGGCTGCAAGATTCTGGATTTCGGGCTGGCCCGTGCCTTCGACAAAAACGTCGTCAGCGGAACGCCAGCACTGCCGGGCGAGGAATGGGTCGACGGTGGGACACCCGGGTACGCAAGTCCCGAGCAGTTGAACATGCTGCACGTTGGACCCAGCAGTGATATCTACAGTCTTGGCATTACCATCTATGAAATGTTGTGTGCGCGCAATTGTTTCAATGTGACGACTTGGGAGGAGGCGCAGCGCATTCAGACCGTTGAACAGGTACCGGACGTGCGTGAGTATCGCCCCGATATTAGTGCGGCGACTGCCGGCCTTATCAGCAAGTGTTTGCACATTAATCCGAACGAACGCTATCAAAGCGCAATGGAGTTGCTCTCGGCCATTGCAAAAGTCAAACAATCCCGCTTGACCGGAACGCAAACTCCGGCACCCTCAGCCAGGGCTCCAATATTATCTGTTCGACATGAATTCACCAAACCTGTATCGCTTCCGATCATGACGCCATATGTGGTCTGTGTCGACGACGACGCCCAAATCTGCATGCTGATGTCCGAATTACTCCAATCCTCCGGATACCGCGTTGAGGCCTTTACAAGCGGGGCCCGGGCGCTGGATCATATGGCCTTCGATCCGCCGGATGTTGTCTTCTTGGACATGGAAATGCCCGGAATAAGCGGTCTCGAAATCTGTAAAAAGATTCGATCATCGCAAACGCTTCAGAATATCCCGGTTGTATTTATCACCGGCGAGACCTCACCCGATATCATGCGGCGTGCCATTAGCGAAGGAGCCACAGACTATCTCTTCAAACCGATTCAGGTTGACGACATGGTTTCACGCGTCCAATGTCTTTCACGTATTTCCCGGGCGCACCGCGAATTGGCGCATTTACAGTCACAGTTCGGGCAATTTCGAAATCGTTTGTCCACACTTTCCGGAAGGGAACTTGCATGAAAATTCTAGTGGAATCTCCGCGCATCCTCATCGCGGATGATGATGAGGTTGGCATCAGCGTAATGACTGCTTTTCTCACGCAATTTGGAGCAAAGGTAACAGCGGTTTCTGACGGACAGGCCGCCGTCGAGCAAGCCATGATACAACAGTTCGATCTCATCGTGCTCGATATTGAAATGCCTGTGCTCGATGGCATCAGCGCGTGTCGGCAGTTGAATGGACTCCGATTCACTCACGATGTGCCTGTACTCATGTTGACAGGAAACACCGACAAGGAAAGCGTGGAAGCTTCTTTTGAGGCCGGTGCGGGCGACTATTTGAACAAACCCATTTATCCCGCGCTGCTGTGGCGGCGTATCTGCAACCTGCTGGAGTTGCGCGAGCTGAAACGCAACAGCGAGAATCTGACGTCCCTGTTGGAGTTGTCCAGCGGCGACAACTGCGAGATGCAGACGGTTCGGAATACGGACGCAAAGCCGCTTTGAAATAGGATATGAATCGTGTTCTGGACATGGATCAAGAGCCGCTTACTTCTGTTCGCGACTCTTGTTGTCCGTATTCAACAAAACTTGCACTATTGGTCCGCGCATGGATAATGCCTCGCGCATTATTTTTAGTCCATGCTGTCCTTTTTGTTGTATAAATCTACAGATGACGACAGCTATCTCATGACGCGTCGTGAGAAACTCTATGTTTTTTACTGTTTGGAACCCCGAATCATGTATTCCCTCAGCCGTTTCAAACTCTCACTGTGGATCTGAGAAATGCGCGCTTCCGAAACACACATGGCTTCGGCAATTTCGTTGAAACGAATGCCTTCGTGATAGTGCAACACCAGCACCGCCCGGTAACGTTCCGGAAGGATTTGCAATGCAGTGACAAGCTCACTGCACGTTTCCGTTTCAATCATGTGTTCCAGCGGGCTGTCGTGCACTCCCAGCCGGGCCAAAATGGAACTCCGCGCTTGCATGTCATCGGACGCATCGCCATCCATCGACGCATCCAGCGACAGTCGGTTGGCCGTTCGGGCTTGAGCCTCCAAACGAGTCAATTCATTTTTTGACAGGCTTAATTCGCTCGCCAACTCCTCCTGACACGGCCCTCGTCCATTCCGATCCTGAAATGCCAACGTGGCCGAATTTATACGCCGTGTGGCCAGCCGGGAACTTCGGGGCACACCGTCCAGAATGCGCAGCAGATCCATGATGGCGCCATGAATGCGCTTGCGTGCGTAGGCTTCGAATGACGCCCCCATTTCCGGATTGCAATTGTGCAACGAAAAATAAAGCGCTTCCAACGCCGCTGCATGCAGCTCCTCTCGGTTCACATGCTTTGGAATTCGGCTGTAAACGCGCTGTACGCCGGAGTCCACCAGAAACATGTACACCTCAACCAACTCATTTACGGCCCGTGAATCCGAAGGATTTTCGCGCCATTGCAACCACAGGTGTTTGACGGACTCAAAGAGTTCCGCGTCCGTCAGCGGGGCGGTCAGGGACTGCGACTCGCTTTGAAGTGTCATACCGTTTTCCTCGTTTCATTCGTCGCTGCTGGCGTCCGTTCCGCCAGTTGTGCGGTCAGCACGTGCGCCAGCACGGCGCACAATCCAGCCACACTCGTCATTCCCATGCTCGCACGAACCACGGCCGTAAGCAGACTGCAACCCGCATTGAGCGCTGTCCCAAATACAATGATCGCCGCAACCAGACTCGCCGCGATCACGGCTTGTTGAAGCCAGCGCGCAGAGAGTCCGGGATCCGGATTGGTTTCAACCGCCATTCCAACAAGCTCGTCTTCTCCGGGTAGGTCCATCGCACCCGGGGCACCTGCCGGATTTTTCACGCCGTCCGGCAGGGAGACACGCAACGAACTCTTCGGAGCGGCCCGAAGCACACTGGCTCGCGCGGGCGGTGGATTCATACGTCACCCGGCCCATTTCTATTGTGCTCCAGCCATGTCGCAGAAGTGGGTAACGAAAAACGCTGGTTCCAATGGAAGCCGCCGAGAGCTGCCGTCGTCCTGCGTGCGGGAACGGAAATCATTCGAAGCGAAAATGCTCGGATAGAACGCGCTGCCGGCGAATTTGGATAGCACATTGAAAACGGTTGCTGCCGCCGCACCGCCAGGGAGACACACGGATCGAAGGGGAAATTGGCAACGGCTTCTATGTCACGATTCAGAAAACGCGAAACGGCTTCACGCAGACCGCTGGCCACACGCTCGCCGGAATCATGTTCGGAAATCATATTGACGATCAGCTTCAACGACGCGTGCTCATGACACCGCGACAATTGTTTTGCCACTGCGTACGCGTCTATCACGGACGTGGGTTCTGGCGTCGTCAGGATGAGAACCTCGTTTGCCAGTTGGGCCGCCTGCTGCATATTGCGGGCGATCCCGGTGGGTGCGTCAATAATTGAATAGTCATACTGTGACGATACCCGCCGCATCGCCGCACGCATGGTTTCAAATTGCGTCGGGGTCATTTCATTCAATGGAAAATCCCCCGAGCACGCGGGTATCACCGAAATCCCCTCGGGCCCTTGCATGAGGATGTCTTCCAGATCGCACGAACCTTCCAAGACGTGCTTGAGTGTCCGCGTTGGTGTCAGTCCCAGCAGGACATCGACATTGCAAAGTCGCAAATCAGCATCCAGCAGCAGGACTTTCTTACCCAACGTTGACAGCATGATGGCAAGGTTGGAAGCGATATTCGTTTTTCCGACGCCGCCCTTGCCGCTCACAAATGCCAGCGAAACGGGGGGCCGACGTAAACTTTCGCGGTTGTGTTGATACATGGTCAAATTCCCCTTGATTTAGTGTTGCAAGCACATGGCTTCCCCGATCGTCTGGTACTGCTCGTCTGGCACGGCTAGATCGCCCGGCACTTCCGTTCCCGTCCCCAAAAAAGCCAACGGCCGCTTCTGTCGCCTTACTTCCGATATGCACTCGCCACCGCTGGCGTCCAAATCTGTCTTCGTCACCACCACGCCAGCAATCCTCAATTCGTCGTACAAATTTAGGCATTCACGAACGATGGCCAGATTGTCCGTCGCGCTCAGGATCAACAGGCGGCACATTTCTGTTTTCACATTGTCCAGCCAACTCATCAAATCTTTGATGGCCAGAGTATTTGTCGGATTGAATCCGCATGTGTCGATCACCAGCGGTCCCCGCATATTCCATTGCGTGGTTCTCCGATGCAAATCAGGGGCCGACATGACCGACGTGGAATAAACGTCCAGTTTGTCCGCGTACGCCATCATCAACGCAGCGCCCCCCGGGCGCACGGTGTCGGTTGAAATCATGCCGACGTCGCCGCGCGTCAGGGTGGAAACGCGCCCGGCGATTTTCGCTGCGGTCGTGGTCTTGCCCGATCCCGGTGGCCCCACCAGGACCGAACCGGTTAGAATGCGGTTGACGTCGAAACGCGTCTGTTTTTTGCGGACTGGAAACAGTGGCATTTCGGTGGTCGGCCGGAATTCATTTTTGCGCGAGACCGGTTTCGATTCAGTGCGCTCCGGTGCGGGCGTGTCGAAGTCGTTGCGAACGCCGATCGTGCCTTCGATTCGCAACGGCGACGTGCCCGTTGCCTCGAAGCGGCGCACACTCAACAGCACCGCGTCCTGGCCGTACGTCCGGCTCATTTCTTCCATCAATTTAGGCAAGCTTGTTGCGGAACACGTTCGTATTTGCACGGGTTCGTTTCCTTCCTCTTATCGTTTGCCTGCGGATTGGAGCACCGGTGCGGCACCCGCGGATTCTTCCTGTGTTAACACGCCAACTGACAGTTGCCCGACAATTTCCAGTGAGGCCTGGCGCGGTATTTCCGGATAGGACAGCACAGCCGTTCCCGGCAGCGAACGTTCAATCAACCTGCGAATGTGAGGACGCAAATTCGCGGAACAGACCAACGCGGGTTTGCGTCCGCGTTTCTTTTCAGACAAGGCGGACAACTCCGCAGCCCGTGTGACAAATGCGGTGACGTGGTGCGGATTCAGAGCGAGCATGGGAACGTTTTCGATGCGGACCAGCGCTTGAATCATGCGCGATTCCAACTGTGGTTCGCACGCCAATGCATGCAGCACACCGGCGTTGTCCAACATCGCTCCGACAAAAGTTGGTGCCAGCGCTGCGCGCGTTTCCTCGACCAGCGCGTCCACCGATTTCTGTTGCCCTGCCTGATCGCCCAGCGTTTCAAGAATGGTGACCATGTCATTGATGGGGACATGTTCGCGCAGCAATCCTTGCAGAACACGATGCAAAACCGCCACCGTGACAGCTCCCGGAATGGTGTCTTTGACCAGCGCCGGATCCGATTCTTTCACCCGCTCCAAGGTCTCGTTTACATTCAATCGTGTGAGCAACTCCGCCGCGGAATTCTTGAGCGCCTCCTGCAAATGGGTGATGAGCGCGGCGACCGGTTGAACCACTGTGTATCCATAGGTCTCCGCGCGCCCCTGTTGCGCCGGGGTGATCCATAATGCCGGCAATCCAAATGCCGGATCGGTGGTGGGAGTCCCTTCCACGCCGGCGCGCGCCGCGCCAGGATTGATCGCCAGGAGTTTGTCGGGATAGATTTCATGCTGGGCAATGACGGCCCCGCGCACTTTTAAGCGGTATCCACAGTGGGATAAATCGAGATTGTCCCGGACGTGCAATGCTGGGACCACGATGCCCAACTCCACTTCGAGCTTTCTGCGAATTTGCCCCACACGCGTCAATAACTCGCCGTTGTGGTCTGCAAATGACAGCAGCCGCCGGCCCAATTCCAGTTCCAGCAATTTGGTTTGAGTGGTCGGCTGCGCCGCATCAGCGCTTTTCGCTAAAGCTCCCGCACCTTTTACGCCCAAGCCTCCCTGTGCCAGCAACGGGGCTGGCGCGACCGCCTGCGCCCGTTCCACTGCCGACGCCAACAGCCACGCGCACACGCCGAGCGTCACCAGTACGACGGTCGGGAATCCAGGAATCAATCCAAAGACGCCCAGAAAAACAGCGGTGATTTTCAACGCGCGCGGTTTGGCCAGCAATTGCTGACCGACTTCGGAACCCAGCCCCGCATTCGACGCGCCGCGCGTCACCAGAATACCCGCCGCCGTCGAGACCAGTAGCGCCGGGATCTGTGTCGCGACGCCATCGCCGATGCTCAGCAACGCGAACTGACGCAACGCATCGCCGATACCCATGCCGCGTTGGATGACGCCAATGGCCAGGCCTCCCAACAAATTGACGGCGGTGATGATCAAAGCCGCGATGGCGTCACCGCGCACAAATTTGCTCGAACCATCCATCGCGCCGTAAAAGCCGGCCTCGCGTTCAATCTTGCTGCGCCGCGCGCGAGCTTGTGCTTCGTCAATTAATCCTGCGTTTAAATCCGCATCAATGGCCATCTGTTTGCCCGGCATGGCGTCCAACGTGAAGCGCGCCGCCACTTCCGCCACGCGCCCGGAACCCTTGGTGATCACCACGAATTGAATCACCATCAAGATCAGGAACACCGTCATGCCGACCACGTAGTTGCCACCCACGACAAACGTGCCGAACGCCGCGATGACATGGCCCGCGTCGCCGCGCAAAAGTATCAGGCGCGATGAGGCTACGTTCAGGGACAAACGGGCGAGTGTGATCAACAACAACAGCGAGGGAAAACCCGAGAACTCCATCGGCTCGTTGCAATAAATGGCTCCGAGCAAAATCGAAAGTGAGAACATCAATTGGATGCTGAGAAGCACGTCCAAAATAAACGGCGGCAGCGGGACGACCAGGACCATGAGCATGCAGATGACGCCGCATGCCAGCACAATATCGGTGTGCTTCAACAACCCGCCCAAGGGTTGGTTTGGAAGGATGGCCACGGCTGCTGATTTCATGCGAGCCTCCCGCCGACAGGCGCAGTCTTACGCTTATAAAGTTGCGCCAGAATGGCCGCGACCGCCCGGTAGAATTCCACTGGAATCTCCTGGCCCACATCCACCGCCCGCAATAGCGCTCGCGCCAGGGGCGGCTCTTCAAGCACCGGAATGCCGTGTTCGGCGGCAACCGCCTTGATGCGTTGGGCGACCAAATGCTCGCCTTTCGCCAGGACCACCGGCGCGCGGCCTTCGCCCGCTTCATAGCGCAGTGCGATGGCGACGTGCGTGGGATTCGCGATGACAACCGTCGCCTTCGGCACGTCCCGCATCATGTGCTGGGTCGCGCGCTGGCGTTGCAGTTGGCGGATGTGCTGTTTGACCTTTGGATCGCCGTCCTGTTGCTTCTGCTCCTCCCGCGCTTCTTCGCGGGTGACACGCAAACTCTGTTCAAACGTCCAGCGTTTGTATCCATAGTCAGCACACGCCAGCATGAGCAGCAGGAATGAAATCCGCCACGCCAGTGTAAAGACATGGGCGACCGTTTTGGTGGCCATGAGGGCGGGCGGCAGACTCGACCATTGCGGCGCTTCAACCGAAATCGTCATGATAAAGCTGTACGCACTCCACCCGATCACTCCCAATTTCAATACGCCAATCACCAGGCCGATGAGTGCGTCGCGTGACGCGATTTCCTTGAAGCCACTCATCGGATTCAGTCGGTCAAATTTCGGACTCAACCAGTCCATGTTGAATTGCGGCCCGATCTGACCGACACCGCACGCCACGCTTCCGAGCGTCATTACGCCCGCCGCTAGGATCGCCGGAGTGAGCGCCTGGATCACGAGCGGAGCATAGGTTTCGGTATCGAAACGGCGCAACGGAGCGTCGCCCAACTTAGCGAAAATCATGCGCATGAATCCGCTTTGGGAATTCAAGACCTGCGCGCCGAAATACGAAACCAATCCCAGCCCCAGCATCAATTGACAGGCCGCGCTCAAGTCTTGCGACTCCGCAAAGCGGCCTTCTTTGACGGCCTCTTCGCGACGCTGTGGCGATGGCTGCTCTGTTTTGTCTCCTTCGGATTCGTCAGCCATGTGTGATGCCTCCGAAAGGAACCGCCCCGAGCGCATGAAGCAATTGAATCGCCACGCGATCCATATCGCGAACCGTTTCTTCCGCCATGATCCGCAATCCGGGAACCGATGCCGCGAGCAGGAACATTCCGGCCAAAATACTCACGCCGTAGCACAGCGAATACACACTCATTTGAGGATAAGCGCGCGACACCAGTGCGACGGCAATGCTGATCAACAAAAGAGGTGCCACCACGGGCGCAGCCATCCGGCAGCCACAGGCCAACATGCGCGTGGTCTGAACAATCAAGACCTCAATGGGAATTTGAAAGGTCGCGGTCCGTTCGATGGGTAGGAGCACGAAACTTTCCTTGAGTGCCCGGAGCATGTGATGATGGCCGTCTATCGCGATGAAAATCGCCAGAAATACGGCGCTATGGAATTGCTCGAGCGGCGAGACCTGTTGCTCGCTGTTGGGATCATAAAGCGCAGCCTGACCGATGCCCATTTGCAGCCCCATCAGTTCACCCGCCATCGATGCGCCTGAGAATGCGATTCGGGCACCGAATCCAAGAATGAGTCCCACGCCGAATTCGCTCGCAACCGCACCGATCCAATCAAGCGCGGTCGCTTTGGGAGCGGACGCGGAGAGGAGCGATGTGAGCAGCGCGGCCAGTGCAAACGTGAAAAACACTTTCACTTTGGCGTTGATCATCGAATTGGAAAAAAGCGGTGCTGCGACGTGCATACCACTGACTCGAATCAGCACCAACGTAAAGAGGGGTGTGCGCTCGACGATGAAATTCATTGGCCCATTCGCTCCATCATTTGGAAGGTTTGTGATGTGAACGCAACGAGTTGCTGAAGAATCCAAGGCAGACAAACGTACATCGCCGCCGCGACACCAATGAGTCTCGGAAGAAAGCCCAGCGTGGAATCGTTGATGTGCGTCACGGCTTGAAACACACTCACCAGGAGGCCGATGCCCAGCGCTGCAAGCAGCAGGGGCGCGGATATTTTTGCCGCCAACAGCAACACAGACGCGGCAAGTTGAAGGACCGCAGATGAATCCATTTTCAACCTCCCATATCAAACGAGCGGACCAGTGATTTCACGACCAACGTCCAACCATCGGCCATGACGAACAAGAGCAATTTCAAAGGGAGGCTGATCATGGCCGGCGGAAGCATCACCATGCCGAGCGCCATTAACACAGCCGAAACAACCATGTCCAAAACCATGAAGGGAAGGAACACCAGGAAGCCCATCATGAACGCGGTCCGCAATTCGCTGATCATGAAGGCTGGAATCAGCGTGGTGGTGGCAATATCCTCAAACGACGTCGGCGCAGAGGCTCCCGACAACTCCACCATCAACGCGAGATCTTTCTGCCGCGTTTGGCGGGCCATAAAAGTTCGGAGCGGTTTCAAGCCTTTCTCAACGGCTGCGACTTCGGAAAGCTCCCCCTTCATATAGGGATTGACCGCATCGCTTTGAACGCGCGAGAGGACGGGAGCCATGATGAATAAGGTCAGGAAAAGCGAGATCCCAGTCAGCACCACGTTTGGCGGGGACTGCTGCGTGGACAAGGCGTGACGCAAAAATCCCAGCACAATGATCGTGCGCATGAACGACGTCATCGTCACCAAGATCGCCGGGACAATGCTGAGCAGCGTCATGGCGACGAGAATGCCCACCGCCGTGCTGGCTTTGGGCGCGTCTTTGACCAGCGACTCCACCGACTTCGCCGGGCCGGATTCGTCACCATCCGCGAACACGGGAGAGGACATCAGGCCGGCGAGGAAGAGCATCAAACCAAACGCAACCATCCCTCGGTTGATGTTGCCGCTCATAATGCCTCCTGCATTTCCGGCCAATCCCTCCGTCTGGCCTCCTGGGAAATGGCAACCGTATCGGCGACCTTATGCGCGACCGGCACTCTCAAGGAACGCATGAGCACGGATTTTTCTTCTTCCGGATCGATGGCCGGTGCGGGCGCTTTGGCGACCACGTGCTGGCTGAATTCAGCGGCCACGGGTTCCGTATCAACCGCCAGATCGCTGAGCAGCATCATCTGATTGCCCTGAGAACCAATGACCAGCATTCGGTCACACGCCTGAACGAGAATCAACTCCCGACGCGCGCCGAGCGCCAGCCGTTCGATGACTTTCATTTTGTGTGCATTTTCAGTTTGAGCACTGGACGCCTTCTTGTGTCGCCAGATCAGAAGCATGCCGATGCCCGCAGACACCAGCAAAAAACCGGCGGCTCGCAAATACGACGCATTGGTTGTGGAGTCTTGGTTAATGGAGGTGACGCTGGTCGTGGATTCGACCGACTTTTCCGTCGAGCCATTCATCCTGAATTCATGTGTGCCGTCCGCGTTCTTGCGCAGAACGAAATCGGAGCCGTCGGCGGCGTGCGAACGGCCTGCGACCGCCGCCGCGACAAGCACGAGAATAGATGAAAATGTGCGCATGGTAGTTTTCTCCGTTCCACTGAAAAGCAATCAATGGGCCGTGAAAATTATTTGCGCAGGATGTTTTTATCGGAAGAAACGTCCGGCCTGTTCACCTTGCGTTGAATCAGTCGGGGGCGGGCTAGGAAAGTGCTTGTACACGCTGCTTGGGGGCGATGATTTCGGAAATTCGCACACCAAAGACTTCATTGACGACAACGACTTCTCCGATGGCCAGCAATTTGTCGTTCACGTAAATATCTATCGGCTCGCCGGCGCGTTTATTAAGCTCAATTACACTTCCAGGCCCCAATGTCAGCAGTTCCTGGACGAGCATGGACGTCGAGCCCAGGATAACGCTGATGGAAATGGGGATGTCCATCACCAAATCAACACTGGACGGCTCGTTCTTGGAAGTTCCTGACGTCAATTCCGGAAGCTTGACCGGGTGAACAACCGTGGAATCATTGTCAAAGCTGGCATCTGCCTGTTCTTGAATGGCTGCCAGTTTGGGAAAGAGTTTCGCGTAGACTCCGGGCGTGTCGAAGACATCCGTATTGTTGAACGTCAGAACATGTTCGACATCGGGCGTGCCGGGGCCGTTTGTCATCAGAATGAAATTGATCTCGAGGCCTTCGTCGCGCAGCCACTTGAGTAATTCAAGCCCGGAACTTTTGGTCAATTGATCCTGGCACAAAATGACATCGATTGCTGCGCGCCGCACAAGCTTTTCAACTTCGTTGGCTCCATCGGCTCCCGTCACGGTATAACCACAGTTTTTCAGAACTTCGGTCAAGTCGTTCCTGCGCTGCGCATCGCCGTCGACCACGAGCGCATGAAAGGACTTGGGTTCAGAATGCGATTTGTTCATGTTTGGGTCCGTTGAGTTAAGTGCTAAAATGGTAACACCATGCGCTACTTGAGCCTGTCAGAAACCCGGATGGCGAGCTTGCCATTATGGGTCCCGAAATAGCCCTTGAATTTTGGACACCCCCCCACATCCAAATCCGCAGGTTCGTCCAGCTCTTTGTTCAACATGAAAACGTCGCCGGCTTTGAGGCTGATGATGTCTTTCATGGTCAATGTCGCGGAACCCAATCGGGCGGAGAGCTTCATTTTGACTTCGTTCAAGGCGGTCTGCATGCTGTTGCGGCTTGCGCCCAAATTCTTTTGATCGTCCGCCACCCACTGCCGGGCATTCAATTTTTCAATGATCGGATTCAACGCGCGAAACGGATAACAGAACGTTACGATTCCCGTCGATGATCCGAATTCTATTTCGAGCACCAGGGCAACCACGGGTTCTTCCTGAGACGCCACATGTACAAATTGAGTGGTAAAGTCAACGCTTTCCACCACGAATGAAACTTTGATCAGGCGGTTCCACGCGGGTTCCAATTCCTTCAAGGCAATCGCCACGACATCATCGATAACGAATTGTTCGATTTCAGTGAAAGGCTGATTGGTATCGTAGAAACCTCCAGGGCCGCCCATGACGCGGTCGACAAATCCCGCGCCGACTTCAGGGCTGATCGCCATCAACACGCGGCCTTCCGATGGGCGAAAGCGAATTTTCGCCAACGTACACGGATCGGGCAATGACCGGGCGAAGTCGCCATAGGAGAATTGGTTGACCGAAATGCACCGCACA